>Ga0209557_1000092_pt1 | contig 58434 bp, 49 predicted proteins | sample SaaInlV_120m_DNA_4_FD_184672 | JGI IMG/M metagenome (GOLD analysis project Ga0209557, IMG submission 184672) | Marine microbial communities from expanding oxygen minimum zones in the Saanich Inlet - Saanich Inlet SI074_LV_10m_DNA (SPAdes) (version 2) | ecosystem: Environmental > Aquatic > Marine... | reverse complement strand
ACAGAATCGCGGGGTTGGTGCCCGGCTCATTAGCCCTGATATTGGCCGACAGCCTGCCCTGGGAGACAGTCTTTATGATCACCGGTGGCTTTATGCTGTCCGGCATTGTGCTGACCCTGAGCATAGCCGAACCAGCGAGAACGGAACAGCACCCCGCCACACTTGAGTCTGCTATTGTTGAGCCATTCAAAGAGTTTTTTACTCGCCAGGGAGTTCAGCAAGCCTGCCTGATTCTGGCCTTTATGCTGCTCTACAAACTGGGGGACAGCATGGCCACCGCTCTGGCTACGCCCTTCTATCTGGATATGGGTTACAGCAAAACAGAGATTGGGCTGGTGGCGAAAAATGCGGCCCTGTGGCCAATGATTATCGGCGGTATTCTGGGCGGTATTCTAATGCTCAAAATTGGTATCAACCGTGCCCTCTGGTTATTTGGCCTGGTGCAGATAATCTCCATTTTGGGATTTGCACTACTGGCCCGAGTGGGCGAAGGACTCTGGTTGCTGGGGCTGGTTATTGGTTTTGAGTATCTGGGCGTAGGTCTGGGCACTGCTGCCTTTGTGGCATTTATCGCCCGCACCACCCAGCCTGCCTTTGCCGCTACCCAATTTGCCCTGTTTACCGCGCTGACGGCTGTGCCGCGCACAGTGGCCAGTTCGACAACAGGTATTATTGTGGAGGGCATAGGTTGGGAAAACTTCTTTTACCTGTGCACTGCACTGGCAATTCCCGGCATGTTGCTACTATTGAAAGTGGCTCCCTGGAACAGTCCCGACGACGCCTGAGCTAGCTGAGAACAACCAGTATAGCGATGACCACCAGCCAGCCGGTCATGGCGCGCCCAAACAGCAAGGTCACTTCAGAAACCGTTTGATGAGTCAGGGCGCTACTGGCTTGCTCATCCCCCAGCGCACCTTTTACCACATGACGCAAAAACTCAGCCGTGCCTGTGCTGCGGCAAAATAATAATTTCCTGACTGCACTGGCGGCATAGGAAAAGTTGCCCACCAGGCCAACGGTCAAGCCCAGCAGCCTAACGGGTAGCCATTCCATCAGCCACAGCCATTTCAGTCCTGGCTGATCTGCATCCGTCTCATCAAAATCCAGATCCCCATGCAGCGCCAATAATCTGTAGGCCAGGGCTGCCGGCGCGCCAAATAAATAAAACCAGAAAATCACAACAAAGGTTCGCTCAAAAATGCGGTACGGCAGGGAAGCAAACACCTGCTCTCGCAAGTCCTCAATATTATCCACAACCCCCTCCCGATGGGAGAGGTCAAATACTGTGGCATCATCAAACGCCGCCCGCAGATCATCCCTTTCCAGATCCGAGGTAAACAGCGCAATCTGAGTGTCGAGATTACCCCGGCCCATGGCATAGAGCAGCACCAGCAACTCGAGTACAAAAACCAAAAGCCCCCATTGATGGCTCAGAACGGCCAGTACAAGATGCAACAGGATAACCGGAACTGCCACAAACAGTGCAAGCCTGATAACTGATGGTCGTGCTAAAAACTCGATCGCCGCCAGCCCTTTATGCCAGCGACGTACCCAACCATCCCTCTGCACGGCGCCTAGTTCGCTGTAGGCTTCGAGTAAAATAATTGCCAGCAGAGCAATCAAAAAATTCATAATAATCCTCGCGCTAGATCAGCGCACTGCGGTAATGGCCCCAATCAAAGGCCGGACCCGGATCGGTTTTGCGTCCGGGAGCAATATCACTGTGACCCTGAATCCGGTCCGCCGTAATCAATGGATACTGGGTGCACAGCACTTTGGTAACCTCAGCCAGCACAATATATTGACGCTCAGTGTAGGCAATATTATCTGCACCTTCCAACTCAATGCCGATAGAAAAATCATTGCAGTTATCCCTGCCCTCAAACCGGGAGACACCTGCATGCCAGGCTCGCTGCCCAAATGGTACAAACTGGATAATGTTGCCAAGCCGGTCGATCAATAGATGAGATGACACCTTGAGATGAGCAATCTCGGCGAAATACGGATGCTCATCCGAGTCCAGACAGTTGCAGAATAACTGACCGATATAGGGACCGCCAAACTGCCCTGGTGGCAGACTGATATTGTGCACCACCAGCAAGCTAATATCCGCTGGATCGGGCCGCGGATCATTGTTGGCTGACTGCAGCCTGGTGGCTGCATCAAGCCAGCCCTGTTCAATTTGCATAGTTTGCCCTGTGTTGCCCGCTGCTAACTGGCTACGGACAAATCTTTAACATCATTGATGGCGGCTTTGATGGCTTTATCGAACAGCTGAGAATTATCCAGCACAGTCACCTGCCCCTGCTGCAGCTCGTCGGCCAGGCTGGCGCGATTTTTCTCAGCCACCAGCTTGCCTTTATTGTTCACAAACACATATTTCCAGGTTGGCCCAACAATGCCGGCCAACTTGCCCCGCCTGTGGGACTTTATACCATCAGATAATTCAACCCAACAACCCTTTTGCATAGCAGACAGGCTGTCCTGGGCTGTGGCATCCATCCCCTCCACTCTATCCAGAGCAGCAGTAATATTTTCGCCGGGCATTTCACTGGTCAGTGAAGAGATAATAATATGCTTGACCTGGTCTGTCTGATCCCTGTTAACAGAAGCTTTTTTATACTGGTCGATGGCGGTTACATTGCCGGGCAACAGGGGCGATAAAATAAACTGCAGCCGATCCATCTGATCACTGCGCTGCACCTCATCAATCGCAATATGCCGCAAGCGGTGATCAATATCTTGCAGCACCAATTCGATTTTGGCTCTGTCTCTGTCTGCCAGGTCCACCTCCAGCAGCCGCAGAAGCCGGTCAAGAATATTCAACCCCTCAATCCATGAACGACTGCCTTCACCACCGCGCAAATGGGCGATATGCAAGACCTTGCACCAGTGCTGCTCGACAAAGTTAACAATTGCTACCGGCATTTGGCAGCCAATCAGGCGACGGCTGATTTCAGCGTCAACTCTGGTGTGGGCCCAGTTGATTTTTTCTCGGGCGGCAATTTCCTCTAATTGGCGCTGTTCCTGCAGGCGAGAAATACGCCGATCTTCATCCACCGCGGTCATAAATTCTGTCAGCATTCTGGGAATGCGCTGCTCATTAAAAGACTCGCTGAGCATTTGCTCGGACAGACTGAGCATCTGTTGATAAATCTTATTCTCAGCACAGTTGCCCTGCTCCAGACTGATGGCATATTTTGCCATTTCATTAAACAGGCGCCTGATTGGATGGTTCTCCTGCTCCAGTAATTCCGGTTTATCCAATGCCAGTTTTAGCATTGGCAACTCGCAGCGGCCCATCACCTGCTGCGCTTCTGGCGCCATGGCGCACGCTTTGCTAAATCTTGAAAATGTGCTGCCCACCACATGGAAGACACTGGCATCATTGCGGTGCAGGGCCTGCTTGCCCTCTGGCTGAGCATTATTGATTGCCTGCTCAAGCTGCTGGGTCATGTGTCCAGATTTTAATGATGTTGCACTGGCCCCGGTGGTCAGGCGCTGCATATGCCTGTCAATTTCATCAAACAGCTTCTGCTTGCCGAGGCAGGCAGAGCTCGCATCCATGGACTCGGCCTGATTGACCTCAAGAATGGCAGAGATGCGCTCGAGCAGTTCGGTCTGCACTCTGGTGCTGGTATCTGTTGGCTTGAGGTCAACAGTTTGCGGGGCAGCTGGCGTGCTGGGCGCTGCTTTTTTGGAGCTTAGTTTATCGACTACGGACTGGAGTTGCTGCGGATTGGCTGTTGGGGCTTTTATATGCTCAGGGCTTTTTATCTGCTCAGGGCTGTTTATCTGCTCAGGGCTGTTTATCTGCTCAGGGCTGTTTATCTGCTCAGGGCTTTTTATCTGCTCAGGGCTGTTTATTGGCTCAGGGCTGTTCCCGGATCTGGCAACAAAGGGGGCATGCTGAGGATCATCTTCCACAGCCGGGTAGACTCCGGCTTCTTCCAGCAGATTATTGACCTTGTCCAGCAGCAGGCCGTAACTGCGATCAAAACATATCTGATTAAACAGGTTAATCAGCACCACCTGCATCTCCACGGCAATCATGCCATCGGCTACGGATTCAGCCAGGGCTTCCATCAGCGCGTCCGGGGACAGTGGTATTGGGCTCGCGACGGAGCCGCCGAGCATTGTTTCAAAACGCCGCTGCAATAAATAAAGTGGCCGTTTAAAGGTTTCCAGGGCCTTGGTTGAGCCATTATCCAGAGCAATCATTACTTCCAGATCTTCATTGCCCAACAGCTCTAAATGGTTGTAGGGCGTATTGTGGCCACTAGTCTCTGACGCTTTGGGAACAACAGCCAGAGTCAGGGTAGAAAAACTGGCCAGTACCTGCTCTGTCACCGTGGTTTCAATCTCTGCACGGCGGGCGCGCAGCAGTCGCTGTGAATCCAGATAAATGGTCTGCAAACGGTTGGTCTCGGCTTTGGATGCCATATCTAAAAATGTCTGGGATGCCTGTTCAAAGAACCGGCTAAAGACAGACTCAAGATGCCGCTGCCAGGACTGCCGCAGCGAACTGATCAGCTCTTTTTTGCTGTACTTCGATTCCGTTCTCATTAACCCTGCCAACTCTTTGGCCAACTAAACTTAACCCAGTTCGCAAACTGTGCAACTAAGCTAAAAAACTCCTTTGGCCATTGAAACAGATCAACTGGCAAAATCCAATCCTATTATTGCTGTTATAATTGCGCCCGCTGACAAATACGGCGCAATATTTTTGCCCCGGCAGGCAGCCAACAACCTTAGAGAAACAACCTTAAAGAGAGAGCAATGACCCAGGTCCAACTGCCCCAGGAAACTGCCAGAGATATCCCTCAATCTGTCACTCGAGCACTGGCCGAAGATATTGGCGATGGTGATATTACCGCGCGTTTGATTCCCGCCGACAAACAGGCAACAGGGGTTGTGATCTCCAGGGAAACTGCAGTTATCTGCGGCCAGCCGTGGGTTGATGAAGTGTTTAGACAGCTGGACCCCAGCTGCAAGATTGACTGGCATATTAAAGAGGGTCAGCAGGTCAGCCCCAATGACCAGCTTTTTACTATTACCGGCAACGCCAGAACCCTGCTTACCGGTGAGCGAGCGGCCCTTAACTTTTTACAAACGCTCTCGGCAACAGCCACCTTGGCTCGGCACTATGCCAATCTGGTGGAGGACTCGGAGGTGAGAATTCTGGATACCAGAAAAACCATTCCAGGACTGCGACTGGCACAGAAATATGCGGTCACAGTGGGTGGCTGCCACAATCACCGCATTGGTCTCTACGATGCCTTTTTAATCAAAGAGAATCATATTGCTGCCTGTGGTGGTATTACTCAGGCGGTCGAACAGGCGCGGCTTATAGCTACAGACAAGTTGGTGGAAGTCGAGGTGGAGACTGTAGCTGAGTTACAGCAGGCTCTGGATGCCAAAGCTGATGTGGTAATGCTGGATAATTTTTCGCCGGAGGATATTGCTAAATTACGTAAGATTGATTTTGGTGATACCAAGGTTGAGGTTTCGGGAAATATTGATGGGGATAGTTTGCAGCAATATCTTGGTTCAGCGGTTAACTATATTTCTTCAGGGAGTTTAACCAAGCATATTAGGGCGATTGATTTATCCATGCGGCTGGTCGATTAAAACCAATAAAAAAGGCTCCCGAAGGAGCCTTTTTATTTACCGTCAACTTAGCAAATAGCAGCATCTGAACAGGTGCCGCCATTCCAAACGATACGCCCATTTGCTTGCAGCGTTCCCGTGAGTGTAAATGTTTCTGTTGTATTTGGAGAAGTTGTAGGTGCAGTAGCAGTAATGATGAAAGTGTCGCCTGCAGCAGCAGCTCCTGTTTTAGCCGGTGCCGTGCCCGTTAATGCAATTCCTACAATCTCTGAGCCAGCAGTTACGTCCGCAGGAATACCATTAGTATCCTCATCGCAGTTGCCTGCAGCGGTCAAGCCTAATGTTTGAGCACATACCTCGACACCAGTTTTAACTGCACCAGTAGCAACCTTGGTTTCAGTAAACTCAGCTTTTAATGTGTAATTTTGATAAGCAGGAAGAGCAACCGAGGCCAAAATACCGATAATAGCAACCACGATCATTAATTCGATTAGGGTAAAACCTGATTGATGTTTTTTCATTGTTAAATCTCCAAAAAGTTAAGTTCTGCCACAGGCAGTGTTAATTCCAGTTAACTGGCAAATTAGGCTGTCACCAAATTGCACTATTGATTTGTATCGCAATTCCCATGCCAAAAATATAAAACCTAGTAATTTCATAGGGTTACCTAATTTCCCAACATTCCCACCCCAAACTGGCGACAATTAGCTGTACCTTCTCTGTCAATTTATGACATTTTTTGTCAGCCATAGGCTGCCAACTGTTTTTAAAATAAATGTTAGCTCTATCACGATTTATTTTTGGTTCTGTGATTGTTCGCACTCCGGCGTTTGGCCTATCGACGTAAAATCGCTGCTATTGGTTTTTGGCAGGGAAGGTCGACATCTATGAATATGGCTCCAATCGCGCTACACGGTTTACCCAAACGCCTGGTAGACGATCATCTAATTGAGGCTCAGGATCTGGAGGTGGCGACCAGCTCGGCAAAAACAGCCAAGATTTCACTGGTGCAATATCTCTGCGAAAAAAAACTGATTTCAGATAAGGCCATAGGCAATTGCGCGGCCAAAGAATTTGGCATTCCCATTTATTCCCTTGAGCATCACAACAGCGATCATGTACCCAAAAACCTAATTGATAATAAGCTGCTTAAAAAACACCAGGTCATGCCATTGGTACAGCGGGGCAATCGCCTTTTTGTCGCTATTGCAGACCCCACCAATCACCGCGCCCTCAATGAAATTCAATTTCAAACCGGCATTGCCGTTGAGCCAGTGCTGGCTCTGTATTCCAGTATTACCGAGTCTCTCGACAGCTGGCTGGAGGATAATGCTGACAAAGATATCGGTGAGGTGCTGGGCACTATTGATGATGTGCATCTCGATGATCTGGATATGGAGGCCGTCGAAGATGATGAGGGCACCAGTGACAGCAACTCCGAAGATGAAGCCCCTATTGTACGCTTTATTAACAAGATGCTGATTGATGCGATCAAACTGGGGGCCTCGGATATTCATTTTGAGCCCTATGAAAAGAGTTACCGGGTGCGATTTCGGGTGGACGGCATATTGCGCGAGATGGCCAAGCCACCCACCAATCTGGCCCAGCGACTGGCAGCCAGATTAAAAGTGATGTCGCGCATGGATATTTCCGAGCGGCGTATTCCACAGGATGGTAGGGTAAAGTTAAAGCTATCTAAAAATAAGTCTATTGATTTTCGGGTCAACACTTTGCCATTGCAGTTTGGTGAAAAAATTGTGCTGCGTATTCTCGATGCCTCCAGTGCCAAACTGGGCATTGATGCTCTGGGGTATGAAGATGATCAAAAAGCCTTGTATATGGAGGCTTTGGCTCGGCCCCAGGGCATGATTCTGGTGACCGGACCCACCGGCAGCGGCAAAACCGTATCCCTGTATACCGGACTGAACATTCTCAATACGCCGGAGCGCAATATCAGCACGGCGGAGGATCCCATTGAAATCAATATGGATGGCATTAACCAGACCCAGATCAATATGCGGGTGGGGTTGAGCTTTGCCGAGGCCCTGCGCTCGTTTTTGCGCCAGGATCCGGATGTGGTGATGGTGGGTGAAATACGTGATCTGGAGACTGCGGAAATTGCCATTAAAGCCGCCCAGACCGGTCACCTGGTGATGTCTACACTGCATACCAACAGCGCCCCGGAAACATTGACCAGACTGCTAAATATGGGTGTGCCCTCTTTTAATGTGGCCACGTCGGTCAATCTTATTATTGCCCAGCGTCTGGGGCGAAAACTCTGCTCCCAGTGCCGGGTGCCTTTTGGTGATATTCCCGACAAGGTGCTTACTGAAGAGGGCTTTGATGATATTGGTATAGATAAATCGGAGTTTACGATTTTCAAACCGGGGAATGCGGCAACTGCACCAATGGCTATAAAGGCCGTGTCGGCGTCTATGAAACATTGAAAATCTCGCCGGCTATTTCCAAGATTATTATGCAGGGGGGCAGCTCCATAGATATTTTGCAATGTGCGCTGCAGGAGGGATTCAGAACATTAAGAATCTCTGCTCTGCGCAAAGCAGCTCAGGGACTGATCAGCATCGAAGAAGCTAACCGAATTACCAAGGATTAGATTATGGCTACAGCACTAGAGACACATCTGTTTGTCTTTCGAGGAAAAAATCGCAAAGGTGAGAAAGTTGGCGGCGAAGTGCGTGCCGACAATCTGGCTGGTGCAAAAGCACAGTTGCGCAAGCAAGGGGTTATCTCTACGTCAGTAAAAAAGAAACCCAAGCCAATGTTTAGCCGCAGCAAAAAAATTGTGCCTGCGGATATCGCTATATTTACCAGGCAGCTGGCGACCATGATGAAAGCCGGTGTTCCTTTAGTACAGAGTTTTGAAATTGTGGCCGATGGTTCGGATAAACCATTGATGAAAGAACTGATTTATGAGATTCGCGATGATGTCTCTGCCGGTGGTGGCTTTGCCAATGCGCTGCGCAAACATCCGCGCCAGTTTGATGATCTGTTCTGCAGTCTAGTGGAGTCTGGTGAAACCGCAGGCGCACTGGAGACCATGTTGGATCGGGTGGCGACCTATAAGGAAAAGACCGAACAACTAAAGGCCAAAATCAAAAAAGCCCTTACCTACCCTATTGCTGTAATGGTAGTTGCCATTGTGGTCACCGGTATTCTGCTGATTAAAGTGGTGCCCGTATTTGCCGAGACCTTTGCTGGCTTTGGCGCAGACCTGCCAGCTTTTACCTTGTTTGTGCTGGGGCTATCGGAGACCTTGCAGGCTTCCTGGATGTTTGTGCTGGCGTGTATTGGTGCTGCATTAATTGCCTTTCGCGAGGCTAGATTCAGATCCCAGAAGTTTGCCTATATGGTGGACAAATATATGCTGCGGCTGCCGGTGGTGGGCAATATTCTCTACAACTCAATTATCGCCCGTTTTGCGCGCACCTTGGCCACTACGTTTTCCGCTGGTGTGCCTATAGTAGATGCACTACAGTCTGTGGCCGGGGCTGCGGGCAACAGGCTCTATTACGATGCCATTATGCAGGTGCGGGAGGATGTTATGACGGGTATTCAATTGCAGCAAGCTATCAAGGCGCGCAAGATGTTCCCGACATTGCTCCATCAGATGGCGGCCATTGGTGAAGAGTCCGGTGCCCTGGATGAGATGCTCGAAAAAGCCGCACTGCATTACGAAGAGGCGGTGGACAACTCGGTGGACAATCTTACCAGCCTGCTGGAGCCAATGATTATGGCGGTACTGGGTGTTCTGGTAGGTGGCCTGCTGATTGCTATGTATCTACCTATCTTCCAGCTGGGTAATGTGGTGTAGTATTACTCCTGAACACAGCCAGTAAGCTGCAAAAACCAATATTACTACAGGGAAATATCAGGGCATGGAACTCGAACTGGGACTCTCACAAAATATGCTCGCCGGGCTGGCTGTTATTTTTGGCCTGCTTATCGGCAGTTTTTTAAATGTGGTGATACTGCGCTTGCCGGAAAAAATGCAGGCGGAGTGGCGCAGGGACTCAAGGGACTTTTTGGGCCTTGAGCCAGAGGTGTCAGAACAGCCGGTGACTCTATCCAAACCTGCCTCTCGCTGCCCTTCCTGTGGTGTAGCCATCAAGCCCCAACACAATATTCCACTGATCAGTTACCTGTTTTTAAAAGGTCGCTGCAAAGCCTGTGCTGCACCTATTTCAATCCAGTACCCTATGGTTGAACTACTGGCTGGTCTGCTGGCCGGGTTCTTTGTCTACCATTATGGCCTTAGTATTGTCAGCCTTTATGGCATTGTCTTTTCCTATAGCCTGCTGGTACTCACTGGTATCGACCTGCATGAAAAACTATTGCCGGATCAGATTACCCTGCCATTGCTGTGGCTGGGGCTATTTGCCAACCTGAGCGGTACCTTTGTCAGCCTTAATGAAGCTGTGGTCGGTGCCATTGCTGGCTATCTATCTCTATGGCTGGTGTTTTGGGCGTTTAAACTGATCACCGGCAAAGAGGGTATGGGCTACGGCGATTTTAAACTGTTGGCTGCTCTGGGTGCCTGGCTGGGCTGGCAGATGCTGCCTCTGGTTATTTTGCTGTCCACTGTTGTGGGGGCCACTGTAGGCATTGCCGCTATTTTGTTTGCCGGTCGGGAAAAGCAAGTTCCTATGGCGTTTGGGCCCTATCTGGCCATGGCAGGTTGGATTGCCTTTGTCTGGGGTGATAAGATTCTTGATAGTTATTTGAGGTTTTTAAGCCTGTAATAACAGATTATTTTTTCTCCCAGCGACAGAGCAGAACAGGCGTGAATAAAAATCCTTTAATTGTTGGCCTTACCGGGGGCATTGGCAGTGGTAAAAGTACTGTTGCCGAGACTTTTGCCAAGCTGGGTATCAATGCTGTGGATGCCGACCTGGCTTCCCGCGCTGTGGTTGAGCCCGGGATGCCGGCACTTAAAAGCATTGCCGAGCACTTTGTCAACGCCGATATTATTCTCCCCGACGGCCAGCTAAATCGCCCATTGTTGCGGCAGATTATCTTTGCCGATGCCGAGGAAAAACTGTGGCTGGAAACATTATTGCACCCATTGATCCGCGACTGGATTATGGCCCAGCTGCAAGCTGCACAGACCGACTATGTGATTCTGGAATCGCCACTGCTATTTGAAACGGATCAGCATCAGCTGGTGGATACTCATTTACTGGTGGATGTGCCTGTTGAGTTGCAACTGCAGCGCGCCTGCGCTCGGGATAACAATGATCCGACGCAGATTCAACGTATTATTGATGCCCAGATGTCGAGACAGGATAAGCGCGACAAAGCTGAGTTTGTGCTGGATAATTCGCTAGATCTAGAGACATTGCCCCAGCGAGTACTGCAACTGCATCAACAGTTTATGGCGTTGGCTGCGGAAAAGACTAAGGACAAACCATTATGACAGAGCCCAGCCGCACAACCATTGTGCAATGCCCCACTTGCAAAACCAGCCTTGAGTGGAGCAGCAAAAATCCCCAGCGCCCCTTTTGCTCAGAACGCTGCCAGAAAATTGATTTTGGTGATTGGGCCAGTGAGAGTTTTGCCATTGCTGGTGAGCCAGCAGTTGTGGATGCAGAATTTAACGACGAATTTTAGCTCGACGTTTTTAACTGGACTTTTTTAACTGGACTTTAACCGCGCTAGAATAGCCCGGTTGGCCGCCGGGAATTGATACTCTGAGTTATCTGCCACTATCTCGGTCAACGATACCCAGCGACATTCCTGCCCTTCAACCCCCCTAGCCTGCCCCTCAAATCCTGTGACCTTCCAGATATCCAGCAGCACCTGTTTATCGGTGTAATCGTGGGACAGCTGCATCATTGGTTCAGCTGTGGTGACATTAATATCCAGTTCTTCCTGCAGCTCCCGCACCAGAGCCTGTCTGGGAGATTCACCCTGATCCACCTTGCCACCGGGGAATTCCCACAGCCCGCCCTGATGCAAATGGTTGGGGCGCTTGGCGATAAGAATTTGACTCATGCTGGGGGCAGCATAGATAACGGCAGCTACCACATGGATACGCTTCATTGTTGCTGTGACCTGGTACTAAGTGCGATATTCCGCATTAATACGCACATATTCATAACTGAGGTCCGTGGTCCACACCGTTTCTGAGGCCTGACCGCGATTTAATGACACCAGAATATCAATATCCTCTGGCTGCATGGCTTGCTGGCCAGCTTCTTCGGTGTAACTGGAGGCTCTTGCGCCCTGCTCCGCAATCAATACGGAGTTGAGGCTCAGTTGCACCAGATTCACATCCAGATCTTTTAGCCCTGCTCTGCCAATAGCAGCTAGTATTCGGCCCCAGTTGGGATCAGAGGCGGTGAGAGCTGTTTTAACCAGTGGTGATTCGGCAATGGTGTAGGCAACGGCCAGGGCTTCGGCACTGTCTACAGCACCCTCAACAATCACGGAAACAAATTTGGTTGCGCCTTCGCCATCACGAATAATTGCCTGGGCCAGCTCGATAAATACCAGACTCAGTTGCTCGACAAACTGATCAAACGATATCTCATCAATCAACACACCACTGGTACCGGTGGCAACTAGCATAATGGAGTCATTGGTGGATGTGTCTGCATCAACGGTAATGCGATTAAAGGACTTGTTAGTAGCCAGTCGCAGGGCTCTGTGTAACAGTTCCGAGTTCATTTCCGCATCTGTAGCCACATAGCCGAGCATGGTTGCCATATTGGGCTTGATCATGCCTGAGCCCTTGGAGATACCAGTAATAGTTACCTGGCCGTCACCAGCAGCGTACTGCAGGCTGGCACCTTTGGGTCTGGTATCTGTAGTTAAAATGCCTGTGGCAGCGTCGCTCCAACCCTGCTCTGAGAGATTGGCCAGGGCACCGGGAATACCTGCCAGCAACCTGTCCATTGGCAATGGTTCGCCAATCACGCCGGTGGAAAATGGCAGCACCTGCTCGGCGTCGATGCCAGCTGCTGTGGCCAGTGCCTGGCAGCTTTGCAGGGCGTCATGTAGGCCCTGCTCACCTGTTCCGGCATTGGCATTGCCTGTATTGGTCAGCAAATACGCTGGACTGGCACTGGCCATATGTTGCTTGCACAATGTAACCGGCGCGGCACAGAAGTCATTCTGGGTAAATAGCCCGGCAACTGTGCTGCCCGCAGCAATTTCCATCACTACCAGATCCGCACGCCCCGGGGTTTTAATACCGGCACTGGTGGTCCCCAGCTTAAAGCCGGACACTGGATACATGGTTGGAAACTGATCGCTGCCTGTTGCCATTACTTAATTTTTCCGTGACATTGTTTATATTTTTTGCCTGATCCACAGGGACAGGGGTCATTGCGTCCTACCTTGGGTCCCGGGCGATGAATCGGCTGGGGCGCAGCTTGCGCTGGCTTTGGCTGGTCTTCAAGACCCTCAGCCTGAGCATGCTGATACTCTCGATTGGACTGCTCGGCACGACGCTGTTGCTCCAAACGCTGCATATCTTCCTCTGTCGTCACTTCAATATGACTCAGGTAGCGAATGGTTTCGTATTTAATATTGTCGAGCAATTCCTCAAACAGCGCAAATGACTCACGTTTGTATTCCTGCTTGGGGTTCTTCTGGGCATAGGCGCGGAGACCAATGCCCTGACGCAGTTGATCCATGCTGGCAAGATGGTCTTTCCACAGATTATCAAGCACCTGCAACATCACCTGACGCTCAACCTCGCGCATCTGCTCACCCACATGGGTGTATCGGCGGTCGTAGGCTTCCTGCAAGCTCTGGGTAATTTTAGTTCGCAGAGTCTGTTCATCGAGGCGGCTATCTTCGTCTAGCCAGCGCTGCACTGGCAATGGCGTAGTAAATTCTGTCGCCAGGGCTTTTTCTAGGCCTTCCACATCCCACTGCTCTTCGAGGCTCTGGGGCGGCAGATAATTGCTGATACACTGGTCTGCCACATCTTCCCGGACATTGGTGATTACCTCGGAGATATCATCGTCTTCCAACAGTTCTTTGCGCTGCTGATAGATAACCTGACGCTGGTCATTGGCGACATCATCATATTCCAATAGGTGTTTGCGGATATCGAAGTTGCGTCCTTCAACCTTACGCTGGGCTTTTACAATAGCATTGGTCACCATGCTGTGTTCAATGGCCTCGCCTTTCTCCATGCCCAGTTTGCGCATCATGTTTTTCACCCCGTCAGAGGCAAACAGACGCATTAGAGGATCCTCTAATGACAGGTAGAAACGGGACACCCCGGGATCACCCTGACGACCGGAGCGGCCACGCAACTGGTTGTCGATACGGCGTGACTCATGGCGCTCAGTGGCAACAATATGCAGTCCACCGGCTTCCAGAACCTTGGCCTGGCGCTTCTCCCAAGCTTCTCTGGCCTCAGCAATAACTTTGTCGTGGGTTTTGCCTTTGGCTTTCAATGCTTTAATTTCAGCATCCAGATTGCCGCCCAATACAATATCCGTACCGCGACCAGCCATATTGGTAGCAATGGTCACTGCACCGGGGCGCCCGGCATTGACAATAATATTGGCTTCCAGCTCATGCTGTTTTGCGTTGAGGACACTGTGTTCAACCTTGGCCGCCTCGAGCATCCCCGAGAGCAGCTCGGAGGTTTCAACAGAGGCGGTACCCACTAATACCGGGGCACCACTGGCAACGATTTCTTTAATATCTTCAATCACCGCTTCAAACTTTTCTTCCTGGCTGAGGAAGATCAGATCGTTGAGATCAACCCGCTTGACCTCAACATTGGTCGGTATCACCACCACTTGCAGGCCGTAGATCTGATGTAACTCATAGGCCTCTGTATCCGCCGTACCTGTCATACCAGACAGTTTGCTGTACAGACGGAAATAGTTTTGGAATGTGGTTGAGGCCAGAGTCTGGCTCTCTTGCTGAATCTCCAGACCCTCTTTGGCTTCAATAGCCTGATGCAGGCCTTCAGACAGACGTCGACCGGGCATGGTGCGGCCGGTGTGCTCATCAATAAGCACTGCCTGACCCTGCTGAATAATATATTCAACATCTTTGTGAAACAGATACTGGGCGCGCAGGGCAGAATGTACGTGGTGCAGCAGGCCAAGATTTGTCGCCTGATAGAGGCTTTGATCCTCTTCCAGCAAACCCTCTTTGACCAGAACAGCTTCTACTTTGCTGTGACCCTCTTCGGTCAACTCAACACCGCGGCTTTTTTCATCGACAATAAAGTCCCCCGCTGGCTCTTCCTCGCTGTCACCTTCTATCTCTACCTGAGGCTGTAACTGCAGCGCCAGAGCGTTAACCGTTTTGTACAGTTCAGAGCTGTCCTGAGCGGCACCGGAAATAATCAGTGGGGTTCTGGCTTCATCAATAAGAATCGAATCCACTTCGTCAATAATTGCAAATGCCAAACCGCGCTGGGACTTATCTTCCAGACGCAGAGCCATATTGTCGCGCAGATAATCAAAGCCGAATTCGTTGTTGGTGCCATAGGTAATATCGGCGGCATAGGCCTGCTGTCTGGAACAGGGCTGCAATTCACCCTCGTCATCCGGGCCCAGCACAAAGGAATTGGCCTGATCTGCGCCCTGGTAGGACTGAATAACACCAATGGACAGACCCAGAGCCTGATAGAGAGGTGCCATCCACTGAGCATCACGTTTGGCCAGGTAGTCGTTCACTGTAATCACATGCACGCCATTGCCTGGCAGCGCATTGAGATAGGCCGCCAGAGTAGCAACCAGAGTCTTACCTTCACCGGTGCGCATTTCGGCAATCTTGCCCTGATGCAATGTGATACCACCGATCATCTGCACATCAAAATGACGCATACCCATGGCTCTAACCGATGTTTCTCGGACCAGTGCAAAAGCTTCAGGCAGTATCTGCTCTATAGTTTCACCGGCAGCCAGACGGTCTCGCAGGACCTGGGTCTGGGCTTTCAGATCAATGTCGTTCAGGGCCTTGAGGCCCTCTTCCAGAGCATTGATTTTTTCCACGGTTTTGCGCATTTTGCGCACATCGCGGTCATTGCTGCTGCCAAATATTTTTTTCAGGATGTTGCCAAACATTTCTTTCTTCCTTTGATAAAAAGGGACTGCTAAATAATATAAAGGGACCGTCTCAGAGATATTTCAAGTCTCTGAGAGTATAGACGTTGAAGTCAGAATTAGCGGCTGGTGCGGCGGATATAGGATGCTGGGTCGACAGTGCGACCATTTTTGAATACTTCAAAATGTACATGGGGGCCAGTAGAGCGGCCTGAACTGCCCATTTTGGCGATAACGTCGCCTTTTTTTACAATGGCACCAAGGTCGGCAACATTTTTATCGTTGTGTGCGTAGCGGGTGATATAGCCATCGCTGTGGTTAAGCTCAACCATCAAACCATAGCCACTGCGCTCCCCAGACCAGGTGACTACCCCGGAGGCCACAGCAATAATATCAGAGCCCTTTCTGCCGGCGAAATCTACGCCGCCATGCCAGCGCTTGTCGCCGTGGAATGGATCAACACGCATGCCGTATTCAGAGGACATCCAACCTTTGGTAATCGGTCGTCCCGCCACCATGCGTTCACTTTTCAATTTATTTTCAGTTAACATGGACTGCAGCACATTGAGCTGGGATTCTCGACTGTTGAGGGAGTTATCGAGGCGCGCAAACATGGTCGCTAGTTCCTGCTGAATATCCACAGAATTTGCTACTTCATTGACCAACGATTCATCTGGACCACCCAGGCCTGGGGCCACAGAGAAGTCAAATTCACCATCTTCAAGGCTGGCTATTTGCGTGAGCTGCTCGCCCAATGCATCCAGACGCACCAATCGCGAGCGCATCTGCGCAAGTTTGCCGGTCATCGCCGCCAATGAGCTATCCAGCTGCTCCCGACCGGCATCCACATGGCTCTGCTGAACCACTAGCTGGTGCTGCATTTCACCAATGCTGTTATCAAACAGCAGTTCCCAACGGCCATCAGCAATCTTGACACCGAGCATGGTACCTGCAGCCACAGGAATACCCAGCAGCAGCACTGAGAGCAAACCTTTGGCCCAGCTATTGAGGCTAATGGTTCTAACCCTGTCCGCTCGACTGCTAATAAGAATAATTTTCACTGGAGAATAATGCCTTATCTCACTACAACTTTAAAAAATTAACTAATTCGGCTGCATATACGAAATTGGTACATCTTCCGGATTATCAATAAAAGTGACTACTTCCCAGGCATCCGTATCTGCGATCAATGCGCGCAAAGACGCATTGTTAAGTCCATGCCCTGATTTATGCGCATCGAATTCTCCAATCAAGCTGTTGCCCAGCAGGTAGAGATCACCGATGGCGTCCAGGATCTTATGTTTGACGAATTCGTCGTCATAACGCAAGCCATCTTCGTTGAGAATTTCGAACTCATCCACAACGATGGCATTTTCTAAGCTTCCGCCCCGGGCTAAACCCTTTGAGCGGAGATATTCAAACTCATGCATAAAGCCAAATGTTCTGGCTCTGCTGACTTCTTTTACAAATGAGGTACTGGAGAAGTCGATACTCGCATTCAAGGCTTGATGTTTGAACACTGGGTGGTCAAAGTCAATAGCAAAGTTGACTTTAAATCCCTCGAAAGGCCTGAAGGTAGCGACTTTATCGTCTTGTTTGATGGTCACCGGACGCTTGATGCGGATAAATTTCTTTGGCGCATCCTGCTCGCGAATACCGGCCGACTGGAGCAAAAATACAAAGGGTCCGGCGCTGCCATCCATAATTGGAATCTCTGGGGCAGACACATCGATCATTATATTATCGATGCCAAGCCCTGCCAGCGCAGATAACAGATGCTCGATGGTAGAGACGCGAACGTCACCATGGACAAGGGTTGTAGAGAGAGTGGTGTCGCCGACATTCTCGGCTTTTGCGGCTATTTCTACCACCGGATCAAGGTCGGTGCGACGAAAAATGATGCCTGTATCCGGATCCGCTGGATGCAATGTCAGATACACTTTATCACCGGTGTGAAGACCCACGCCGGTAGCACGTATGACATTTTTTAACGTGCGCTGCCTGATCATCGCTACACCTTTGTTTTATAAGGCGGAAATTCTAACAGAGAAGCCCCCTTTCACCAAGATTTTATAATCTGAGGCGAGGCAAAAGGGGACTCTAATAAGGTATAAGGATTAATCTGCCTGAGAGCGCAAAAAGGCAGGTACATCCAAATAATCTATCTCAGCATCGATTTGAGCATCAAGTTTTCGGGCAGTGGAGCCCCCTGAGCTGGACAATGTTGAGCCACCACGCATATTGGGAGGCGTATCCATAGCGCCGTAATCATAGCCACCATCTAGTCTACGGGGCGGCTGATTGTCCACAATTACTGGCCTTAGACCAGGTTTGGCGCTGGAGGAACGCAGCCCTGTGGCTACTACGGTAACCCGCAACTGACCTTCCATCTCTGGATCAAATACGCTGCCCACAATAATGGTGGCATCCTGATCAGCAAATTCCTTGACCGCGTTACCCACATTTTCGAACTCACCCAGAGTAAGATCATAACCACTGGTGATATTAACCAGAATACCTTTGGCACCCTGCAGGTTAATATCTTCCAGCAGCGGACATTTGACGGCACTCTCAGCAGCTACTGTCGCGCGATCTGGACCACTGGCCTCACCTGTACCCATCATAGCCATGCCCATTTCGGCCATAACTGTGCGCACATCGGCAAAATCCACATTGATCAAGCCATCGAGAAGAATCAGGTCGGTAATACCCTGCACAGCGCCGTACAGAACGTCGTTAGCTTCCTTAAAGGCATCGAGCATTGATATATCCTGCCCCAACACTTCCAGCAGCTTTTCGTTGGGGACAATAATCAGCGAGTCGACGCGCTCTTTGAGCGCCGCAATGCCAGCATCGGCAACATCCTTGCGTCTTCCACCTTCGAAGGAAAAGGGTCGAGTAACCACACCAACGGTCAGGATACCCATTCCCTTTGCTATTTCGGCAATCACCGGAGCAGCGCCCGTGCCTGTACCACCACCCATACCAGCGGTGATAAAAACCATATCAGCACCTTTCAGCGCCTCGGAGATGCGGTCTTTATCTTCCATTGCTGCCTGGCGACCCACTTCAGGGTTGGCACCAGCGCCTAAACCCTTGGTCAGGGTGCTGCCCAGCTGCAATACTGTGGCTTTCTCAAGTTTATTTAGCGATTGAGCGTCGGTATTGGCACAGATAAAGTGCACTCCATCAATATTGCTATCCATCATATGGCCTACTGCATTGCCACCGCCGCCGCCAACACCAACTACTTTGATTTCTGCATTCTTCGGAATGCTGTCTACTAATTCGAACATAGGTTTCCCCTTATTTGCGCCTCACAATTAAAGATTACAGTCACTAATGTCTTCCGTGACCCTTACATGCCGCCCTGAAACCATCCTTTAATACGTTCCAGAACGTTATTCGCCGGCCCCTTGCCACTGTCGTCAAAACCATCTTTGCGCTGCTGTTCAACGCCAAAGTGCAACAGACCAACCCCTGTCGAATAAATAGGATTATTAACAATATCCGACAGACCTTTTACATTGGCCGGCGCACCGATACGCACTGGCAGATGGAATATTTCCTCTGCCAGTTCGGTCACGCCTTCCATTTTTGATGTACCACCAGTAAGAACCACACCGGCGGCTAATAGCTGTTCAAACCCACTGCGCCGCAGCTCAGCCTGAACCAGAGTAAATAATTCGTCATATCTTGGCTCGACCACCTCGGCCAGTAGCTGCCGTGACATATCGCGGGCTTCGCGATCTCCAACACTGGGCACCTTGACGGTTTCCTCAGGGCGGGCCAGCTTGGCCAGAGCACAGGCATATTTAATTTTCAGATCCTCAGCATGGGGCGTCGGTGTGCGCAGGGCCATGGCGATATCATTGGTGACCTGATCGCCGGCAATAGGAATCACGCCGGTATGGCGAATTGCACCCTCGGTAAAGATCGCAATATCTGTGGTGCCACCGCCGAGGTCAACAAGGGCTACACCCAACTGTTTTTCATCTTCAGTCAGCACTGCATGACTGGATGCCAGTTGCTCCAGCACTACCTCATCCACCTCAAGGCCACAGCGGCGAATGCACTTTTTAATGTTTTGTGCAGCATTGGCAGCACAGGTAACCAGATGTACCTTGGCTTCCAGGCGAACCCCTGACATGCCGATCGGCTCATGCACCCCTTCCTGCTCATCGATAATATATTCTTGGGGCAGCACGTGAAGAATCTCCTGGTCCGCAGGGATTGCCACTGCTCTGGCCGCATCTATAACTCGGTCTACATCCAGAGGCTGCACTTCGCGGTCACGAATAGCCACAATGCCATGGGAATTGAGGCTGCGAATATGACTGCCTGCAATACCGGCATACACGGAGTGAATTGAGCAGCCGGCCATCAGCTCAGCCTCTTCAATGGCACGCTGAATCGAGTTAACCGTGGCTTCAATGTTGACCACTACCCCTTTCTTCAAACCAGAGGATGCATGCATCCCTGTGCCGACAATTTCCAGTTCGCCGTTGGCTCCAATAGCGCCGACAATAGCCACCACTTTGGATGTACCAATATCCAGAGCAACGATCATATTTTCTTCATTTGTACTAGCCATAATTTATCCTCAACTGCCTTCTTTTAGGCCTATGCAGGCAGGTCAGTATTTTCCCTCAAGTGGTTCTGCGCGCTTACCAATAAACCGTCTTTCCATGCCACGGCTAATCCATTGGGGTAACGCAGATCTATGGTTTCAATATTTTGTAATTCATTTTTTAGCCCCGACTCCCAGGCCAAAGCCAAACGCTTAAGTTTGTCCCCCAGCTGATCGCGGCCCAGCACCAGTTCAATGCCCCGAACTGTTGAAACTCGCCAAACACCCAGATTGTCGCGCTGCAATTCAGCCAGCTTGAGCCCGGTTGGCAACAGCAACTGGGCCAGCATCTGATAGCTTTTCATCATCTCTTTAGAGCTGCCGTACTGGGTACGCAGCACTGGCAAGTCAGCCAAAGCGCTGTTGTCAGCAATATTCAATTCTTCACCCAGGCGATTGAGAAAGCCCTTTTCACCCCAGCGGGCAATGGGCACTTCTTCAACCACTTCAACACTGAGCGTCGACGGCCATTGGCGGCGAATACTGACCAGATCCACCCAGGGATGGTCTTGCAACACCTGACGCAGGCCATCCAGATCAATACTCAGAAAACCGCCATCAATCTCACTACTGACCAGATCTACCAGCTCCTGCTGCTGCATATAAGTAAGCTCGCCAGCCACCAGAATCTCGGTAACCGGTTGATCCACTTCCCTAAACATCAGGCTGCTGCCGTACGCTACGACGACTAATAGCATCAGCGTAAATACCCGCGACAGACCATCAATCAGTCTGTCAAAACGCCCTGAGGCGGCTTGCTGCTGACGGTTGGCTCCACGGCGATTCTGAGTGGCCATTAGTTCGACGCCTCCAGTATTGCCATCACCAACTGATCAAAATCCAGGCCTGCAGCTTTGGCGGCCATGGGCACCAGACTGTGGCTGGTCATCCCAGGGACAGTGTTAACTTCCAGCAACTGAAATGTATCGTTGGCATCGACCATCACATCGACGCGGCCCCAACCTGTGCAACCCAGGCTTTTAAATGCCTGCATGGACAGCTCACGCAATTCCTGTTCTCGCTGGTCGGTCAGACCAGCCGGGCAGAAATACTGAGTCTCGTCGCTAAAGTATTTGGCCTGATAGTCGTAAAACACCTCCTGGGACTGAATGCGAATTGCGGGCAATACCTGATCACCCAAAATGGCCACTGTATATTCCTCACCTTCCATCAGTGGCTCAGCAATCACAGTGGTAGCAAAACCTGCAGCCTCAACCCAGGCCGCCTCTAATTCTTGCGCTGACTCAGCTCGACTCATGCCAATGCTGGAGCCTTCGCAGGCGGGCTTCACCATGGCTTTGCCGCCAAGACTATTGATAATCTGCGCCCAGTCAGACTGCTGATCCAGCACCGCAAAGTCGGCGGTGGGCAGGCCAATTCCCTGCCACATTTGCTTGCAGCGCAATTTATCCATCGCCAGAGCCGAAGCCAGAACACCACTACCTGTATAGGGCAGACCAAGATATTCCAGGGCACCCTGCAAGGTGCCATCTTCACCACCAGGGCCATGGAGTGCGATAAAGGCGAGGTCGAGATTATGGCGGGGCAATTCTTGTAGCAGGTCTGCACCAGCATCGATGGCCACAACATCTACACCAGTGTTAAGCATTGCCTTATGCACAGCGGCGCCACTCATAAGCGACACTTCGCGCTCAGATGAGGTGCCACCATAGAGCAGCCCTACACGACCTAACTGTGCAACCGATCGACTCATTGCGCTCCCTCACTCTGCAGTTTACTGTCGGCCAGCATAGCCACTAGTTTGCTGACACTGCCGGCACCCTGAGTCATTACCAGATCACCACCACGGACAAGGTCACCCAGCAGCTTGGGAACTTCTTCAATCTGCTCGACAAAGATGGGGTCAATCATGCCGCGCTGGCGAATACTGCCACAGAGGTTTTTGCTGCCAGCTCCGGCAATTGGCTCTTCGCCAGCGGCATAGACATCCAGCACTAACAGCACATCGACCTGAGACAAAACCTGCACAAAGTCTTCATACAGATCTCTGGTTCTGCTGTAGCGATGGGGCTGAAATACCATAACCAAGCGCTTTTCCGGCCAGCCATCGCGGACTGCCTGAATAGTTGCTTTAACTTCTGTGGGGTGGTGGCCATAGTCATCGACCAGCATGGCCGGGCCGTCGGTAACCTGATACTCACCCACCATCTCAAAACGGCGACCAACGCCGGAGAATTTTTCCAGACCGGCAATAATGGCCTCATCAGAGATACCCTCATCAGTGGCCACAGCAATTGCTGCTGCTGCATTTAAAGCATTGTGGCGACCGGGAATATTGAGCCTGATCGACAGTGAAGGTTTGTTATCCGGGCGGTCGATAACAAAGTTGCACTGGCGCTTGTCTGCGCTTAGATCATGTAATCTGTAGGCCGCATCTTCACTAAAGCCGTAGGTCAGCATAGGTCTCGCTACCTCGACTAACAGATCGCGAATCACTTGATCATCGACACAGAGCACCGCCAGCCCATAAAAAGGCAGGTTGTGCAAAAATTCAATATAGGTTTTCTTCATCACCTCAAAGTCGAAGCCATAGGTTTCCATATGGTCTTCTTCAATATTGGTAACCACAGAAACCATGGGCTGCAAATGCAAAAATGAAGCATCACTCTCGTCTGCCTCAGCCACCAGATAGCGACTGCCACCGAGCTTGGCATTGGTGCCGACACTGTTGACGCGCCCGCCCACTACAAAGGTTGGATCGCGGCCATCTTCAGCCAATATCGCGGTAATTAAACTGGTGGTGGTGGTTTTACCATGGGTACCGGCAATGGCAATACCGTGGCGATAGCGCATTAACTCAGCAAGCATTTCCGCCCGTCGCACCACCGGAATACCACGCTCGCGAGCGCTGGCAATCTCTGGGTTCTCAATGGTTACCGCTGAGGATTTAACCACCACATCGGCATTTTCAATATTGCTTTCGCTGTGACCGAGAAAAATCTCGGCTCCCGCTTCAGTCAGTCGCCTGACACTGGGGCTGGCACTAATATCTGAGCCACTGATCTCATAGCCCTGATTTAGCAGCACCTCGGCAATGCCAGACATACCGCTACCGCCGATACCGACGAAATGGATACGGCGAATACGACGCATTTCCGGCGCCTGGAAATTGGTGCTATTGACCATATCCCACCTCCATACAAACCTCTGCCACTCTTTCGGCGGCATTATTTTTCGCTAATAAACGAGCCTGCATAGCCATGTGCAGGCGCTTTTCTGGTGCTGCGCAAACTGCTTTAATCTGTTCGGCCAAAAGCGATGCGCTGAGGTTTTTCTGCTGCACCAATATTGCTGCACCGCAGTCGGTCAGCAGCTGGCCATTTACTGTTTGATGATCATCAATGGCAAAGGGGAAGGGAATTAACAGCGCACCTAGTCCCGCGGAAGTCAGCTCTGCGATAGTCAGAGCCCCAGCGCGACAGATCACAAAATCAGCCCGAGCATAGGCAGCGGCCATATCTTCTATAAAGGGCACCACTTCAATCGCATTGCTCTGAGTGTCGATACCCTGCTGCTTGTAAAGTTCAAGAGTATCCAGCCAGTGGGTCTTGCCCGCCTGGTGTAGTATTTCTGGTTGCTGATCAGACGGGATAAGTGCCAGTGCTTCTGGAACCAGCTTATTAATCGCCAGAGCACCGCGACTGCCACCCAGCACCAGAATTCTGGCCCTGCCAGTGCGACCGGCAAAGCGCTCCTGGGGAGCGGCCATTTCAGCAATATCAGAGCGCACCGGGTTGCCACACCATTCACCATTATCCAGAGCGTCTGGGAAACCCAGCATTACCCGCTTAGCAATTTTTGCGGATAACTTATTGGTGGTGCCAGCCACGGAGTTTTGCTCGTGAATCACCACTGGAATGCCTTTTAATCGTGCAGCCACAGCGCCAGGACCTGAGGCAAAACCACCCATACCCAAAACCACTGCAGGTTTAAATTCTGTCAGCACCTTAAAAGCCTGGCTAATAGATCGGCACAGTAAAAGTGGTGCTTTGATAAGGGCTTTGATGCCACGACCGCGGATTCCTTCGATATCCAGACAGTGCAGTTCAAAACCGCGTACAGGCACCAGCTCAGACTCAATGCCCCGTCTGGTGCCCAGCCAGGATATTTGCACATGCTTAGCACGCAGCTTGTCCGCCACAGCCAGAGCTGGAAACACATGGCCACCAGTGCCGCCTGCCATCACCAGCACCCGCCGATCCATTGGGGAGTTATCGCCCATAACGAGGCCTCCGCACTGGCGGTTTGTCGCTGTGCAACTGGTGACTAAAACGCAACACCATACCTATCATTGCGCAGCAGCTAATCAGGCTGCTGCCGCCATAGCTGACAAAGGGCAATGTCAGCCCTTTGGTGGGCAGCAAACCGGCGTTAACTCCAAGATTGATAAAAGTCTGACCGGCCAGCAGCAGGCCAAACCCTATCAAGACATAGGCGGCGTACCAATATTTCTGGCCAATCGCCATCTTTGCCAGCTGCACAATACGCAGAACCATCAAACTGTATAGCCCAAGCAGGCAGATCACGCCAACATAGCCAAATTCTTCGGCAAAAATAGCAAACACAAAGTCAGTATGTGCCTCCGGTAGATAGAGCATTTTTTGCACTGACTGGCCCAGGCCAACACCAAACCACTCCCCCTGTCCAAAGGCGATCAATGATTGGGTAAGCTGATAACCAGAGTTAAAGGGATCGGACCAGGGATCCATAAATGCAGTGATACGAGCCACGCGATAGGGAGCGGATTCCGCCAGCCATACTACCAGCAACCCAGCCACCGCAAACACCAGCAAAAACTGACGAATATGGGAACCTCCTAAAAATACCAGCGCCATAAAGGTAGCGCCCAACAGCACCATGGAGCCAAAGTCAGGCTCCAGAATAAGCAACAGCTCGAGCACTGCCAGCACGCCCATCAGTTTCATAAATTCATTCCACCCATCGGCCAAGGTGTCCCGGTGCACAGCCAGATGGGAGGCGAGAAATACCACTGTGGCAATCTTCACCGCTTCAGACACCTGAAAGGTAAATCCGGCAATACTCAACCAGCGGCGGCTGCCATTCAGCTCGCGCCCTATTCCTGGGATCAACACAATCACTAGTAAAAATACCGACAGCAGAATCCACAGACGACCGTAATTGGCCCATATCTGAGGAGACACAAAGAAACAAAAGCCCATCACAAATGCTGCTAACATCAGGTAAGCCAGATGGCGCTTAACAAAAAAGAACTCGTCGCCAAACCGGTATTCAGCAAAACTAAATGAAGCCGAGGCAATCATCACCAGACCGATAGAAATCAGCGCCAGCACAGGCAGCAGCAACTGCATATCAATATGCCAATCAGAGCGACTCAGGGCGAAGTTTTCCCGCAGCAGACTCAGTTGCATAACTGACCTCCGCCACTTTGTTTTAAGCTATCAACAGCCTGCTGGAAACAGCGGCCGCGCTCTTCAAAGCCACTAAACATATCAAAGCTGGCACAGGCTGGGGAAAGCAGAACCATATCCCCTGGCTCGGCTACCGAGCTGGCAAGACTGACCGCCTGATCCAGGGAATCAACCAGCATGGTCTCGCACACATCATCGAGCACGGACGCGATCTGATCGCCATCTGCACCAAACAGATAAGCCTGTTTAACAAATTTGGCTGCTGCTGGTTTAAGTGCAGCAAAATCCTGATCCTTAGCCTGACCGCCAGCAATCAAAACAAGATTCTTGCGCCCCGCCACACCCAATCCATTTAAAGCGGCCACAGTGGCACCCACATTGGTGCCTTTGGAATCATCTATATACAGAACCCCATCAATCTCGGCGATATTTTCGCAGCGATGGGACAGGCCTTTAAAGGTTTTCAGGCATTCCAGCATGGGTTGCATCGGTAGATCTGCGGCATAACCCAGAGCCAGGGCAGCCAACCCGTTGGCAATATTGTGGGAGCCCTTAAGCGCCAGATCGGCGATTGGTAGCAGGCGCTCGATACCATAGGCCAGAAAGCCCTCTTCAAGCCCCTGTAAAATACCAAAATCACCCAGATCGGGCTGATTGAGACCAAAGCTGCTAAGACTTACCTGCGAGGATATTAACGGCTTGGTCAACACATCTTCGCGATTGATCACCACCTTGCTGGCACCGCGAAAGATGCGATGCTTGGCAGCATGGTACTGAGGCAGACCCTCATAGCGATCCATATGATCCGCCGAGATATTGAGCAGTGCCACGATGGCACCGCGGCTGTCATTGAGAAGCTCCAACTGGAAACTCGACAGCTCAAGAATATAGAGCTCCAACTCATCGTTGAGCAGATCCAGCATGGGCGTACCCAGGTTGCCACCAACTCCAACAGACAGGCCACTGGCGACTGCCATTTCACCCAGCAACGTAGTGACTGTACTCTTGCCATTGGAGCCGGTAATCGCAATAACCGGCGCCTTGGCATGCTCAAGGAACAACTCCAGATCACCGACCAATTCAACACCCTGCTCCCGGGCCGCAACAATGGCTGGCTCGTTGAGCGAGATACCAGGGCTGATAACAGCGCGATCCATATTGATCAGCAAGTCTGCATCAAAGTCACCAAGCACGACTTTAGTCTCTGGAAAATGATCTTTCACTTCCTGCAGCTGGGGAGGCTCGGCACGACTGTCAGCAAATACAAATGGCAGATCCTGAGACGACAAAAAGCGCGCCACAGACAGTCCCGTGGCACCCATGCCAAGGATAGCTGTTTTGCGATTAGTCGCGATTAGATCTGTCATTAACGAATCCATATTTAACGTAGCTTTAATGTCGCCAGGCCAAACAGCACCAGCATCACCGTAATAATCCAGAAACGCACAATCACACGGGGCTCTGGCCAGCCTTTTAATTCATAGTGATGGTGCAGCGGTGCCATGCGGAAAATACGCTTGCCAGTCAGCTTAAAAGACGCCACCTGAATAATGACCGACAATGTTTCCATCACAAATACGCCACCCATAATCAGCAGTACAATCTCCTGGCGCACAATCACAGCCACAACCCCAAGGGCAGCACCTAGCGCCAGCGCGCCCACATCACCCATAAACACCATGGCGGGATAGGTGTTGAACCACAAAAAGCCAAGCCCAGCACCACAGAGTGCCGCGGTAAAGATCAACAGCTCACCGGCGCCACTGATGTAGGGAATATGCAGATAACTGGCAAACTGATAGTTGCCAGTCAGGTAGGCAATAATGCCAAGAGCGCCGGCGACCAGCACTGTAGGCAGAATTGCCAGTCCATCGAGTCCATCGGTCAGATTGACCGCATTACTGGTGCCCACAATCACAAAGTAAGTCAGCAGAATATAAAAGGGGCCCATGGCCAGCGCAAAGTTTTTGAAGAACGGCACAATCAGTTCAGTTTCAGCGGGGCTTTGGGCGCTGTAAAAAAGAAACGCAGCAGCAGCAAAACCAAAAATCGACTGCCAAAAATATTTCCAGCGTCCGGGCAGGCCGCGGGGATTTTTCTCCACCACCTTGCGGTAATCATCAACCCAGCCAATCAAGCCAAAGGTAAAGGTAACTGCTAAAACCACCCATACATAACGGTTGCCAAGATCAGCCCAGAGCAAAGTGCTGATAAAAATAGCCAATAGAATCAGCGCGCCACCCATAGTAGGAGTGCCAGCTTTACTCAGATGACTCTGAGGACCATCGGTGCGAATAGCCTGACCCATCTGCAGACGATTAAGCTGGCGAATAACCACAGGGCCGGCAATCAGACAGATCGCCAGGGCAGTCAATACCGACAAAATGCCTCTCAATGTGAGATATTGCACCACTGAAAAAGCGCTATAAAATTGACTTAAATAATCTGCCAGCCATAACAACATTAGCCTTCACCTCTGCTTAGTAGTCTGTCTACAATTTTTTCCATGCCTGAACTTCGCGAACCCTTCACCAGAAAGGTGATGTCGCTGTTATTTGACTGAGCCAGCTGCAGCTCTTCATATAGCGCTGCAATTAAACTGGCTTTGGTGCTGTGATGATCACCGCCAAATGCCTCGGCGGCAGTTGCACTTAAATCACCCACTGAATAAAACCCATCAATATCAGACTGGGAGGCATAGAGTCCCACCTGCTGATGCATCTGTACTCTGTCATCGCCCAACTCGCCCATATCGCCCATCACCACAACCCGGCGGCCACTGCGCTCGGCCAACACATCTATAGCAGCTTCAAATGAACTGGGGCTGGCGTTGTAGCTGTCATCAATCACAGCACCACCGCCCGCTAGAGGTTTAATGTCAAGACGACCAGCAATAGGAGTAACGGAAGCAAGGCCAGCAGCAATCTGCGGTAATGTAGCTCCCGCTGCCAGGGCACAGGCTGAGGCTGCCAGCGCATTGTTGACTGCGTGCAAGCCGGGAATCGACAGCTCCACTTGCTGTCGCAGGGCCGGCTGATTGGACAACAGTTTGACGCACAGGACAAAGCTGTAGCAGCCATTGGCCTGCAGCCGTATATCTGCCGCACTAATGTCTGCCTGCTCATCGCTCAGAGAGAAAGTCAGACAGGGCTTACCATCGATCAGATCACGCCAGCCATCACACCATGGCTGATCCAGATTTAGTACTGCTATACCAGCAGGTTTGAGACCAGAGTAAATTTCACCCTTGGCCGCAGCCACCGCCTCGACAGAACCAAAGCCCTCGATATGGGAAGACTGCACATTGTTAATTAGAGCAATATCCGGTGTCGCCACTGAGCATAGATAACCAATCTCACCAACCGCGCTGGCGCCCATTTCGATCACGGCAAATTCGGTATCTACATCCATGGACAGCACTGTCAGAGGCACACCAATATGGTTATTAAGATTGCCTGCAGTGGCATGCACTTCGCCACAGTGACGCAGAATCGCCGCAGTTAACTCTTTAACTGAGGTCTTGCCAGTACTGCCAGTTATAGCGATCAGAGTCCCGCTGTAAGCCTCGGCTCTCATCTGCGCCAGCTGGCCCAGAGCCATGGTGGTATCCTCGACCACCCACTGGGGCAGCGGCAATGTTTTGTCGGCGGCGGAAACAACCAGACCGCTGGCCCTAGTGGCTGCATCAGCTAAAAACTGATGGCCATCAAAACGCTCACCCACCACAGCAACAAACAGATCGCCCTCATTGATATTGCGGCTATTAATAGAAACCGCTTCAAAATGACAGTCCGGATTTAATAGCGTACCGCCAAAGCGCACTGCGGCATCGGTGAGTCTCATCTGCGGAATCACAGCTCACCCCCGGTCTCGGTATGGTTGCGCTCTTCAATCTCGCGCAGTGCCAGACGCGCCTCTGCCTGATCACTAAAAGGCAGACGCTGCGCACCTAATATCTGGTAATCCTCGTGACCTTTTCCAGCAATCAAGATCACGTCATTTTTATCAGCCATAGAGATAGCCTGGCGGATAGCCGTGCGCCGATCTGACTCGACGATTACCTCACGACTGGTACCCTGAAGAATATGTTGAATAATTTGCTCTGCAGATTCAGTGCGCGGATTGTCACTTGTAACTACCACATGGTCAGCACAGCGCTGGGCGATTTCGCCCATCTCGGCGCGCTTGCCAATATCTCTATCACCACCGCAACCAAACACCGCCCAAAGCCTGCCACTGCAATGCACACGCAGAGCTTGCAGGGCTTTTTCCAAAGCATCTGGGGTATGGGCATAATCCACAACCACCGCTGGCTCAGAGCTGGCCACCAGCTCCATGCGACCAGAAACAGCGCGAAGCTTGGGCAGAGTATGGAGAATATGGTCAAAATCAATACCCTGAACTGCTGCGGCAGCAATCACCGCCAACAGATTGGACAGATTAAACTTGCCCAGTAGAGGTGAATTGATTTCACCGCTGCCCCAGGGGGTAATAACATTGGCTCGCAAGCCTTCAGGGGAAAGGCCAATAGTCGAGCAATAAACATCGGCTGCGGAATCTTCAAAGCTGTAGCTAATCGACTTAACATCAGGATTGAGGTTAGCCAGAATCAAACGCCCGACAGCATCATCGATGTTGATAACAGCATGCTGCAAACCCTGCATGGCAAATAATCGGGCCTTGGCCGCAGCATAGGAATTAAGATCACCGTGGTAATCGAGATGATCGCGACTTAAATTGGTAAACACTGCAGTATTAATCTGTACACCGGCAACTCGCCGCTGCACCAGACTGTGGGAGGACACTTCCAGAGCCACATTGCTGGCGCCTTTGCTGCGCAGCTCCGCTAGAATTCTTTGCATTGCCACTGCATCCGGGGTGGTCAGGCCTGTATCAGTAATACCTGAATCCGCAGACTTATTGGCCGTATCATGCAGGGCCCGATAGCCAGTGTCGCGCACCATGCCGTAACCCATGGTGCCAATAAAAGCGCTGGGGCCAGGGCTGGCAGCCCCAGGCAATGCTTCCAACAACTCAGCCAGCAATCTGGAGCAGGTGGTTTTTCCGTTGGTGCCTGTAATCCCGGTAATGGCCATTGCCCCAGAGGGCTGGCCATAAAAGGTACCAGCAATATCGGAAACATATTCGGTTAGATTTTCAATGGCAATCACAGGTACTGTGATATTTGCATCATCAATCAAACTTTCAACCAGCTCTGCTACTTGCTGATCTTTTTCAACCAATACTGCAACTGCACCGCGCTCAACCGCCTGGGGTATATAGGCAGTACCATCTGTATCAACACCTTTAACAGCAACAAACAGATCCCCGGGCTGCACCTGACGACTATCCAAGCTAACACCCTCAATCGCCACTGCCGGGCAATTATCCAGATCGGCAAACTCTGCAATCAGAGCCTCCAGAGTCATGGTCCACTTTTGCGACAGGCTCATCATGAGTCCTCCCGCTTTTTCGATGCTTTTTGAACATCGGCAACAGTGCGATTAACATTCAGTTGGTCTGGCGTCACCTGCAGCAAACGCAGTGCATTGCCCGTGACATCAGAGAAAACCGGTGCCGCCACCAGGCCGCCAAAGTAACTGCCATCGCTAGGCTCATCGACCACCACTATGGTCACCAGCCGTGGGTTATCCACCGGGGACAGACCGGCAAATACAGACATGTAGCGACTGTCGTCATAGCCGCCAGTGGCCTTGGTTTTATGCAGAGTTCCGGTCTTGCCGCCAACAGAATAGCCATCGATCATTGCACGCTTACCTGTACCTTCGGCACTGGTAGCTGTCTGCAACATATGGCGAATTTCTCTTACCCAGCGCTCGTCGGCAACTCGCTGCGCCTCTGGTATCTCATCAACAGCCAGCAATGACACCTCGCGGCGCAGGCCATTATTAGCTAACACCGCGTAGGCTCGCGCCATCTGCAATGAGGACACGCTGAGGCCATAACCAAAGGCAAAGGTCGCCTGAGTAACAGGATCCCAGGTTCTATAGCCGGGCAAACTGCCTGCCGTCTCCCCAGGGAAACCGCTGCCCAGGCCTTCACCAAAGCCAACTCGCTCAAACAACCCGCGAGTTGCATCCGGATTCATTTCCAACGCCAGCTTGGTTGTACCAACCTGACTCGACTTAGTCAGTATGCCGGCCAGATCCAGAGCACCGTAATTTTTACTGTCGACAAAAGTCTTATAGGCCACCTTGTAATAGCCAGGACTGGTCTGAATAACAGTGTCAGGTTTAAACTTGCCGCTCTCCAGTGCTGCCAGCAAGGTAAAGGGCTTAACCGTGGACCCAGGCTCCATCATGTCGGTCATGGCGCGATTGCGAACTGAGTCGCGGCGCAAATTAACACGGTCGTTGGGGTTAAATGATGGCTGATTGGCCATGGCCAACACTTCCCCTGTCTCTACATCCAGCACCACAACAGAGCCGGACTTGGCCTGATGCTTCTGCACAGAAGCCTTGAGGGCGCGGTATGCGGCATACTGCACCCGCAGATCAATACTCAGTCGCAGGGACTCACCAGAGCGAGCAGGTTTAGTCAGAGAAATATCCTTGATAATGCGACCAGCGCGGTCTTTAACCACTTTTTTGGAGCCAGCCTCACCGGTCAACCACTGGTTGTAAGCAAGCTCCATGCCCTCCTGGCCGTCATCATCGATATTGGTAAACCCAACCAACTGGGCCGTAACTTCACCGGCGGGATAAAAGCGTTTGTACTCCTGAATACCTTCAACGCCGGGAACACCGAGCCGAAGAATTTTCTCAGCTTCAGTACTCAGCAGGTGCTTGGCCAGAACCATAAATGACTTATTGCGATAGCGCTGCAAACGGGCTTTAAATTGCGCCAAAGGAATATTTAATGCCTGAGCCAGACGGGCTACATCATCGGCATCCGCCAATTGGTCAATATGCTGAGGGTTGGCTGTGACTGTGGTCACTGGAATACTCATGGCCAGAGGCTCACCATTGCGATCGGTGATCAAACCTCTATAGGCGGGAATAACTTCATTGCGGATTGAGCGGTCATCGCCCTGGGTTTGCAGAAAATCAGCGCCCTTCTCTTCACTGGGCATAACCTGCAGCTCGGCTATTTTGGCAGCGACCACAAATGGCAGAGCGACCAGTCCAACCATCACTAAATAGTAACGCCAGCGCGGTATAACTTTCTGTACCGGTTTTTTGGCCACTGTGCTGCTTTTCCCTTCTAAAAATAAATAAGAGCCGTGCTCTATACCAAACCGCTAAACGGTTAAATCGGCAAACCTGACCTAATCAGGCTTAACCATTAATATTTCATCTGGCCGCGGACTGCGCATCTTCAACTCCTGCACCGCCTTGGTCTCAATACGCTGCAGCGAACCCCAGGCACTTTGCTCTAACAGATATTTACCGTAGTCCTCGTCCATCTGGCTGGCCTCTCGCTGCAGCGCCATCAGCTCTGCATACTGCTGGCGGCACAGGTGGCTAACCAACGCCACAGAGACAGCACTTACCAGCACCAAAATCCACAGCAAAGCCAATCGCAACGTGCCAGCGGCAGACAACTCAGGCCACTCTTTCAGCTATGCGCATCACCGCACTGCGCGACCTGATATTGCCATCAACCTCTGTCACAGCAGGTTTAATCGCCTTGCCAACCTTGACCAAACGCACACCGCGGTCGACATCTCTGATTGGCAGATTTTTGGGCAACTTAATGCCCTGCTCCTGGTCGCGAATAAACCGTTTAACTCGCCGATCTTCGAGAGAATGGAAGCTGATAATGACCAGCCGACCACCCACTTTTAAATTATCAATCACCTGAGCCAGCAGGTCCTCAAGGTCTTCCAGTTCGCGATTAATAAATATTCTGATCGCCTGAAATGCCTTGGTTGCCGGATGCTTGCCTCGCTCCCAGGCTGGATGGGCCGCGGCCAGTATTCCGGCCAGCTGCACAGTGCCAGTAATTGGCGCCTTAACTCGCTCCTTAACCACCGCACTGGCCATGCGTCGAGCAAAGCGCTCTTCGCCATATTCCTTAATCACCCGCGCAATATCCTGCTCATCCGCCGTCGCAATCCATTCGGCTGCAGACATGCCTCGGCTGGTATCCATGCGCATATCCAATGGCCCATCGCGCATAAAACTAAATCCGCGCTCCGCTTGATCCAGCTGGGGGGAGGAAACACCCAGATCAAGCAGCACGCCGGATATATCACCGGTCTTACCCATCTCAGCCGCAACATTTTGCAAATCTGCAAAACTGCCATGAAATAACTGCAATCTGGCATCCTCGGCAAAACGTTCCTGACCTGCAGAGATAGCCTGGGGATCTTTATCTATTGCCAGCACCGAACCCTGACCTGACAATCTGCCCAACAGCTCTGCTACGTGTCCGCCGCGACCAAAGGTGCCATCGACATAAAAACCATCGATATCTGTCACCAGCGCATCAACTGCTTCATGCAGTAACACTGTTGTATGTGCAGCCTGTTCAGCGTTGCTCATGCAGACCCCTTACCAAGACAGGTTTTTAAGCGCATCGGACATGTTGTCTTTATCGATCAACATGCTGCGATAATTTTCCTGAGACTTCTCACGCTCAGCATTCCAGTTATCTTCTGACCAGATTTCCAGGCGCTGGGTGCGGCCCACCAGTACCAGCTTTTTCTCAAGCTCGGCGTAACCGCGCAATTCTGTAGGGATTAATATTCTGCCGCTGCCGTCAACCTGCAGATCCTTAGCCTGGCCCACAACAAAACGACTGAGCATTTCGCCCAGCTCATCCATTGCCGGCAGTGAAGCGACCTTTTCTTCGAATTTTTTCCATTCCGGAAGCGGCGAGAGGGTCAAACAGGTAGACTTCATATCTATGGTGATAACCAGGTCGTTGGAGCAAATATCTTCGAGCAGGGCACGGTAGCGGGTCGGAATTGCCATCCGGCCCTTGGTATCCATATTGATTGGATCGCTACCTCTAAACACTTTTACCCCTTTTGCTCCACTTGGGACCCACTTAGAAACCTAAATACGCCACTTTTCGCCACTTTTACCCATCTGTGCAGGTTATGGTGATCGCGGGTCAATGTCAATGCCGGTGGATTACAAAAAAAGTGAATAAAATCAGTAAGTTCCGGGAATATTTAAACTTTGCTTCAGGTGACTAAGAAAGCGAAAAATAATTCACAATATAAAACATGGCAGTAAGGCTACAAGTTAAAGTAACTTCTAGCTTTGAGGGGCTTTAAGAACAATTAATTTATTTTATAGAGCGCTTTAGACCAAAAAGAAATAAAAAAGTAGAGGAATCACTGAGTAAAAAACAAAAAGGACCAGCGATCTCTCGCCAGTCCTTTTCGCATTACAACAATAACTGAGTTGACCGATAAGCCGGGTTCTGTCGTGGACAGTCATTCATCTAGGACAAACGTCGCCGTTTGCCTCAAGCAACCTACCCGTTCCCAACGCGGGTCGCGCCATGCGGGAACCTATTTGGTCTTGCTCCGAGTGGGGTTTACCATGCCACTGCTGTTACCAGCAGCGCGGTGCGCTCTTACCGCACCCTTTCACCCTTACCTGTTTTCGCGAACGAATCATCGGCGGTCTACTCTCTGCTGCACTGGCCGTGGGCTTCCGCCCCCCAGGCGTTACCTGGCACTCTACCCTGTGGAGCCCGGACTTTCCTCTGTGATGCACCCTTTTAAACGCAAGCGAATAAGCGAGAAATCATTACAGCGACTGTCTGGTCAACTCGTTGGGGAGGATAGCATAGGTTGGGCTTTGCTTTGGGGTTTATTGGTGGGGGATGGGTTGGCGATGTTAAAGACTTTTCAGCACTTCCAATGGAGGCTGCACCACGGCTTTACGACTGTAGCCAACCCCTAGAGCACCGACTAAAACACCACCAGCAATCGGCCCTGTTACCCAAATCCAAGGGTGCAAGGCTAATGGTAGATCAAACATAAAGTACTGCAACATAACCACCGCTGCCTCAGCACCGATAGCTGCCAGCAAACCTGCCATTATTCCCAGCGTACTAAACTCAACCAGCTGGATACCCAGAATCAAACGCCTCGAACTACCCAATGTGCGCAGTATGGCGCTCTCTTGCAGCCGCTCTGACATCGACAGGCTCACCGCGGCAAACATCACCAGTACACCACAGCTCAGAATTAGCAACGTCATAATCTCTAAACCACGGGTCACCTGGGACACAATTGTGCGAATACGATCAATAATTTTATCCAGCTCTATCACCTGCACCGTGGGGTACTTGCGCAGCAGGTCATTGACCAGCAGTTTTTGCTTGGGTGGGATATACAGGCTGGTCATACTGGTGCGGGGATACTCTTCCAGAAGCCCTTCGGGAAACAGGAAGTAGAAATTGGGTGTCATATTATCCCAGTTGAGGGTGCGGGTATTGACGACCTCTGACTCAAAGATCAAGCCACCCACACTAAAGGTAATGCGATCACCCAATTTTAGCCCGAGCTCTTCAGCTATCTCATCCTCGAGAGACACGGGTGCAATGGTTGTGGCGCTATCCACCTCGCCCCACCACTGCCCTTCGGTGATCTTATTGCCGTCGGGCAATTCAGCCGTCCAGCTAAGATTGAGTTCACGGCGAAAAGACTCATGGCTATCTTTCTGTGCTTCAGTTATTGGTTGTCCATTAATCGCAGTCATTCTGCCACGCACCATAGCGTACCAACCAGCCGTCTCAAGATTTTGTGCATTGACCAAATCGCGCACACCATCAAGCTCATAGGGCGCCACATTGACCAAAAAGTGATTGGGAGCATCTTCGGCTAACTGAAAACGCCACTCATCAATCAATGAGGTGCGCACCACTACCATAATCATCAATAGCGCAATGGCCCCCGAAAAGCCCACCATTTGAATCAAACTTTGCGATCTGCGACGCCACAAATTATTTAACGCTAAACGCCAGATACTACCCAGACGCTGGCCATAATTTTTGCCCAGCCGCAACATCGCCAAACCAATAATAACCGTGGCCAGTGCGGTCAGCGCAAATCCGGCCAAAATAGCTAGGGACAGATACACACTATTGCTATACCACAGTAGCAAGCCAGCCACCGCCGCTATGCCAAAGGCACCGCGGATGGCAGAACTCACCGGTGCAACCTGAATATCCTGGCGCAATACCGCCAGCGGAGGCTGCGCAGGTAAGTGCCATAGTGCAGGCAAAGTAAAGCCACCCAAACACAGTAGGCCCGTGGCCATGCCGGTTATCCAAGGTCTTATCCCAGCATTCGGCAGCGCGATGGGCAACCATTCGCGGACAATTGAAATAAGTAATTCAGAAAAACCATAGCCGACTGACAAGCCAACCAGGGAACCACCAACACCCAGCCATAAACTCTGCTGCAGATACAGACTGCGCACTCGACTAGCCGGAATGCCCCAACTTTTAAGCAGAGCCACCTGCTGAGTTTGTCCTGCCGCAAAATGATGGCTAGCAAGGGCCAGTGCTATACCGGCCAGTACCACACCTATGCTGCCGGCAAGTAATAAAAAGCGTCGCCCTCTATCCATAGTACTGGCAATACTGGCTTGGGCCTCATCTGGCGTAATAAGGCGATCATGAATACTCAACTGATCTTTTAGCCAATCGCTGTAGCCAGTGAACGCATTTTGGTCAGCGCCCGAAGCCATTAGATACTTATAGGTAACGCGGCTGCCCGGCTGAACTATGCCTGCAGCTGCAACATCCCCCCAATTCATCAGCACACGGGCACCAAAGAAACTGTAAGAACCACCATCTGGTTCTTCGACAATTATCTGGGTCACCTTAAGAATGGTATCGCCCAGTTCTATGTTATCCCCAAGCTCGATATTAAGTAGTGGTAACAGTCGTGCATCTACCCAGGTTTCTCCCGGCGCCGGGCCGTAATTGACCGCCTCAATCAGACTTTCATCAAAGGTAAATGGCGTTGTTGAACGCTTAATTAGGCCACGTAGCGGGTAGTTGCTTTGCACCGCTTTAATCGAGGCCAGATGCATATCTGATTGGTGATACACCATTGAGGCAAAGCTCACCATCTGCGAGGTTTCAACACCCTGCAGCCCTGCTTCGGTAATCCAAGCCTGTGGCGTCGGCTTATTACTGCGAACCACTAGGTCCGCTGCCAGAAAGGCACTGGATTCTGCGGTCAGCGCGCGCTCAATGCGCTCGGCCAACAATGAGACAGAGGTCACCACTGAGACTGCCAGCACCAACGACCAAACGATAAGACCCAACTGACCGCCGCGCCAAGTGCGCAGCAACATTTTTAAGGCTTGCATTAACGTTTACTACCCTGGGCTTTTGATTTTGGAGCTGCTGTGGGCTTTGGAGCCGCCTTGGGTTTTGGAGTCGCTTTGGGCTTTGCCTTGGCTTTTGCTACCGTTTTTGGCTTGGCTCTTGTCTTGGCCTTTACTTTCGCCTTAGGGATGACCGTTTTTTTCACTGATGCTTTTTTAACAGCAGCCCTTTTAGCCACTGTCTTTTTAACTACTGCCTTTTTCTTAGGGGCGGTCTGGTCAACCTGCCGACCCGCAGCCAATACCAGGCGCTGACCACAGCGCGCAGCAAGATTATGCTCATGGGTCACCAGCACTAATGTGGTGCCTTCTTCTTTATTGAGGTCAAACAGCAGATCATTAATTTTCTCGCCTGTACCCGTATCCAAGTTTCCGGTTGGCTCATCGGCGAAAAGAATAGTCGGCCGACAGGCAAAGGCTCTTGCCACGGCGACGCGTTGCTGTTCACCCCCGGATAACTGGCGTGGATAATGGGTAGTGCGATGTTCCAGACCCACACGCTTTAAATAGTAGGCAGCGGTTTTTAATGCATCTTTGTCGCCCTGCAATTCTAGGGGCAGTGCTACATTTTCCAGAGCAGTTAAGCCCGGCAGCAGATGAAATGATTGAAAAACAAAACCCACATGTCCGGCCCGCACAGTGGCGCGGCCCTCTTCATCCATGGCGGTAATATCTTCGCCATTAAGGCTCACTGAGCCAGCTGTCGGCAGATCAAGACCAGCCAGAATACCCAGCAATGTTGACTTGCCTGATCCCGAGGGCCCAACAATTGCTAAACTTTCGCCGCTTGCGAGAGATAAGTTGATCTCATGCAAAATATTGAGCGTACCTTCGGTGGTACTGACTTGCTTACTGATGTTACTGACTTCGATCATTTCAAATGTCCATTGCTAGCAAAATTGCATACACTGCAGGCAGTGACTAACGGCTTATTTTTAGAGATTATTTATGCGACTCTTTGTAACCACTTCATTTATCCGGCGCTTATGTTGCCTGTTTATTTTACTCGGCGCCAATACTTATGGATCAACGCTGTTAGTTTTGGGTGATAGCCTCAGCGCGGGTTACGGCGTCAATCAGGAAAGTGGCTGGGTCGCGCTGTTGCGCGATGACTTAAGCGACAGACATCAGGTCATTAATGGCAGTATTAGCGGCGATACAACCGGTGGAGGACTCAATCGACTACCCCTGCTGCTGGAAAAGTTCAGCCCTGACTATGTGCTCTTGGAGCTGGGCGGTAATGATGGCCTGCGCGGCCAGCCGCTCAGCCTGATGAAGCGTAATTTGCAGACCATGATTGAACTGTGTCGCCAAGCCGGTGCCGAACCCGTTTTATTTGGCATGCGCCTGCCGCCCAACTATGGCCGCCGTTACTCCGATGCCTTTGCCGCAGTGTATCCGCAGCTATCTGATGAGCAACAGGTTGTTTTAATTCCTTTTCAACTTGAAGAATTAGCCATTACCGAGGGCATGATTCAAGAGGATGGGCTGCACCCCACCGCACTGGCGCAGCCTGTTATCAAAGAAGTGATCAAAGGCTATATTCAGCCATTGATGGACCAGTAATGATCAGCCCTGAGACTGGGGGACAAATTTAAGCGCCAAACCATTATTGCACCAACGCTGACCTGTGGGCTTGGGGCCGTCGTCAAACACATGGCCCTGATGACCGCCACAGCGGGCACAGTGATATTCGGTACGCGGCCAGATCAGTTTAAAATCACGCTTGGTATCGATATGACCCTCAATATGATCAAAGAATGAGGGCCAGCCGGTACCACTTTCATATTTCATCTCTGAGGTGAAAAGCGGCAGGTCACAGCCAGCACAATGATATCTGCCCTGCCTGTGTTCCTTATTTAGCGGGCTTGAGCCTGGAGGCTCTGTGCCCTCGTCCCGGAGAATATAATACTCAGCCTCACTGAGCTGCTGCTTCCACTCATTGTCCGAGCGGGTGATCTTCTCCAGCGCCCACAATCGGCCTGAGGCAATAATAGCCAAACTGCCAAGTCCGATATGCTGTATCCAGGTTCGTCGATTCATAATACTACCCTCAATTAACTCTGAGACCTATGACCGCAGAAACAATCAATTGACTCCATGGGGATGCTGAATAGGCTCCCCCGAAGACTGTTTCAACAATACTTTTAGCTGGGATACCAGCCCACCGGCGAGAATAAGTCCACAGCCAATAAACTCTGTCTGGGTTAAATATTCGTCCAATAGCCACCAGCCACAGAACGCAGCAAACACAGACTCAAAGCTCAAAATAATTGCCGTATGTGATGCAGGTGCGGTGCGCTGCCCCACCACTTGCAGGCAGAAACCCACGGCCGATGAAAGCACGCCTACATAGAGCAGCGCCACCATAGCATCGCGGATTCCCTGCCAGTCCCAGGTTTCAAAGATGGGCACCAGAAGACCGGTAATAACAGCAGCCACGGTAAATTGCACAAAGATCAGACGAAAGGGCGAAGCGTCATTGGCAATCATGCCGGTGAAAATAATATGCAGTGCAAACAGCAGCGAACTGATCAGCACTAAAATATCACCAGTAAAAATTTCCTCAGCTTCGATCTGGGCCATAAAATAAAGCCCGGCCAGCGCCAGCGACATGCCTACCCAGGTTGGCCATTCGGTTTTGTTACGGAAAAATAAACCAATCAATGGCACAAATACCAGATAAACACCGGTCAAAAATCCCGCCCGACCCGCAGTGGTATAGACCATGCCCCATTGCTGCAAGAGCATACCTGAGGTCAACACCAACCCCAGCAGTGCGGCATTGCGATTAACCTTGTTAAAGGCAAAAATCTGTTTTGGCTTTTCCATTACATACCACAGGGGCAGAATAGCCAAAGCACCGATCAAAAATCGACCAAAAGTAAAGGTGACGGGACCAATATGGTCCATTCCTGAGCGCTGGTAAACAAAGGCAAGGCCCCAAATAAAGGCAGTGAGCAGCAGAATTAAATCTGCTCGCAAATCGGTTTTTAAACTCATAACGGATTCTTTTTATTAGTTTTTATAATTACCAGGCTACTGGATATGTTGCACCAGCAGCTGTATTTTTTCCACACCGCGATACTCATTGATATCCAGCCTGTAGACACAGCGAACTGCGCCAACCTCATGGTTTGGCCAGAGGGCAGTATCAATATTGAACCAAATAGCGTCTATAACCAGATCGGGTTGGTCGTGGGGCGCAAGTACCATCTTAAGATGATTTTCCCCCACTATGCGCTGCTGCACAATGATAAAGTCACCCTCAAAACTGGGCTCGGGAAACAACTGTCCCCAGGGGCCAGCATCACGCAGCAGTTGTGCTGTTGACATATTTAACTGCTCAGGCTGCAGACAGCCATCTGTGATCAGCTTGGCCTGCAGGTCGTCCGGGCTCAATGAACTGGCCACCTGCTGCTGAAAGGCCTGGGTAAATTGCGCCAGATTATCCCTGTCCAAACTTAAACCAGCAGCCATTGCATGGCCGCCAAACTTGCTGATTAATCCAGGGTGTTGGGTAGCCACAGAATCCAGAGCATCGCGAATATGCAAACCGGGAATGGACCTCGACGACCCCTTAAGCTGGCCATCATCACCAGGAGCAAAAGCCACCACCGGGCGGTGATACTTCTCTTTAATACGGGAGGCCAAAAGCCCCACCACACCCTGATGCCAGTCCGGCTGAAACAGACACAGAGCCGCTGGCATAGTCTCGGTATCCACAGACAGCTGATCAACAATAGCAAGGGCTTCCCGCTGCATGCCCGCCTCAATATGCTTGCGATCCTGATTTAATTCATCCAGCGCCTGAGCCAGATGCAGAGCCTGCTGCGGATCATCTGTCAGCAAACATTGAATACCCAGACTAATATCGTCGAGGCGGCCAGCGGCATTCAGTCTTGGCCCCAGGGCAAAACCTAAATCAGCAGCAACCAAATTGTGAGGCGCTTTCCCAGCAATGCGCAGCAGAGCCTGAACACCAGGTCTGGAGTGCCCGGCTCGAATTCGCATCAAACCCTGATGCACAAGCGATCGATTAATCTGGTCCAGAGGCACCACATCAGCCACAGTGCCCAGAGCCACCAGATCGAGCCACTGACTCATATCTGGCTCGGCCATTTTCTGCTGTTCAAACCATTGCAGCTCGCGCAATTCGGCCCGCAATGCACAGAGCAAATAAAAGGCAACCCCAACTCCGGCGAGGTTTTTGGTGGGAAACTCACAGCCCTGCTGATTGGGATTAACAATGGCCACAGCGTCGGGCAACTGGACGCCGGGCAAATGGTGGTCGGTGACAATAACCTCTATGCCCAGATCATTGGCCCGCCCCACACCAGCAACACTGGAAATGCCATTGTCGACAGTAATGATAAGATCGGGAAAACTCTCGGCGGCCAGCTCGACGATCTCGGGCGTCAGGCCATAGCCATAATCAAAGCGGTTGGGAACAAGAAAATTAACCTTGGTAAAACCCATGGCTCCCAGTGCCAGCATCATTAACGCGGAGCTGGTGGCACCATCGGCATCGAAGTCACCGAGAATAAGAACCGACTGTTGATTCTGTAATGCTGTTACCAGCCTGCTACTGGCTGCAGCGATGCCAGACATCAGTCTGGGCTGGGGCAGGCAGCTCAGTCGCCGCTCCAGCTGCTGCTGATTGGCAATACCGCGGGACTGGTAAATGCGCTGTAATAATGGATCTAGCTGATCAGAAAAATCACAGCCACTTAGGTCAACAGGTCGGGTTGCGATTTGCATTGCTGTGGTAACTTACAGATAACCGGCTTGCTTACCAATTAAATAGCTCAGATAACCCAGCGCAGCAATAATCACCCAGATGCCAAACAGCAGGCGGAAGCCGCGAAAAGGTTTGCGCTCGGTAGTATTGAAGCCGCTGTTGAGGTATTTCTCGACCCGCTCCATATCCTCTGCGGATAATTTATTTTCTTCGCTCATATTTTGCTCTCAAACTCGGCCGGTAAACTAAGATAACCGCCAACCTGCTCCGGTGTCAGGTCGGTCAGTCTGGGAACAATACCCAGACAGGGCTCATTAATCATGTCTCTCAGTGTAACAATATTTTCCTCTAACCGCGGCATATCAGGATCAATAATATTGCCCACCCAACCAGCAATCTGCAGTCCATCGCGGCGCACGGCCTCGGCGGTCAGCAGCGCATGATTAATACAACCCAGCCTAAGTCCTACGACTATAACCACCTGACAGTTCAGTTCACGGGCCACATCGGCAAGGGTTTCACGTTTATTTAACGGCACTCGCCAACCACCGGCCCCCTCCGCCAGCAACATATCCACTGGCAGCAGGCTCAGTCCGCGACAGTAGCCCACCAGACGCGAGGCACTGAGAGCTCTGCCCTCTTCCTGAGCGGCAATATGGGGCGCAATAGCTGCCTCCAGCGCAACCGGATTGACCTGCTGATAGGGCAGCTGATGACTCGCCGCAGCCTGAAGTTGCAACGCATCTTCATTTTGCATACCAACGCCCAGATCTTCACAGCCCGCAGCCACAGGTTTGATTGCCGCACTGCGCAGGCCTGCATTATTGGCTGCATACAAAAGGCCTGTGGCAACAACAGTTTTGCCTACATCTGTATCTGTACCGGTAACAAATAACCATTTATTGGCCATAGCTTGGTCTCTAGAAGATTATTATTCAGCCTTCACTATAGTCCCGGAAATAATCTCCCAGGAAGCAGGCAGTTCGCCACTGGCAAGCCGCCAGGATTCGTAAGCATTGTACAGTGCTTTAAGCTGCTGCTTGCCAGTCATAGTGGCAGATCGGCCAGCATTATTATTATGGGCACCTACATTTTTAAGCTCTAACAACAGCGAGCGCACGGAATCATGCTTCTCCGTTACTGTGTGGCTGTGCAAATCAATCTTGGTAAAACCCGCACTGGCCAGTGCCTGTTGCCAATGGGGCAAACTGGCAAACCGATTAACATGCACCGCACCGTCCACCTCTGCCCAGGCCTTGCGCAACTCTGTCAATGTGTGAGGCCCGGGCACAGCCAGCACCAGCTGCCCCCCCGGCTGCAGTACCCGGTAGAGCTCTGCGGCCAATGTATCCAGACAGTCACACCATTGCAGGGCAAAGTTAGAAAAGATTAATGACTGGGACGCGGACGCAAGATTGAGTTTTTCTGCATCCCCACAGAGCCATTCAATAGGCTGATCAATGTATCTTTTTTTGGCATAGGCCAGCATACCCGAGGAGATATCCACTCCCAGAACCTGCGCCTTGGGGTAGCGCTGCTGCAGCTGAATACTGTGGAAACCAGTGCCACAGCCCAGATCCACAATTTGGCTGGGTTCCCCATTAATAGACTGTAGCAGTTGCTCGCCAACGCGGTGTTGCAGATGAGCGGCACTGTCATAGTGCTGGGCCGCGCGGCCAAACGAGTCGGCAATACGCGGCTTATCCAGCTGATAGCGCTGGCCCTCAAGAAAGTCCCCAATAGCCTCAATCACTAACTGCGGCGAACTGAGATGGGGCAGATGACCAGCATGCTCAATAACTTTGGCTTGAGGTATTAGATTTGCTGCAGCCACAGGTACCAGAGCATCATGCTGGCCAAAAAGATACAGAGCAGGCACGGAAATTTGCGCGCCGCCCCAGTGCAGGCTGCCCAGCAAATTTAGCAGTGCTGCCCCGGATTGAGGGTCAATGGTAGATTCCAGATTGCGCAGTTGACGCATAATCTGGCGCTGTTGCTGGTCACCCTGAGCCTGCAGACCAGCAAAGCGCTTCAGGCAGGTTGCTGGATCAGCCTGCCAGCTATTGATAAAGGCGGTGAAATCCGACTCTGCCATAGCCGCCAGATATTGTTGGTCGGCCACAAACTGCTGATTGCTGCCGATGGTGATCAGGCTCACCACATTGTCGGGAAAAGCCTCGGCAAAGCGGCGGCACAGCATGCCACCCAGAGACAGTCCCAATAAGGTACAGCGCTGGGGCAGCACCTGCCCCATCCAGGCAAGGAGGCCAGCAATAGAATAATCCTCTATAGCTTGCGAACCACCGCAACCGGGCAGATCCAGAGTAATAATATCGGCCATCTGACTAAGCTGATCCGGCAACTGCTGCCAGATTTGGCTATCGGCACCCCAGCCATGAATCAGTACCAGTGGATCTGCGTGAAGCCTGGTGCCTGAACAGGGGTAATAGGTCAGACCAGGAAAAAGTTTCCCTTGAATATTGCTGGCAATATTTACAGACAACTGTCGAGCGCCTCCAATAACTGGTCGATCTGCTCGTCACTATGATTGGCAGACAAGGTAATACGCAGTCGCCCTGTACCAGCTGGCACGGTGGGAGGTCGGATAGCACCGACCATAAAGCCCTTGTCCCGCAGCTGCTGGTTAACTGTTGATACCAGCTGATCATCATTAATCAATATGGGTTGAATTGGTGTATTTGAGTCCATAAGTCGCAGACCAATCTGCTCGGCACCGTTGCGAAATTGCCCGATCAGGTTGTGTAACTTCTCTCTGCGCCAGTGCTGATTGCGAACAAGCTGCAAACTGGCACTGCTGGCACAGGCAATCGCCGGTGGCAGTGCGGTGGTGTAAATATAGGTGCGGGCAAACTGAATCAGGGTTTCTATTAAGGCTTCACTACCAGCGACAAAGGCCCCAAAGGTACCAAAACTTTTGCTCAGAGTGCCCATTAGAATCGGCACCTGCTCCATGGTTAAACCCTGCTGCTCAACAATGCCACCACCGGTTGCACCCAGCACGCCTATGCCGTGGGCATCATCGACCATAAGCCAGCCATTGTGCTGTGCTGCCAGAGCACTCATCTCCGCCAGCGGTGCCACATCTCCATCCATGCTAAATACACCATCGGTGACAATCAGTTTGCGGCTGGCGTTACTCTGCTCAAGCAGATAGTCCAGCTGCTGCATATTATTATGCTTATAGCGTTTGTAGTCGGCCCGAGAGAGATGGCCACCATCTAGCAGCGAGGCATGATTAAGCTGATCTTCAAGCACCAGATCACGGCGGTTTACCAGAGCATTGATCAGCCCCAGATTGGCCATATAGCCGGTGCTAAATAATAATGCTCTGGGGCGACCCGTAAATTCAGCCAGCTGCTCTTCCAACTGGTGGTGGGCATTGGAATGACCACTGATTAAATGGGAGGCACCACTGCCAGTGCCATATTGGTCAACGCCAGCCTTTAAGGCGGCGGCAATATCCGGGTGACTGGCCAGCCCCAGATAGTCATTGCTGCAGAAGTTAACCAGGGACTTGCCCTCAACCTGCAATACTGAATCACAGCCGGACGCTACATTGGTTCTGTGGCGATAGAGAAACTGCTGCTGGCGCTGGTCAAGCTGGGCCTGAAGAATGGCATCCATACTGGTCATGGATATTAATTAGCCCGGTAGAACAATAGGTCGTTTTTGTGTTTGTTAATGGCCCGGTGCAGATCATCTTCCTGCTGCTGGCTGTCTTTATCAGCCTGATACTCCTCGGGCTTTATCCCCAGACGCTGCAATAACTGCATATCAGTATTGGCCTTTGGGTTGGGAGTTGTCAGTAACTTATCGCAGTAGAAAATTGAATTGGCGCCGGCCATAAACGCCATGGCCTGCATCTGCTCATTCATATCCTCCCGTCCCGCCGACAGCCGTACATAGGATTTAGGCATCATTAGCCGAGCCACTGCGATGGTGCGAATAAACTCAAAGGGATCCAGATCGGCCTCATCGGCCATCGGCGTGCCAGCCACTTTAACCAGCATATTAATGGGCACAGATTCCGGGTGCACCGGTAAATTGGCCAACTCCATTAATAAGCCGGCGCGATCCTGTTGCTCTTCGCCCATACCCACAATACCCCCAGCACAAACTTTCATACCGGAATTGCGCACATTGGCCAGAGTGTTTAAGCGATCCTGATAGGTTCTGGTGGTAATCACCTCGCCGTAAAATTCTTTGGAGGTATCCAGATTGTGGTTGTAGTAGTCCAGTCCGGCATCGGCCAGTTTATCGGACTGATCTTCACTGAGCATACCCAATGTCATGCAGGTTTCCAGACCCAGAGATTTTACCTCGCGAATCATCTCTGCCACGGCGGGTATATCGCGATCATGGGGCGAGCGCCAGGCAGCGCCCATACAGAAACGGCTGGAGCCGCTGGCCTTGGCAACTTTGGCGGCCTCGATAACCTGTTCTATTTGCAGCAGCTTTTCTTTTTCCAAACCGGTGTCGTAGCGGGCACTCTGGGGGCAGTATTTGCAGTCTTCGGGGCAGGCGCCGGTCTTAATCGACAGCAGGGTGCTGAGCTGCACCTGATTGGGATCAAAATGTTGGCGATGCATCACCTGGGCATCAAATAGCAAATCATTAAAAGGTTGGTTAAACAGACTGAGAACCTGTCCTCTGGTCCAGTCGTGGCGGATAGAAGATCCATCTTGAGGCTGCATGGCCAAACTCCGGGGTTATCTGTGACTAAGGCGACGATGATAAGCCCGGAGCCGACACTGTCAACCCTAATATTTTATTTTGGTTAACAGCGGCTTTGGCAAAGCAAATATTACTGCACTGCAAATACCCTGACCGGCACACCATTAAGGGCACTATTGCCGCTGGCCTGGTCGATCAGTTTATCGTCGGTAAGGTCATTGCAACTTACCCCGCCCTGCTCTGCCGCGATCTCCATGCTGACACCATCGCGCTTATGTCCCCAGCCATGGGGCAAGCTCACTACTCCTGGCATAACTTCATCGCTGGCAACCACCTGGGTCTGCACCTCGCCCACCCGGGACTGGATGCGCACCTGAGACTGGTCCTGCAACTGATGGGCGGCCAGATCATCCGGGTGCATTAGTAACTGCCACCGCGGCTTGCCTTTAACCAGTCGATGGGAATTGTGCATCCAGCTATTATTAGAGCGAATATGGCGGCGGCCAATTAATAAAAATTCATCCTTTGCAGTGGCTGACTGATCTGTGCCAAGGCGCGCCAGATCTTCGATAATATAGTCGGCCATCAAGGTAATCTTGCCGTCACTGGTACAGAGCCGCTCAGGCAGGCTAGGCTGCAATGGGCCTATATCCAAACCATGGGGATGCTGTTTTATCTTATCCAAGGTCAGCTCCAGTTCGTGACCAGCAGCGGCGCTGTAGGGGCCGCGCTGGATGCCCATATCAATCAGCTTGTCCGGGGATGGCAGGGGCTTGGCATCCATACCTTTGCGTGCGGCCACGGCCAAGCCCAGCTCATTAAAGATTTCCCAGTCATGTTTGCTGCCCTCGGCGGGCTCAAACACGGCTTCATTGAAGCGCGCTGTGTTATGCACCGCCAGTCGGTGGAAAGCCAAATCATAATGATCATGCTCTAGCGCACTGGTGGGGGGCAAAATAATATCCGCATGCTGGGTGGTTTCATTAATATAAAAATCAATCGACACCATAAAGTCCAGGCCGGCCAGTGCCTTATCCATCAGATTGCCATTGGGGGCTGATAGCACTGGATTACCGGCTGTGGTTATCAGACCGCGAATCTGGCCCTCACCTTCAGTGAGCATTTCTTCGGCCATCACAGTGGCAGGTAATTCACCGGCAAATTCCGGCAGGCCACTAACGCGGCTATGGAAAGCGGCAAAGTGCCCGGCACCGGACTCCCCTGGCTTAATAAAACCAAAGGCTGGCGACGAGGCCATCATGCCGCCGCGCACATCCAATGAGTTGGTAAGAATATTGATCATCTGAATAGCCCACTGACAGAGGGTTCCATAGACCTGCACAGAGACACCCATGCGGCCATAGCAAACTGCACCCTCGGTACTGGCCATATCTCTGGCCAGCTGACGAATCTGTTCCGCCGCTACGCCGGTGCGCTGCTCTGCAAGCTCTGGGGTAAATGACACGCAGGCACTGCGTACCTGATCCACACCTACCAACAGATCAGTCAGGTGCCCGGTGCTAATCAGGTCTTCGGCAAATAAGGTATTGAGCATGGCCATCAGCAACCAGGCATCGGTTCCCGGACGAATAAACAGATGCTGATCGGCAATTTCTGCGGTTTCGGTACGTCTTGGATCAATCACAATAAAGCGACCACCGCGCTGCTGAATGGCCTTGAGGCGCTTGGGTATATCCGGTGAGGTCATAATGCTGCCATTAGAGGCCAGCGGATTGCCGCCAATAATGAGCATATAGTTGCTGTGGTCAATATCTGGAATTGGGATTAATGACTGGTGACCGTAAAGGCTGTAGGACGTTAAATGATGGGGCAGTTGATCAAGACTGGTGGCAGAGAAGTGAATTTTAGTCTGCACCGCTTTGCGCAACACATTGGCGTGGGTCATGCTGCCATAGTTGTGCACATTGGGATTGCCGGCATAAAAGGCAACCGCGTTGTGACCATGCTGCTCTTGCACAGCCACCAGTTTGTCCGCAACAGTATCAAAGGCTTGCTGCCAGCTAATCTCCACCCATTTATCACCCTGGCGCACAACCGGTTTGCGCAGACGATCCGGGTCGGTAAAGATATCCTCCATCGCTGTGCCCTTGGGGCAGATATAGCCGCGGCTTAAAGGGTCATTCTTGTCCCCTTTAATAGATAGCACCTGATCGCCCTGGGTTTTGATTTCCAGGCCACAGATAGCTTCACAGAGGTTGCAGGCACGGTAATGGGTTTTAATCTCAGCGGGCATCTTCTACTCTCCGGTATTTAGTTGCCTTCAGATGGTAACCGAAAAAAGCCACAAATGATCATCAAATTTGTGGCTCCCTGGTATTACATAAGCTTGGCCATCTGCTCTTTAAGAATAAATTTTTGCACCTTGCCCGCAGGGTTGCGGGGCAAGGCATCGACAATATGCAGTTTGCGCGGCAGTTTATAGCGCGCCAATTTCGAGCCGACAAAATCATGGAGTTGTTCCAGTTCCAGACTGGTCCCCGGATGCAGTACTACCACTGCAACCAATAACTCACCCCATTTATCATCAGGCAAACCTATGGCTGCAACCTCTGCAATAGCCCTGTGTTCAAATAGTACGCTCTCGACTTCAGCGGGATAGATATTTTCGCCACCAGAAATGACCATGTCTTTGATTCGATCGCAGATAAACAGGAAGTTATCTTCGTCGAAATAACCCACATCACCTGTATGAAACCAGCCATTTTGATCAATTGCCTCAGTCGTAGCCTCCGGGCGATTCCAGTAACCTTTCATCACATTGGGGCCCTTAACACAAATCTCTCCCCGCTCACCAGCGGGCAAAGACTGATCTTTGCCATCGACAATTCGGACTGTAGTAAACATAAGGTTCTGTCCAGCGGAACCAATTTTGCTGGTAGCAAACTTACTGCCCAGCACAGTGACATAGGGCGACGTTTCTGTGAGGCCATAACCCTGACAGAAAGTTACCCCACGACCGGCATAAATATTAAGCAGCGGAAGGGGAACCGGGGCCGAACCCACATTGAAGGAAATAACTGAACTGAAGTCTGTACTATTAAAATTTTCATGCTGGGACATCATGGTGAACATTGTTGGCGCACCAAACATGGTGGATATCTTATATTTTTCAATGTCCCGCAATACATCACCAGCATCAAAGCTGCGGTGTAATACCACCGCAACACCGCGCACCAAGGAGATATGAGTGGTGACATTAAGGCCGCCAATATGAAACAGCGGCGCGCAAGTCAGGCTGGCTCCGACCATGGTTTCCTCAAGCAGGGACACATTCATGGTGTTCCAAAAGATATTGCCATGGGTGAGCATGGCGCCTTTTGGCAGGCCGGTGGTTCCTGATGTATACATGATCAGTGCAACATCATCATTTTCTATCGGCGCCACTGTCGCAATGGGTGCTGTGTCCTCCAGCAGATCTTCGAGGAACTCCCAGTCAGGACTGCAGGACTCTACAGAGATATAGCGCAGGCAGGACAAATCCTCTTTCTGCTGTTCAATAATGGGGGTACAGGCGTCGTCCGCCAACATTATTTTGATGCCGGCATCCTCAATAATGAACCCTGCCTCCGACGGCGTTAAGCGAAAATTGAGCGGCACAAAAATAGCACCAATACAACTACAAGCATAAACCGCCTCGAGGAAGCAGGGATGATTTAAACCCATATAGCCAACACGATCGCCGCGGCTAATACCCATCTCCAATAGAGCTGTTGATATTTTGCGTATTCGATTTGAGAGATCGGAAAAACTGTGCACCTTGCCTTCAAATATGAGTGCAGGCTCCTGCGGACTGAGCTCGGCACTTTTTAAAATAGTCTGCCCCATCCCAATATTTACCACTTGCTCTTGTACCATTTTTCGCTCCTTTATCGCTAAGGCTGTTTTCGCTGATTTTAGCGTCAATTCAACATAATATATATTTGACATATTATACATATATCAGTATTTTTATTTGCAGGTTTTCAGTCAAAAGTGCCCATTGTTATGGGTTTGGCAGCATCTTCGGATGGATGACCCCTACCCCCAAATAATTACAATTACAGGCTTGACGGCCGGGAGCGAATAAATTGGCTTACCTCAAAAGAGAAAATGGTAAAAATATCTATTACGAAGATAATGGCCATGGACCAGCAGCGATCATTCTTATCCATGCCTGGGGAATGAACCTCAGGGCCTGGGATGGCACATTACCCCATCTTGTAAACGCCGGTTATCGAGTTGTTACCCTCGACCATCGCGGCTGCGGCCTGTCCGATAAAGATTTTGATGATATGAGCATTAATGGCATCGCTGGCGATGTGGCTGCACTGGTTGCAGAACTTGGTCTTAAAAAGGTGATGCTCAATGGTTGGTCAATCGGAGCTGCGGTTGCTATTGAAGCAGCAACGCTACTCGGAGAAACCTGCTGCAGCATTGCATTTACCTGCCCTGCAGCGCCGGTTTACTTGCAGAAGAATGATTTCCCCTACGGCGGCACTGAAGAATTGCTCAGTGGTACATTGGTTGGGTTACAAGCTGATCGCCCTAACTTCTTAAAAGGTCTGGCCCAGGGTATTTATGCTGCCGAGGTCGGGGAAAACGTGATTGACTGGACATGGAGCATTTTCATGGCCGCCTCACCGATGACAGCTAATACATTGGCTGAGTTAGGCCCGCTGGATCAGCGTGCACAACTCTCAGCCCTAAATATTCCCATGATTAGTTTTGTCGGTAAAAATGACGCCCTGGCTGATCCTGAGGTTGGACGCTCAATAGCAGGGTTCAATACTGATACTAAAATCGTGGAATTTGAAAACTCCGGGCATGTTCCTCTGATAGAAGAAGCAGAGAAATATCACCAGGAGCTTTTAGCGTTTGCCGAAGCCCAGCTTTGGGTCTGAACTAACTCCCCAGTCGCCTTAGGGCGCTGCGGGTGAGGAAGCGATCATAGACGTCGGGGTTATTAGCCTCTGTGCGGTAACCACCGGCGACCTCCTTAACCTGCTCCATTCGAGTAACTCTATTAGTTTGCACATCATGGGCATGCACTCTGGTCCAGGACCAGTAGGGATGCTTGCCATCCATAACTCGCTTGTTGCCCTTTTCATAGACCGAGAAAGCACCGTCGAAAGATCTATAGATATCCCCGCGGCGATCAAAACTCACCATACTTAGGGGCAGCATGGTTCTGGCATCAAACCAGACTCGCTTCTTGCTGATTGGCGCTCTTGGGTAACCAGTGGGCTCTGCCTCAACAACAATGGTCTCAGGCACTAACTCAACGTCGGTATCCCAAAATGTCTGGCCCTTTTCGCCGCCGTGCACTGTATGTTCCCAGTTATCCGAGTCAGCATTCCAGCTATCACTCACGGCTGCCAGCATAGGGCCACGATGAACAATTTTATAGTTGCCCCAGGTCAAAAAAGGATCCCCAGAGGCCCAGGCGTCTGAGAGATACATGGTAGACCCTGGTATCAATGGTTCAAACCGCTGATTGGTTGGAAATCGTCGAACCCTTTTAAAGGCTGGCAGATAACCGTAGAGGTCCGGGTATCGGTTCTGATCATAGTGCCAGATGTTTAGATAAGAGGTGCCTCTGACATCACTGGGCGTAACAAAAAACACAGACTGGTAACGGAGTTTATCTTCATGGCCAGGCAAATAAGGCATTGGCTCGAGGGAGACGCGACCCACCGGGCTCATCTCCACCCAGCAGCATTGATACTGATACGCCAGCACACCGTCCGGGTTGAGGTCATACTCTTTTACCGCATTAAATGACACATCATGGCGGCCCCAGCTCAATGTACTGCCGGCAAAAACCTCTAAGGCTGATGTTGGATTGGGAAACGGATTACCACCTATCCATGGTTTACCGTCTTTGGTCACCACATTGCCGTCCGATGCAAATGTGGCTTGGCCCTGATGCCTTAAAGTAGCCTCAATATATTCCCAGGGGCTGAGTTTCATAATATCTGTTGTGGTGGGCCGGACCGTTAGTACCCGGCCCATTTCTGAAATCTGCGTATACTGAATGGGGTCGAGCAAGTCTTTAACTAGCTCTACATTGTTGGCATCGATACGATCGCCATCGCTTATTTTACCGCCGGTATAGGCGCTGATAGAGAGCAGCTCCTCAGGATAAGCTCGCTCAACAGTGCCCGTGGCTGCAATGGTGGGCCACAGTGGCGCCAGTACACCAGTCGCAAGTACGCCCCGCCCCATCTGCTCAAGGAAGTGGCGTCTGGAATACCCAGCTTTATATCGACGAATATGCAAAATTTTGACTCCTAGCTATCAAATCCAAATCAACCAGTGTCTACCACTTCAGCTTAAAAAAGACTTCAACTCGATCGACTCATCAGCCAGCAATGCTGCATCCACAGATTTGCCGTAGAGCCTTTTACCAAGCATAAATGCCTTTGAGCTATTAACTGCATCCACAGCCACCACACAGCCACCCTTGAGATGGAATACGGCAAAGCTGTTGGTTGATTTATCACCGCGAACAACACTTTCTTCACCGTCACTGGAGAAGCCAACCATCTGTAGCTTTAATTCGTACTGATCGCTCCAAAACCATGGTATCGAAGCATATTCCAGATCACCGCCAAGCAGATTAATGCATGCAACTCTGGCCTGCTCTATCGCATTGGGTACTGATTCAAGTCTTAAGCGGCGACCGAGAAGACGGTTGGGGTGATTGGTACAGTCCCCCGCCGCATAGATATCCGGGTTTGAAGTCTGACCATGGTCATCAACCAGAATGCCATTATCGCAATCAATACCGGCATTCTCGGCAATCTCAATATTCGGGACAATACCAACACCAATAATAACCAGATCCGCATCCACGCTGTCATCGCCGCACAGTACTTTTGACACCGAACCTGTGCCCTCAAAGCCCGTCACCGCCTTGTTGAGCATAATATTAACCCCACGCTCAACATGAAGATTATGGTAGTAGTCGCTCATTTCGGGGGTTGTCACCCGCTGCAAAATTCTGTCCTGGGTCTCAATTACAGTCACGTCTAGCCCTGCTACTGATGCGACAGCAGCCACTTCAAGGCCTACATAGCCTCCACCAATAACACAGAGCCTTTTGCCACTACCCATTGCCTGCCGGATTAGATCAACGTCGTCCAATGTGCGCAGATAAAAGATTCCCTCAAGGTCACTACCGGGCAGATTCAGTCGCCGGGCCCTTGATCCCGTTGCAATCACCAGCTTGTCATAATCAAACACCTCATCCGCTGCCGTAACAACCTGTTTGGCCTCGGCATCAATTGATGCGACTGTGGTGTTGGTATGAAGGTCGATATCATTGTCCGCATAAAATTCTTCAGGGCGGATCAAAAGTTTGGGCAACTCCATTTCACCAGCGAGATAATATTTTGACAATGGTGGGCGGTCATAAGCCGGTTGGCTTTCATCGCCAAGTATTCTGATCGTACCTGTATATTTTTCTTTGCGCAGTGTCGCTGCGGCGACAGCACTAGCCTGACCAGCGCCGATAATAACAACTCCTGATTTCACTTATGTATCCCCCAAATATATAGACGAGACAGGCAAATATGGTGCTTATAGGGCCACCTTTTGAAAGCCTGCGAAAATATATTATGTTATATGTGTATTATTTTATCTAGACATAATTTAAATAGCGCAATGTGGCCTACTCGGTACTATAATGGTGCATCCTTGCATTTTGCTTAATAGAAGCACTAGCCGGCACAGTTGGAGAAAAAAGAATCCGTGGAACCAGACACAGTAAAACCTGACATTGAACATATACCCCGCGCGGATGCGGCCAAGAAACTGCTGCATCGTTTTTATCCGGTACATTACGTTGTTGGTATGAAGGTAGAGGATACCCTGCGTACCAATGATCTGCTTAATCGCCATCAAGTCGCTGTGCTTTGGATAATCCGTTCGGAAGGCCAAGACGGCGTGTCAATGCGGCGTAAGAATATCGAAAACGCGCTGACGGGTTGGTACGAAACCAGCAGTAGTGCTATTTCCAAAGCGGTAAGAGCTCTCGCCAAACCGCCGTTGAGTCTGGTGACTATTCAAGAACATCCCCAGTCTGCCCGTGAAAAACTGGTCACACTGACCCCTGCGGGCGAGAAATTCCTGCTGCAGATGACCAATAACGGCGTGTTGCTGTGCAAATGGTATTTATCATCCATGGATAGGTGGAATGCAGAGATGGATGCCTGTCTCTACATCTTCTCCAAAGTAAATGCTATTTTTGAATCTCTTATTGACGAGGAGCGGGCTGAGCGCGGAGAGACTCTCAAACATCAGAACACCAATGACATGATGTTACAGCACCCCCTTACTCCCACATTTATGGATCGTTCTTATTCACTGAGTGAAATCCCAAGGATTCCGAGAGAATATTCTGCACTGATGCAGCTTAATGCTTTCTTTCCTATTCATTACACTGCAGGCAATCGCTTGGAAATAGCCCTTCGCCGCGGTGCAAACCTCAGCCGCCAGCAGGTGATTATTCTGTGGATTATTAGTGCAGAGGGCCTAAACGGCATGAGCATGCCTAGAAAAGCGATTGAACGTGCCCTGAGGGACTGGCTAGAGCTTACCAGCAGTTCTGTCTCAAAGGCCATTCGCTCGCTAACCGGTGCTCCTCACAACATTCTAACCATAGTAGAGCTCCCGGAGTCAGGACGTGAAAAGCTAGTTTGTTTAACTGAGGAAGGGAAAGCCTTTGCTGGAGATATGTTCCAGAACGGCATTCAATTCTTGCACAAGGTTATCGATAAACTAAGTGACGATGAAATTGATATGGTACTGCATGTGTTTAAGAGAACCTCCGAAATTTTCGAAGGTTATCCAGGGCCATTCAGGGATGAAGCAGAAACTCCCGAGTTGCCAATCAATCCATAGTTTGAGAAAAAATAGCTTGATGACAATTGGGTAATAAATACATTAGCATCAAAGGTTAATCAGTGAAAACGAGGGCTAATTAAAAGCCCTCTTCCTGTGCCACTGTTACTGCCATGCCGTCCATTTCTTCAGTCAACTCTATCTGACATGCCAGTCGACTTGTATCTTCTACCTTCTCCATAAACTCAATCACTTCATTTTCTTCTTCGCCAGCAGTAGGCAAAAGAGCATACGACTTCTCATCCACATATACATGACAGGTAGCACAGGAGCAAGAACCACCGCAGGTTGCATCTACCAGGTCCGCAGAACGCAGGGGATCCATCAATGAATCACCGGCAGCTCCCTCAACTGTGTGTTTCTCGCCATTTCGATCATAAACATAAATTTTCAATTCTAAATCTCACTCTTAAATATAAACATAATGCTTTAATAATTATTTTTGTACTTATAATATCTCGAAAATATCATACACTAATTTGCCTCCACCAAAGGTACTGGCTCGGCCAATGCAAACTACATCGTTAAGCCAGGCATATTTTTCAGAGCCAGTCTCAAAGTTAGGCGTACTCCTCAAATAAGTCTCAGTACCTGAAATCACTTCTCCAGCCCCAAACCTCTCATTGAGTTTGTCGTCCATAACAACCACGCCGCTATAGTAACAAAACGCACTTTCACCATCGTCAGTTCTAAATGCCAGACGCGCATCAATCTTCCAGTTGCCATCGTCTTGTAATCGAACCCAATCACCGCTTGGCGCTATAATATCAGCGTTGAAACGCGGCCCTTCTGCACGGCCATCCGTAACATTAATAACAACTCTGTTTGGTGTCACAACAGCCGGGGCCTCAAAAGATATATTAAGGCTCATTAACCAGCGACTTTCTAAAACAGGTTCACTCATTGTAATTACTCCTCATTAATTTTTATTATTTAAAGCCTGAACGAGTTAACTCACCAAAAAGCCTTTCAGGTCAGTATATCCCTCAACACATTGCTCTTTGTAAGCAACAAAACCACCAAAGAAGAACAGCACTTTGCGCGGCTTGCCCGGCATATTGTCACCCATATAATAGTTGTTCGATTTAGGGAACAGAGTCATATCGGCAATCGCATTGGTAAGGTCAACATAGGCAGTTTCTGATTCAGGCTTGGCCTCTACACAGCTTTTACCCATTGCATCGAGTTGCTTGGCCGCATCAAAAATCATATCGCCCTGATACTCGGCCAGCAGAATTGGGTTATAGAAAGGACTGTGGGGACCATTAACCCAGAAATAGTTGGGGAAGCCGTGGGTCATCATGCCTAGGTAGCTTGTCAGGCCGTTACTCCATCGATCTTTCAGGGTCTGTCCATCGCGACCACGGATATCAATACGATCCATAGCACCGGTCATAACATCAAAGCCCGTTGCGAAAATAACCACATCAAGTTCAATCTCCTCACCGCCAACCACAATGCCGTTCTCGGTAAATCGCTCTAATGGCGTTTCACGCAAATCCACAAGATTGACATTATCTTGGTTAAAGGTTTCCAGATAGTTGGTTTCCGGGGACAATCGTCGAGTAAGAATGGCATAGTCCGGGGTTAATTTATCTGCAACTTCCGGATCATTGACTCGCTCTTTCATCTTCTTAATAGCAAATTCACCAAGGGTGTTATTAGACTCTTCATCCAGAACCGTATCTGTGTAGGCGTAATAGGGAGAAAGTCCCCCAGATGCCCAGCGGTCTTCGTACTCAGCCTCTCGTTCTGCAGCACTAACTTCGAGAGCTGACTTGGACGGCAGTGGAGACAGGTCCGAGTGCATCATGGTGAAACCACCGAAGGACTGGCCCTCCAGTTCACGTAACTCTGAATACTTGCCTTTAATTTTTGCAGTTTGATCCGGGTCAGCCTTGTGATTTTGCAAGGGGATTGTGTAGGCGGGCGTACGCTGAAAAACAAACAGCTCGCCGACATCCTTGGCCACTTCAGAGATCACCTGAATGCCACTTGAACCTGTGCCCACAACCCCCACTCTTTTGCCTCTGAAGTTGAGATCGCCTTTAGGCCAGCGGCTGGTCATATACTG
>Ga0209557_1000090_pt1 | contig 58693 bp, 77 predicted proteins | sample SaaInlV_120m_DNA_4_FD_184672 | JGI IMG/M metagenome (GOLD analysis project Ga0209557, IMG submission 184672) | Marine microbial communities from expanding oxygen minimum zones in the Saanich Inlet - Saanich Inlet SI074_LV_10m_DNA (SPAdes) (version 2) | ecosystem: Environmental > Aquatic > Marine... | reverse complement strand
CGTCCTTGGTGGTGGCACCCCCGCACACAAGTTTGCTGTTGGTGATTTTATCGCGACAGAAGCAAATAGCGATGCAGCATTTACGAGTGACTTCGTTGTTGCAGCATCTGGTGGTAAGAAAGTAACGGCAGTTACGAATACCACAATCACTACTGACTATGACAGTAGTGCAGCAAGTGCTGACTATGCTCTGGCTGGTGCCGAGGTTGCATCAGGCACTGTCCCCGCACTGAAGCGTGCAGTTAAACTCACTGCTGGAGGAGCCGACGTTGTAGTCGAGCAAGTCCAAGTGGTTGGTGGTTGATCACACTAATTAAAGAAAGAGAATCACATGAAATCCTTTTCACAAATCGCTGCCCTCAGTGAGGAAGACTACGACAGGATGAAAGACCGCCAACTAGAGCGTGGTGGTATGGGAGCTCGTAGTAGTAATGCACCTATTGGTAAACCAAATACATTTGGTAAGAAAAAACCTGCTGCTGATGGCATGTCAGCACTTGAGAAAGTAAAGGCAAGCATTCGTGCCAAGCATGGTGATGGTGCCATCATTGATACTAGGAAAGAAGGTTACCAATCAATGACGCCTGAGCGCAACCTGCGTGTTGATAAGGCAAAGCGAAATGCATATGATAATGATCAGCGTGCCCAACACAGTGGTGATAAGAAGGAAGCAGATAAGCAATTCAAACGCCGTATGGCAATGGATAGCAAAACTAAGATGAAGAAAGAAGGTTACGCCGTTGGTGACGTTGACCAGAAGGTTGGCGCAGTAACTGCTATTCCTAAGAAGGATCAGGATGATGCAAAGGCACGCATCCTTGCTAAGACTAAGGCAAAGAGAGCTGCCAAACTACAGAAAGAAGGTGTCTTCGATCACGTTGATATCTTTGCTGAGTTGAATGATTGGGAGGTCTCACTCCTTAGCGATACTCTTATTGAAGAGATCGTGGCAGAAGTCTTCGTTGAGGAGATGGCAGAAGGTAGAGATATTGATCACGTCACAGAGATGCTCTGTGAGTCTGTTGACTTCTCACTGAGTTTACTTACTGAGGTCACCAGTCCTGCTAAGGTCAATGCTCTTCGCTTGAAGGACAAATCATCTGCAGCATCTGGTCAAGGTCAGAGTGCTGGTAGGGATGCTGGTGCTGAAGCAAGGAGTCGTATCGGAAGTGGATCTTCATCGAGATCCGATAAACTTGCCAAGGTTAAGAGTGCTGCTCAGAAGGTTGGGTCTGCACTGAAGTCTGGTCTTAAGAGTGGCGCTAAACTGGCACGTAAAGGTGCTGTCAAGGGTGCTGAAGTTGCTGGTAAGGCAGCAGGACACGCGAAAAATCTCGCGAAAGACATGGGTAGTGCCGCTAAGAGTGGTTACAAGTCCACCCAATCGTCTGATTCTGAGACCACCTCATCTAATCCCACTACGTCATCTTCTGATTCTTCCTCTAGCAGCAGCGATTCAGGTCCTAAGAAGCCTGGTCTGCTCAGCAGAATTGGTAGCAAACTGAAGCGTGGTATCAAGAAAGCAGTTGGTGCTGGTGCGAGATCCCTTTCCCGTGGTGCTCGTGGAGTAGCACGCAGAATGGGTGAATCTGTTATTGTCGAGCGTGGTGACCATTGGCATCCAGATCCTGAGCAGGATCGTAAGTTGGGTGGTCCTGGTGCTAATCAACGTGCCAAAGAAGATCGTGCTGCTTCATCTAAACCAAAGTCAGATCCTAAGAAACTGAAATCTGGTGAGTCCTACATGGACTATTCCAAGCGTCAGAAGGCAGCAAAGTCTGGCAATACTGTCAGCACTAGACACAACACTGCTGTTGGTAGATTGAATAAGTTGGGTGCTAACATCAAACCCAAAGAGCGTAAGCGCGACAAGATCGGTAAGGCAATCGGTAAAGCACTCGATAAGATCGGTGGTATCAAGCGTGAGGAAGTGACTACACTTTCATTCAGTGCATTCCTTGCAGAAGGTAATGCTACTGGTCGCATGATGCAGAAGTCAAAGACTCAGGTTACTGGACACATCAGTGCCGACAGGGGGTCTGACGAAAAAAAGAACCGTGCGGGTCGTAAAGGACTCGAAAAGGATCTAAAGAAGCATGGCATCGGTCACAAGAAAGGTGTCGGTGAGTATAAGTATGACAGTGGAGAAACTGGACGCGAAGTCTCCTATCAGACCTCAAAACCTGATAAGATGAGTAAGCGCAGATTCGGTAAAGTTATGCGTCGCATGGGACGCAAGCACGGTCAAGAATCCGTGATCACCAAGGACAAGGACAAGTCTGCTAAACTTCACTATACTGAGAAGGGTAGTAAGGCAAAGTCTGACTCTATTGGCAAGACCAAAGCAGGCAAACATCCCGAAGGGTATGGCGAAACCTCTGGCACCAAAGCTAGAAGTGGCAAACTACCTAAGAAAACTACTAAAGGAGCTTATCATTATGGCTGAAACTAAGAAGTGTCGTTACTGTGGCATCACGGTGCCTGTTGGACACCAGCGTCCTAAGACGTGGTTAGAAAAGCATGAGAGGAATTGTGCTAACAACCCTGACAATGTAGAAGAATGAAGTCCTTTAACGAATTCATTACTGAAGACTGGCAGAAAAAGTCAGGTAAAAACTCTGAAGGTGGACTAAATGAAAAAGGACGGAAGTCGTATGAGCGTGAAAACCCAGGAAGCGATCTTAAGGCACCTTCAAAGAAAGTTGGGAACCCTCGTAGAAAGAGTTTTTGTGCGCGAATGAGTGGGATGAAGAGGAAACTCACATCTAAGAAGACAGCGAGCGATCCAGATAGTAGAATAAATAAGTCACTGAGAGCTTGGAATTGCTAGATCATGGATAAAGAACTGTCCGACTTTAAGTTGGAACGTAAAGAGTGCCAGAAGTGTGGTGCTACATGGATTAATGGCACCCACGTTTGGCGTGGGACTGGAGCATCATCTGACTCTTCAGAGTTGGATCTTGCTGGTCTGGTATGTAATAAGTATGGCGACGCACAGTGCATCAATCCCCTGAAAGGGAAAGATGGTGGGCAGACTTGGGAGTATAGAGCAGGGTATATTGATGGCATGTTGAAGGGTAAAACTGACGCTATGAAACAGTTACGAGACCTTGACATTTGAATGTGGCTATGGGGGATAAACCCCCTACATAACTACAGTTACACAAATAGCGTATGAAGTTTTTCATAGTTTTATTTGCTTCATTATTTCTGGCATTGCCAGCGTGGGCAGTAGAAGTTACAATGGGATCTAACGGAAATCTCATTTTTGAGCCAAACGATATTTCAATTTCCGCTGGGGACACCGTAACGTTTGTAAACAATATGCTCCCCCCACACAACATCATTGTTGAAGGTCGTGCTGACCTCAGCAGAGAATCACTCATGTTCAATCCTGGAGAAACTCAGGAGATTAAGTTTGCAGATGCAGGCGATTATGAATTCTTTTGTGGTCCTCACCAAGGCGCTGGTATGACAGGCGTTATTCACGTTAACTAAATTATGAAAATCTTTTTAGATACTGCTGATGTCTCTGAAATTAAAAAGGCATACAGCACAGGGTTGATTGATGGCGTCACTACAAATCCGACACTAATTTTGAGATCGGGTGACACCCTTTATAATGTAGCATCAAGACTACTTAAAGAATGTCCATCCCTTATCAGCGTCTCCACGGAGGTGGTTGCCGAGACAGCTGACGAAATGATTGAGCAAGCAAAAACTTACTTCCCACTAGGTGAAGCAGTTACAATTAAAGTCCCTTGCACTGTAGAGGGACTGAAGGCATGTAAGGTCCTCTCAGCAGAAGGGATCAAGGTTAATGTAACTCTTATCTTCTCAGTAGCACAAGCACTGCTAGCGGCGAAGGCAGGGGCAGCATACGTGTCTCCTTTCATTGGTCGCTGTAATGATAACTCATTCAGTGGCATTGAGTTGGTCCGTGCAATCGCTAATGCATTCAGTGTGCAGATGATGCCTACAGAGATCCTTGCAGCGTCCCTGAGGGATGTGCATCACGTCTCAAGGTGCTATACTTATGGTGCTAGTACCGTTACTATGCCACCCAGTATCTTCTGGAAGATGTATGATCACGTCTTGACTCGCGAAGGACTTGATCAATTCCAGAAGGATTGGGAATCTGCAAACACCACAGGCTGACACTATGAAAGTTGGGATGATTACTCTGGGTCGTATGGGTGAGGACATTGCTCGCCGTATGATGCAGGATGAGATCGACGTATTTTCTTATCAACAGAATTACGAGTTATCAAGTGAGCAGTATGATGCTGGATACATTCGTGGATGCACCACTAGCATCCCACTTCTGGTTGATCAGATTAAGAAGAAGATGGTATATGGAGTTAAGTCTGGAGAGTCAGTCCTTTTTGAAGAGTCTGGTATCTTTATGTTGTGCATCCCACCTGAGAATGTTGAGCACACACTTGACCAGTTGTTACCATTAATGGTTGAGGGAGATGTCCTCATCGATTTAAGCAACTCTGATGCAAAGACATGTCAAGAGTTAGAATTGTATTGCTCCAAGTTGGGCATTGCATATATCTACTCTAATGTCTTTGGGTCAAGAGTTGCAATTGACACATGTAGAAAAATCTTTCGCTCGTTAGCACCATGACATTCACCCATGTCTTACTTTTCGGATCACTACCCTTTGTATGTGCCACCATTTATTTCGGGTTACGAAAAGGTGAGAATATCTATTACGAAAGCGACGCCTACTCAGGAAATGGAACAGCGCATTAGAATGAGGTTTGCTTTTGCTATGTCTGCATTCGGCAGAATGTTTTTACCTCATGGCATAACACCAGAAATGAGAGCATTCTGTAATGAATGGTCTAAGATAGAAGAGCAACCACCAGTTGGTGATTTATATAAAGTAGACAGGTATTTCTTAGAGATTTGGAAAAACCGTTTTATATGTTGAAACTCGAAAATAAACACCTCAAGCAAAGACTAAAAGAATTAAATAGTGGGTGTTGGATCCATGGGTAAAATGGTGTGGACAAAAGCAATTGCAATTCTGGGAGTAATAGTGTATTCTATTACATGGGGATTAGACAATGCTTACTATAATTAAAGATTAATTATGAGAAACGAAATTCTGAAAGCACTTCGCATCGATGCAGAAGGCAACATTGAAAAGGCACGACTCAATATTGAGATCTACCTTAAGAATCCAGTAGGCATTGGTGAGCACCCTGATGTGCTCGCTGCCATTCAAGATCAATTAGATGTTATTGCTCACGAGCAAGAACGTATAGACATCCTATCAAAATACTTCCTATAATGTTTCTACATTTCGCTAGATTCTGTGGGGTTGTATTAAACAACCCATACGGATTAGGATTCCTCTCCATGATTTTAGTCTTTGTCCCTGTCATAGGTATGTGGGCAGTACATAAATATGGTTGGGAGCATTGGGAACCATTCACAAAAAAACATGGAATTCGATCCGAAGGATGACGAAGGCACATTTGGTTATGAATGGACGATTGAAGACATTTACTTACTCTACCACTGCGTAAAGGAAACAATAAGACTATGGCCAGGTGCTCCTGCTCGTCCTTATGAGGAGCAAGAGCACTTACGCATACTTAGAGACGAACTATATAAGGCAGTATTAGATTACAAATTTCGCTACATGGATGTCGATGAATGAATGCAAAACTTCTACTTTGCTTAGCCCCTGTTGGGATCATATTCATTATGATGAAGGTTGCAGTCTGGATGTCTGCAGTCAATGTCGAGACTGATTATGTCAGACGAGAACCTTTACGCAAACGAGGACCCTTCGTGGCAGACGCATATGCGGACGTTGATGAAGAGGAAGAGGAATATGGAGATCGCACAGATTATAGATGAAGCGATTATAGAGTATTATTCGCTTCAAGGATTGCCAGTCCCAAATTGGAAAAGAAAAGATCCAGACTGGTGGACAGAATATTTAATTAGTTTAGGACTTGATCCGAGAAACCCATGAACTTTGAATTAGATATGGAGGATTATGCAATCATCCTCAATGCGCTACACTACTATAAAAAAGTTGAGAAGCGAGGAAACTTCAAGCAGTATAATGAAGAGCGTGTCAATAAGTTGCGAGACAAGATGGCATACCAATTAATTCCCTCACCCGAGAGTGGTAATAGATTATGAGTGCTGTATTTGTATTTGGATTTGTGATACTACTCACTATAGGAATGGAACTTACTTGGTCAGTTAAGAAATGAATTTACTATTACGTCCACTTGACTACCCAAGTGATCCTGTATGGTCAGTAATTATCTTGGTAATTATTGCTGTTGGATTAGCATTAGGATATGTTGTATACATACTAAGACAAGCATTTGCAGAGTTAGAAAATGGGAGTAATGACACCACCGAGCAGGAAGTCCTGCTACAACTTCCGAGTGACGGAGATCAACCGTGTCCTTGATGGTGATACTATTGATGTCACAATTGATCTTGGGTTTGACTTATACAAGAAGGAAAGAGTTAGAGTTGCAGGAGTTGATACGCCAGAGAAAAGAACGAGAAATCTTGAGGAGAAAGCACTGGGACTAGATGCCACTGAGTGGATGAAAGAAAAGTTAGAAGGTGCTATTGCTGGTGAAGACGAGTTATCTGTCAGAACTGAGTTAGTTGGTGGTCAAGGTAAGTATGGTCGCCTTCTTGGTTGGCTTTACATTGGGGACGACAGTGTGTCCCTTAACGAGCAAATGATTGAAGAAGGTTACGCTCATGCATATGATGGCGGTACCAAGGATATGAATCTAGAGAAACTCAAAGCAATCAGGAGGGAGCACGGCACGCTAGTTGAATAATGGATATAATGAAATTTGATCAGGTGATGGTCATTGACGATCTCTTCACAGATGAAGAGATCCTTTACATGGACACATACTTCACCCACTTTGATGGATGGCAACTTATCTTTGATAATGCGCCAGACGATACCTTATCCACTTATTCCCTAGGCAGAGCGATTGACCATCCTAACTATGGGGAGTTTGATCACTTCTGTATTAAACATGCATTTCTTCGCGCTGGGATTCCCATTCCTACATTTCACCGAGTCGTTTATAATGCTTTCCGTATTGGTGATAGTCCTTCTGTCCACTGTGACGGGGAAGAATTAGATGCACTCAGTTTCCTTGTCTATACTAATAGGGCATGGATCCCTGAGTGGGGTGGGGAAACCATCTTCATGAATGGTGACAGGATTACAGATACAGTCATTCCTAAACCAGGAAGGATTGTAGTATTCCCAGGATTAGTCCCACACAGTGGTAGAGCGCCAACAAGACACTGCCCTGTTGCTGCTAGATATAGTGCAGTCTTTCAATTCTGTCCTGGACAGGAAGAGGTTGTGCTAGCACACGCAGCAGGTCAGGAGAAAAACAGGAGACCATTCCCGTATGAGCCAAAATGAGATCTATCTAGGTAATCCTAACCTAAAGAGGGCTAACGTAGCACAGAGCTTCACCGATGAGCAGGTGGCAGAGTTTATCAAGTGCTCTAAGGATCCTGTCTACTTTATTAAAAACTACATCCAAATCATCTCGCTGGATCGTGGTTTGATTCCATTTGAGTTGTACGACTTCCAGGAGTCGATGGTCGAAAGATTTCATGCAAATAGATTTAATATTGCAAAACTACCACGACAGTCAGGTAAGTCAACTGTTGTTACTGCATATCTGCTGTGGTATATCATTTTTAATGACAATGTTAACGTAGCAATCCTTGCTAACAAGGCAGCTACGGCACGAGAGATGTTACAACGTTTGCAACTATCCTATGAAAACCTCCCAAACTGGCTCCAACAAGGAGTCGTCAACTGGAACAGGGGCAGTCTCGAATTGGAAAACGGAAGCAAGATTATGGCTGCTTCTACTTCAGCTTCTGCCGTCCGTGGTATGTCTTTTAACATCATATTTCTGGATGAATTCGCCTTTATACCAACGCATATTGCTGACGAGTTCTTTAGCTCTGTGTATCCTACTATTAGTTCTGGTAAATCTACCAAAGTAATTATCATCTCCACGCCCAAGGGGATGAATATGTTTTACAAACTCTGGCATGATGCAGAGAAGGGCAAGAATGAATACACTACTACAGAAGTCCACTGGTCTGAGGTGCCTGGTAGGGATGCTGCATGGAAAGAGCAGACCATTCGCAACACGTCTGAAGAGCAGTTTAACCAGGAATTTGAATGTGAATTTCTGGGATCGGTTAACACCCTCATTACATCATCTAAACTAAAAACTTTGGTATACGATGATCCTGTGAAGTCCAATCAAGGACTAGATGTGTATGAAGATCCAATAACCGATCATACTTATGTATGCACAGTGGACGTTGCTCGTGGTATAACTAAAGATTACTCAGCATTCTGTGTATTTGATACTACCACGATCCCATATAAGTTAGTAGCGAAGTATAGAAACAATAAAATTAAACCATTACTCTTCCCCAACATCATTCATCAGGTAGTGACGAGTTATAATCATGCCTTTACCTTGATTGAGGTTAATGATATTGGTGGACAGGTAGCAGATATCATGCAGTTTGATCTGGAGTATGATAACCTCCTGATGTCATCCATGCGTGGACGTGCTGGGCAGGTTGTTGGTCAGGGATTCTCTGGGTCTAAGGTGCAACTAGGTGTCAAGATGTCTACCACAGTCAAGAAGACTGGGTGTGCAAACATGAAACAGTTGATTGAGGATGACAAACTTATCTTTACTGACTATGATATCATTGCTGAGTTAACTACATTCATCCAGAAGGGACAGGCATGGGAAGCCGAAGAAGGATGTAATGATGACCTCTCTATGTGTCTGGTCATATTCTCTTGGTTAGCGACCTCAGACTACTTCAGAGAGCTGCATGACAACGATGTCAGGACGCGAATGTATCTGGAGCAGAAGGAAGCAATCGAAGCAGACATGGCACCGTTTGGATTTATGGATGATGGTCTTCAAGAAGAAGTAACCGTAGATCCACAAGGACAGACATGGCATAATGCAGAAAGAGATTCTATTGCTGAGTATGGCGACATGTCGTATATGTGGGATTACCAATGAGTAGCGAATTTGATTACGTTGAAGCACCTACCGAAGGTGAAGTTGATAAGTGGGGGTTTACTATTAAACCATCTATCAGCGATGAAGAATGCATTCTCCGTTGTATAAAGAATGCACCTGAAGGATGTGATAAAAAACAAGTTGCCAGATTGGTGCGGGAATGGACTTTGAAAATGACCTAGAGTTAGAAGAGTTTCTATTTGTAGATAGGCAGTGTCGCAAGTGTCTTCGCACCCTGTCACTGGTAGATCATTTCTATAAGACTAGACCTGATAGAGGTAAGAATCTTTCAGCGTATTCATACACCTGTAAACAGTGTCAAGTAAAGCGTAATGCTGCTAACAGGAAGAAGACAAAGACGTGGATTACTGAGTATCCTGACTGGTGATTTCGTCTTGTTTACCCTCTGAAAAACACCGTTATTCTAAATAGTTTCAGCATCCGACTAGGAATCTAATCAGGAGAATCTAAATGGCATCAACACAACTTTCACCAGGGGTTGTTGTACTTGAAAGAGATCTAACCTCCGTAGCCAACGCAACAGTTGATAATGTTGCTGCTATTGTGGGATCCTTTGAAAAAGGACCCGTTGAGGCAATGACCACGATCACCAGTGAGCGCGAGCTCCTGTCGGTCTTCGGTCGTCCAAACGAGTATAACTACGAGTACTGGTTCACAGCAGCACAATTCTTGCTGTATGGCGGCACCTTAAAGGTGGTCCGTGCGATGAACAACTCGCTCAAGAACGCAATCGATACCGCACAGTTTATCGTTGCAACTTTCAGCAGCACCGACACTACACTTACTGTTGCAGCAGCAACCGATCTGGACGTTAACGATTTGCTCCTTGTGGATGCAGAATTGTTGGTTGTCCAGGCAGTCTCTGGTAACGACGTTACCGTGCTTCGTGGTCAACTCGCAACATCCGCTGCATCTCACGCTGCCGCTGCTCCAATCACTTTGATTGAGCCTGCTGGCACATCATCGACTATTAACGAAGGATCTACCTTCACCGACGCTGACACCACTCTTACAGTGACCTCTGCAACCACCCTTGGTGGCGGCACCAACTCTTACATTAGAGTTGACGACGAGATCATGCAGATCACTGGTGTTTCTGGCGACAACCTTAACGTTACTCGCGGTCTTCTCGGCACCACTGCTTCGGCACACACCGATGGATCTACTGTCTCTCTGCAGCTGGTTACAGCACAGAAGACTGAGATCAACGAAACAACTGCAACTGGTATCACTGCTCCTCTTGTCAAGAATGACGACGAGTATGAGACCAACGTTGAAAACGCAGCAAACAACTGGAAGTGGGCAGCAAAATCTGCTGGTCTCCATGGTAACTCACTCCGCGTGGTGATCACCGACGCTGGTGCTGATCAGGTCCTGTCTTTGGCACAACCTACTAGCACTGAGTGGCAATTCACTAACGGTGCTGAGGTTGCATACTCTGCAGCAAACATCTACGGTAAGGTCTACGACTACGCTACTATCGTAACTGTTGTTGACGATTCTACTCTGATTGGATCCTTCGAGAAGGACAACTACATCACTGCTGTTAGTGGTGGTGTTACTGGTCGCGTCGTTGCTTACGATCCTGAGACTCGTTTCCTTGAAGTCGCTATCGATACTTCCTCCGCTGACGTGCTGGAAGTTGGTGACACGATCTCCGAGTTGGCAAACAACAGCAACGCTCCTGGCAGTGCAACTGGTGATGCTGCTACGGTTGAGGCAATCCGTCGTGAGTTGAGAGTTTCTCTCAATCCTGGATCTCCTATCTTCCAAGCAAACCAGAATGTCTCTGATGCAAACTCTGCTTCTGTGCTGGTTGCCGCAGTCGAAAATGACTACGACACCCGCCTTTATGGAGTAAACCAGAGATGGGCAAACATTGCTCCTCGTCCTACCACTTCTGCATATACAGAAGATCGTGGTGGTTATAACGACCTGATGCACGTCCTGGTGCTTGATGGCGACGGCAAACTGACTGGCACACCTGGCGCTCTCCTTGAGAAGCACCTCAACGTGTCTAAGGCAAGTGATGCTAAGTCTCCTCAGGGTGATAACATCTACTACAAGAATGTTATTAAGCAATTCTCGCAATTCCTGTATTGGGGATCGCATGAAGTTAATAACATCTATGATCGCGACACCAACACTACGGGTAGTTTCGGTCTGACTGGTGTTAACAGAGAGTTTGACTTGATTAAGTCTGACAACTCCCTCAACAACCTCGATGACCCAACTGGTCTCAACCCCCTCGCCGTGCCTCTGGTTGGCACAAAGGGTCGCGCAACTCTGCGTTACGCTCTCCAAGGTGGCGTTGATGGTTACACCATCTCACGTCCTAACATCTTGGGTGCATACAGTCTCTTCAACGATGCTGAAACGGTCCAGCTGGATTACATCCTGCAGGGTCCTAGCATGAATAGTTTGAATGATACTATCGCTAAGGCGCAACACATCATCGGCATTGCAGATGCCCGTAAGGATTGTATCGCTTTCATCTCGCCATATAGAGGTGATATTGTTGGACAATCTTCTACACCTCAAATCGTGACACGCACGGTTGAGTATTTCGATCAACTTGGATCTTCCTCGTATACTGTCTTCGATAACAACTACAAGTATATCTACGACAAGTATAACGATGTCTATCGTTACATTCCTTGTAACGGTGACATGGCAGGTCTTGTCCTGAGCACCACTCTTAATCAAGAGCCTTGGTTCTCACCTGCAGGTTTCAACCGTGGTAACCTGAGAAACAGCATCAAACTTGCTTATTCTCCTTTGAAGGATCACAGAGATCTGCTTTATGCAGCAAGAGTTAACCCCATCGTCGCATTCCCTGGTCAGGGTATGGTCCTCTTCGGAGACAAGACTGCACTGGGTTATCAATCTGCATTCGACAGAATCAACGTCCGCCGTCTCTTCCTCGTTATCGAAGAAGCGATCAGTAACGCTGCTAAGACTCAACTCTTTGAATTGAATGATGAGTTTACTCGCCAACAATTCAAGAACATCGTTGAGCCTTTCCTGAGATCTGTCCAATCACGTCGTGGTATTGTTGACTTCTTGGTTGTCTGTGATGGCACCAACAACCCTGCAGAAGCAATTGACCGTGGTGAATTCTACGCTGAGATCTTTGTGAAACCCACAAGATCCATCAACTTCATCACCTTGACCTTCACGGCAACAAGGACTGGCGCAAGCTTCACAGAGCTCGTCTCCTGATCATCTAACCATCTAAACCCCATTACATAACAATCGGAGTATCAACCTAATGGCTGACAAATACCCAGGGCAGACAGAAGGCAAGACGGTCAACGCACCAATCCTTGACTTCAGAAACAGAATCGGGGACCTAGCCCGCCCCAACCTTTTCCAAGTGGAAATCGGTTTCCCAGGAATCGTCGATGAAGGCACCCCTGCATCGGGTGCCACACCTGGATCTCAAGAAAAGCGTCAGCAGGAAACTGCTGGTGCTTCCCAGGCAGGATCTTCTGCCTCATCTGGATCTCTTGCCACCTTCCTTGTGAAGGCAGCAAACATTCCCGCTTCTACAGTGGGTGTGATTGAGGTTCCTTACAGAGGTAGGACACTCAAGATCGCTGGTGACAGAACCTTCGAGCCATGGACAGTTACTGTCCTCAACGACAAAGGATTCGCACTGCGCTCTAAGTTTGAAGAGTGGTCTACTAAGATCCAAAACCTGCAGCAAAACCTGCAAACTCCTCGCACCATTGGCGAATATCAGTCTAGCGCACTTGTGCGTCAGTATGATCGTCAAGGCGGCGTGGTCAGATCGTATCAGTTTGTTGGCATCTGGCCTTCAAACATCAGTGCAATTGACCTTGCATGGGATAGCAACGATACTCCTGAAGAGTATACTGTTGAATTCCAGGTCCAGTACTGGACATACGCCAACGATAACAACGCTGGTAACTCTGTTGATGCGTGATTTAATCACGTATAAATAATTGATAATGTATAGGGACAGTTGAATGTCACAACTATTTGGTTATTCCCTAGATCGAAAGAAAGGTAAGGGCTCTGCGAAGGGTCCTTCTTTCGTGCATAAAGACAATGACGATGCCGCGCAACCCATTGCGGCGGGTGGACATTTTGGTCAATATGTAGATCTGGGAGACTCGGCAAACAAGTCGAGCGATGTCGATCTTATTGGTCGGTATCGTGGAATGTCTTTGCATCCTGAAGCGGATGCAGCAATTAATGACATTGTGAATGAGGCAATCGCTGGAGATCTTGACGATCACCCTGTTGATATTGAGCTTTCAAATCTTAAAGTGTCTGATGCAATGAAGACACGCATCCGCGAGGAGTTTGACAACGTACTGTCACTCCTCGATTTTGATAGAAAGGCATACGACATCTTTCGTAGATGGTATATCGATGGTCGCCTCTTCTACCATAAGATGATTAACCCTGATAATCCACAGCAAGGGATTACAGAGTTGAGGTATATTGATCCTCGCAAAATCAAGAAAGTTATCGAGTATGATAAACCCAAGGATCGCATTTCACCTGCAGATCCACAGGTCAACGTGCTGATTCCTAAGGCAACTGAGTATTATATTTACGCTCCTAAGGGTCTACGCGGTTACGAAAACAATGGAATCAAGATTGCACCTGATGCAATTTGCTATGCTCACTCAGGGCAACTTGATATGCAGCGCAACACTGTGCTGTCACACCTCCATAAAGCAATTAAAGCACTCAATCAACTGAGAATGATTGAGGATTCGCTGGTTATCTATCGTCTCTCTCGCGCACCCGAGCGTAGAATTTTCTACATCGATGTGGGTAACCTGCCTAAGCAAAAGGCAGAGCAATACCTCAGAGAGGTGATGTCTCGCTATAGAAATAAGTTGGTATACAATGCTGACACTGGTGAGATTCGTGATGACAAGAAATTCATGTCTATGCTGGAAGATTTCTGGCTGCCAAGACGTGAAGGTGGACGCGGCACTGAGATCACTACACTCCCAGGTGGACAAAACCTAGGTGAGTTGGAGGATGTCAAGTATTTCCAGAAGAAACTCTACAGGTCACTCAACGTACCTGAGTCACGTCTGGAATCTGACTCGTCTTTCAATGTCGGTAGGTCTGCAGAGATCACTCGTGACGAAGTTAAATTCCAAAAGTTTGTAGTTAGACTCCGCAAGAAGTTTGGTGATCTGTTTAATGATCTGCTCAAGACTCAACTTATTCTGAAAGGTGTCTTCACACCTGAAGAGTGGGATGATGCTAAAGAGCATATCCAGTATGACTTTATTGCTGACAACTACTTCTCCGAGCTGAAAGAGCAGGAGATTATGAATGCTCGTATGGCACTCCTGCAGCAGATGGACCCATTCGTGGGTAAATACTTCTCGCTGGAATACATGCGTCGTCAGATTCTTAAGCAACCTGATGCCTTATTCAATGACATTGATAAGGATATGGCGCAAGAGATCAAAGACGGTAAGGTCATTGACCCAATGACAATGCCACAAATGGAAGTCGAGCAAATGGCAATGTCCATGCAACCTGAGCCAGTTGATCCTCAGCAACAAGCTATGGACCAATACGCGCAGCAGGGAATCGATCCTGCGGATCGTAAAAAAGGAGATTTCTAAATAGTATTACTGAATTCTAAATATTATGCCAACACAATCCGCGCTTGAGATCGTCAACGCATTGTTTGCAGGTCAAAAAGATCTGTCAGACTACGTTGATTCTGCTATGAAAATAGTAGCGGTTGATCAAATTGACGCCAAGAAGCAAGAAGTCGGATCCTCAATGTTTAAGGACCCCGACGAATCACCTGAAGTCGAAGCATCTGCAGAGACTGAGGTAACTGATACCCCACCAGAGGAAACGACAGATGAGACTGATCAGAGAGGAGATTGAATCCGCTAAGGTAACAATCACTGAAGGTAAGGATGGCAAAAAGCGCCACTTTATCGAAGGTGTTTTCCTGCAGGGTGAGATCAAAAACAGAAATGGTCGCATGTATCGCGCCGAAACTTTGCAACGTGAAGTTGCTAAATACAACGAGCAATACATCACCAAAGGTCGCGCACTAGGTGAGTTGGGTCATCCTGATGGTCCTACTATTAATCTTGACCGCGTGTCTCATCTAATTACTTCTCTGCACAGAGAGGGTAACAACTTCGTAGGTAAGGCAAGACTTCTCGATACCCCCATGGGTAACATCGCTAGAAATCTTCTCGACGAAGGTGTAAAACTAGGTGTATCTTCTAGAGGTCTTGGATCTATCAAGGAAGAAGGTGGTATTAAAGTTGTCGCTGATGACTTTATGCTTGCCACTGCTGCGGATATCGTAGCAGATCCTTCTGCCCCTGATGCTTTTGTCAATGGCATTATGGAAGGAAGAGAGTGGGTCTATGCTGGAGGCGCAATCCAAGAGCAAAGAATCGAGAAGATTAAACAGAGAATTGATAACGCCCACCGTTCTCAGTTGGATGAGATGAAACTTTCCGCGTTTCACTCCTTCATCAAAAATCTTTAATCTATAAATAACTATAGCAAATATCGCACGTTTGTAAACCAGGAGACAAAATGTCACAAGAGATTGAAACAACTCTGGATGAATCGAGTGTAACCGCTGGCGCAAAACCTGCCGAACCACAGCCCAAACTGGGCGCTGACGGTAGTAGTCTCGCTGGAGTACAAGATCTCGGTGGTCCAACACCACAGAATAGCAAACCCACAGATGACAGCAATAAGTATAAGACTGTTGCTGGTGGAAATGCTGCTGCACCCACAACAAAACCCTCTGACGCCTCTGGCGCAAAAGCAGAATTTGCTGCTAAGGGTGATGTGAAGGCAGGTCACGAGCCCGAGGGCGATGTGATTGCTGAAGAGCCTCAGGAGACCGTGATCGAAGTCGATCTGTCTGCTGATGTTGCTGCTCTCACCGAAGGTGAAGAGTTGACTGAAGAATTCAAAGAGAAAGCAAAGACTATCTTTGAAGCAGCAGTCGTATCACGCATCAACGAAGAGTTGGAGCGTATGCACGAGGACTATGCAAAAGTCCTTGAAGAAGAAATTGAGTCTGTTAAGTCCGACCTCGCAGAAAAAGTCGATGAGTATCTGACTTATGCTGTTGGTCAATGGATGACAAAGAATGAGCTCGCCATTGAGCAAGGTATCAAAACCGAAATGGCTGAGTCCATGCTTGCAGGTCTCAAGCAAGTTTTCGTGGAGAACTATATTGATCTCCCCGAAGAAAAAGTTGATGTTGTAGAAGAAATTCAGACACAACTCGATGTAATGGAAACGAAACTCAACGAGTCTATTGAAGAAAATGTCGAGCTCAATAAGAGCGTCGGCACCTATATCAAGAATGGGATTGTGACAGAGATCGCTGAGGGATTATCGCTCTCGCAACGCGAGAAGCTTGTCTCCCTGGCGGAAGCTGTTGAGTTTGAAAATGAAGAGTCTTTCCGTGTGAAGGTCTCTACCCTCCGTGAATCGTATTTCTCCACTAAGCCTGAGATGACTACGGTCACCGAAGATGTCGAAGTTGAGAACGGTCCTGTTGGTGACGCTATGGCAGCATATGCCCAAGCGATCTCCCGCTGGAGCAAATAATTTACCCTTTCATTTAACCTAAGAGTCTAAAATGTTTAACGCAGAACACCTCCAGGAAAAGTGGAACCCCATTCTTGAGCACAGTGAGCTCGATCCTATTAAGGATACCTACAGAAAGGCGGTTACCTCAGTCCTCTTGGAGAACCAAGAAAAATTCCTAATGGAAGAGCGCGGTCTGGTAACAGAAGCAGCTCCTACTAACTCACTGGGCGGCACTGGCTTCTCAGGTGGCAGCACCGCAACTGGTCCTGTCGCAGGTTTCGACCCTGTGCTGATCTCCCTGATCAGACGCTCCATGCCTAAGCTTATTGCTTATGACATCTGCGGCGTGCAACCAATGACTGGTCCTACTGGACTGATCTTTGCAATGCGCTCCACAACGGGCACTAACAGAGACATCAACAGCAGCGGCGTTGAGACTTTCTTCAACGAAGTTAACTCCGAGCATTCTTCCGAGAATAGCGCAAACGGTCTTGCATCTAACACTCAGACTGGATCTAATCCTGGTCTGCTTGCTGATGGTGCTGGTCAGTATACCGTAGGCGGTCAGGGCATGACCACCGCTCAGTCTGAAGCACTGGGTGATGGCGCTTCTAACCACTTCAACGAAATGGGCTTCTCGATCGAGAAGGTCACCGTTACTGCGAAGTCAAGAGCTCTGAAAGCAGAATACAGTCTTGAGCTTGCTCAGGACCTTAAGGCAGTCCATGGTCTGGATGCCGAAAGCGAGCTTGCAAACATCCTCAGCACTGAAGTGCTGGCAGAGATCAACCGTGAGGTTGTCCGTACTGTTTACAAGATTGCTCGTCCTGGCGCTCAGAACAACACTGCAACTGCAGGTGTGTTTGACCTCGACGTTGACTCCAACGGTCGCTGGTCAGTTGAGAAATTCAAAGGTCTTCTCTTCCAAATTGAGAGAGACATGAATGCGATTGGTCACGAGACTCGTCGTGGGAAGGGCAACATCCTCATCTGCTCTGCTGATGTGGCTTCCGCTCTGTCCATGGCTGGTGTGCTTGACTACACCCCTGCTCTGTCTGGTAACGCTCAGTTGCTGCCCGACGACAACAGCAGCACCCTTGCTGGTACGCTTAACGGTCGTATTAAGGTCTACGTCGATCCTTACTCTGCCAACGTTTCCGATGCTCACTTCTATGTGGCTGGTTACAAAGGTAGCAGTGCTTATGACGCAGGTCTCTTCTACTGCCCTTATGTGCCCCTCCAGATGGTCCGCGCTGTGGGTCCTGATACCTTCCAACCAAAAATTGGATTTAAGACTCGTTACGGAATGGTCGCTAACCCATTCGCTGAAGGTCTTACCCAAGGTCAAGGTGCTCTCACCGCTAACGCTAACCGTTACTACAGACGTGTTAAGGTCACCAACCTCATGTGATCCTGGATGTTGTGGCGCTGGTTGCCCAACATGTCCTTTCAGACCTCCCGCAAGGGGGGTCTTTTTTTGTCTGTGTATAGTTACGTTAAAAAGTAAGGAAACTTAGTTACGATATCAAAACAAACCTAAGTAGTTAAGGAGATTTGAGGTATTCAAATGCACAGTCTATCATCGAGAAATCAACTCAATGAGTGGAGACATTTTGAGGAAACTGTAGAGGAGCAAAGCTTGAATGATTATTATGAATGTCTAATTGAGTGCGATATCCAGAGTCAAACTTCATGTAAAAAGATCTGTAGGGAGTTGCTTGTGTGAGAGTCCCCTCACAGTAAACCTTGTCAGAGCACCCCCCAGTGGGTGCTTTTTTGTTAAATACCTGTATACTGTGAGAGTACTATGCCTAGGAATAGGATGCAAAAGGTTGACCTCCTTGCCCAGATATACAAGTTGAAGACAACACTATATAATGAGCACAAGGAAGGTAGTGCTGATGATGAATGGTACGATGGTGCCCATCATGCACTAAACCAAGTACTTGACCACTTACAGGAGTATAGGGAATGAAGGATCTAGACTTTATCGATGACTTCCTAGATGCTAAAGACGCTAACGAGCAAGAGAAGTCTAAGACTATCACCGAAGGTGATGCTAAAGACTGGGAAGATTTTTGGGAAAGATCTGACGATGGCGGAGAGTAATTACGTCACACAAGAAAAATGCAAGGAGATGATCGATGATGCCATACGACAACATAATCGTAACGCTTCAATTATTTCAATGTTTGTTGGCTGGATTGTTCTTGCACTTTTTGCTGAGGGTTTGCTTCGACTTATTGGAGTGATAGAGCCCGTATTTCCTTGGTTAGATATACATACTTTGCTATAAATACTAGGACAAGATATCCTAAGACACATGGCAACTTGGAATAAGCAAATTGAAAACAGGAATTTCCTGTCGCCTATTGGATTTAGGTTTACCCTTGCCAAGTATCCTAAGGTCGCATACTTTGCACAGTCTGCGAATATCCCACAGATCACATTAGGTATTCAACAGCAACCTACACCCTACAGAGCACTACCTCTGGAGGGTTTTATGACGTACGATCCTTTTACATTATCATTCCTCGTAGATGAGGACATGACTAACTACATGATCATGCACAACTGGATTCGTGCTCTCGGCACACCAGATGATACTTCAGAGAGACGTGCCTTCAGAGATAAGATGACTGCACTCTTTGGTAACGATGACCTGTATGCTGACGCAACGCTGTCTGTGCTCAACAGCAACTTCAAAATGAATTTCAACGTCCAGTTTGAGGGGATGATTCCTACTGGGTTGAATGCACTAGAATTTAATGCTACAATAGATGGCACAGAGTATGCCATGGCACAAGTAACATTCCAATACATGCGCTTTGAGATACAAGATACTGTCACCTATCAACGAGACAAGCGACTTACTTAATGAATCTAGACAAAATTGAGGAGATGTGGGCAAAGGACTCTGAAAGATTCTTTGATCACAGGGAGTTACCTGAGCTGTTGGCAAACGACAGTATGGAAACACCCAGACTCCATGCAAAGTATTTGCAATTTATTAATCAATTCAAACTGATGCTATCAGAAGCAGAAGTAAAGCGCAAGGTATTACTGCGTGAGAAGTTTGAATACTATTCTGGTAAAGCACCTACCACAGTATATAAAGAAAAACCCTTTGCACTCAAGGTGCTCAAGGGTGACCTCCATGTGTACATTGATAGTGACCCAGATCTTACTAGAGCACAGCAGAAAATAGACTACCTTGAAACTTGTATAAATTGTATTGATAGGATACTTAAACAGATCGACAGTCGTGGATTTGCAATTAAGAATACTATCGAAATTGTGAAGTATTATGGAATCAGATGATTACTATCGAAAAGAAAAATGAAGTTTTTCTTAGAGTAGAAGGCGAGCAACACATCCATAAAGAATTAAGCGAGCACTTCCAGTTTGAAGTGCCTGGTGCTAAATTCATGCCACAGTATAGGAAAAAAGTATGGGACGGTAAGATCCGATTGTACTCTCCAGGGACAGGAGAGATCTATGTCGGTCTATACGATTACCTTTTAGATTATCTTGACCAGAAAGGATACGAGTATGCTATCAAAGATAGCAAATTCTTTGGTCTACCCAATGAGGAGGAAGAGTATGTATCACCAGAATCAGTGGCGTCTTTTGTTAGATCTTTGGGACTGCCATTTAAGATTCGCGACTACCAACTCAAAGCACTTTTCACGGCAATTAAGCAGCGTCGCAAGTTACTACTCTCGCCTACAGGATCTGGAAAATCGCTGATCATTTATGGTCTAGTCCGCTGGCATCTTAAGGCGGAGCGAGAGATCCTAATCATTGTGCCTACAGTCTCTCTGGTCTCACAATTAACGCAAGACTTCAAAGACTATGGGTGGAAGGCAGATTCGTATGTCCATCAGATCATGGGTGGTCAGGAGAGGTATGTAGAAGCACCTGTCGTCATCTCTACGTGGCAGAGTATCTACAAGGAGCCCAAGAAATTCTTTGAAAGATTTGATGTAATCATTGGTGATGAAGCACACCTGTATAAGGCGAAGAGTCTATCAGGTATTCTGAATAAATGTCACGATGCTCGCTATCGTGTGGGTCTGACAGGGACCCTAGATGGTATGTATAGTCATCAGTTGGTGTTGGAGGGTCTATTTGGACGCTGCGATAAGGTAACAACCACTGTAGATCTGATGAAGAAAGGACAACTGACTCCACTGAAAGTGAAATGTCTTTTGTTGCAGCATGGTCATGTGCCATTCGATACCTATCAGCAAGAGATGGATTATATAGTATCACATCCCAAGAGAAATAACCTAATTTGTAACCTAGCAGAAGACATAGGTGGCAATACACTCATCCTATTTAACTACATCGAGAAGCACGGTGACCCTCTGTGGGAGATGCTAAATACTAAGGTGAGCAAAGATCGAAAGATCTTCTTTATTCATGGTGGTGTAGATGCTGTTGAAAGAGAAGAAGCTCGCAAGATATGTGAGCAGGAGAAAGACGCAATCATCCTTGCATCCTACGGCACATTCTCAACAGGTATCAACATTCGCAACCTACATAATGTAATCTTTGCGAGTCCATCTAAATCACGAGTAAGAAACCTCCAGTCTATTGGACGTGTCTTGCGTAAGGGAGACAACAAAGCAGAAGCAGTGTTGTATGACATTGCTGATGATTGCTCCCGAGGTAATAGGCACAATTATACTCTCCGTCACCTCATTGAAAGATTGAAAATCTATGAGGAAGAGAAATTTGATTATGAAATCACTAAGGTAAAATTACAACAATGATTAACTACATCCGTCACGATAATGAATTCTACGGCATCGTCAAATTAGTATCTGGCGAGGAAGTAATGGGTCCAATGATCGCCACGAATGAAGACAACTGCACAATGGTATATGTATCTGACCCTTTGTCTCCTACACTCACCCCTATAGAGAAACCTGATGGTGAGATGGGACTAGCAGCAGGATTTACTAAGTGGATGCTCTGGTCAGATGAAGAGTTTTACATTATCCAAGAGCCAGATATCATGACCATCGCCCCGATGTCCACTGAGGCGATCATGATGTATAAAATGTGGTGGAGAAAGGACGGTAAGATACCAGAGGATCTAGATCCAGCTGTCCCTATGAATGAAAATATGGGTCTCATCGGTAAAGTCTCAGAGATGAGAAAGAAACTAGAAGATCAATGGAAGAACTCTAAGTAGTATTGTTTCCAACCCTTACATGGTTGAGTATAATTAATATTCTTAGAGTTGTCAAGCTTGACTTCTAGGACACAAACCTTTATAATGAATCTGTGAGCAAAACCAAATATGACTGTAATGCCTCCTAAGAAAAAACAACATTACGTTGACAATAAAAAGTTTCTTGTGGAGATCGTTAAGTACCGAGAAGCAGTTGAGATTGCCAAGATACAAGACAAAGAGAAACCTAGGATTACACATTACCTAGGGGACTGCTTCTTGAAGATTGCTACCCACCTGTCATATAGACCTAATTTTATTAACTACATGTATAAGGAGGACATGATCTCCGATGGTGTAGAGAATTGCGTCCAGTATATCGATAACTTCGATCCTGCCAAGAGCAAGAATCCATTTGCATATTTCACGCAAATCGTTTACTATGCATTCTTGCGACGAATTGCTAAGGAAAAGCGTCAGATGGATATCCGTGATAAACTCATTGAGAAGAATGGTTACGATCAGGTCTTCCACTCAGATGAGAATGACAATCACGCTGATATGAATTCCATCAAGAGTCGCATTGAAACCAACATGCGTAACTAACTCCATGCCAAAGTCCACCCTTACGTCATCGTTGGGAGATAATCCCACGATTGAGAAAAACATCCCTGATGATGTAGAATGGATCGATGATGCATTCTATGTTAAGGAAACCAGATACGGTCTCTACACCAGTGTGCTAAAGAATCCTCTAGGGGCAAACTTTCTCACTGGTGCTACCGAAGAAGGTATTCTCCAAATGACTAGATGGCATCTGAAGTGTCTGCAAGAGGACACTCTCCATCTATATACTAGAATCGTAAACACTACTGCTGGAGTAAAACTCTAATGACTCAGAAAGACGGACTTGAAGAACTTCACGACGCCCAACAGAGAGACAATCCCTGTAGTGATGAGAATGAGCGCGGTTACTACCGCAAACGACTTCGTGATCTAGAGAATGGTAAGAGGGATGAAACTACTACTGATAACTGATCAGCACTTTGGTGTCAGAAATGACAATCAATTCTTTCAGAAACTTTATAGAAAATTTTATCACGATGTAGTCCTCCCTTACATCGACAGAGAAGGTATCACTCAGGTCTTATGCTTAGGTGATACCTTTGATCGTCGGAAGTATGTGAATTTTAATTCATTAGAAGCAGCACGAGAGATGTGGTTTGATCCACTTGCTGAGCGAGGCATCCGTATGTCTATGCTCATCGGTAATCATGACATCTATTACAAGAATACTCTCAAGGTGAATGCACCTGAGTTGCTTCTGGGTGACTACAACAACATCGAGATCATCACAGAGCCTACCTCTAAGAAGTTTGGTGAGACAAACTTCCTTCTTCTCCCATGGATATGTCCTGAAAACCAGGACCATATCATGAAAAAGGTAAAAGCATCTAAGGCACAGGTGTGTCTAGGACACCTTGAGTTGAATGGGTTTGAGGTTATCCCTGGTCTCAAGATGGACCATGGTATTGATCGCTCTCCCTTTGAGAAGTTTGACCTGACATGCTCTGGTCACTATCATATGAAGAGTAAGCAGGGTCCTATCCAGTATCTGGGTAACCCTTATCAACTGTATTGGAATGACTACGGGTTTGATCGTGGGTTTCACGTCCTAAATACAGAGGATTTGTCGATGGAATTCGTCACAAATCCATACAACACATTCAATAAAGTCTACTACAAAGATGATATTGACGTTTCTACTTTCCCACAGTTGGAAGGGACATACGTTAAACTAATTGTAGGAGATGATAAGGATCAAGTTAAGTTTGATCGATGTGTAAGGAAACTTCAGCAGGTTGACCTAGCAGACTTGAAGATTGTCGAAGACATGACTGAGGAGTTGGGTGAAATTGATGAAGAGATTGAGGTTGAAGACACTCTTTCTATCCTAGAATCATGCGTCTCAGAGTATAAAAATCACGATGAGATTTTTGGTATCTTAAAATCACTATATGTGGAAGCGTTGGAGGTCTAATGTTTGTCCTGACTGACAATAAATCAGGTGGAGTATATGCTGTTAGAGATGATGATGCAGTAGAGCGCGTTGTCCAGTTGTTTGTTGACAAGGACGACGCCGAACGCTATTATATGCTATTGAAGGCAGACGAATACCCCCGTGATCTCTCGGTCTCAGAGGTAGACGAAGATACTGTCAAAGAAAACTGTCGTCAATATGGGTATCGTTTTACCATTATTGATGCTGATGAATTTGTTATTCCGCCACGCCAAGATTCATGATCGTATTTGAAAAGATTCGTTGGAAGAATTTCCTCAGCACAGGTAATACCTTCACGGAAATGACTCTCAATGGGTCTAAATCACATCTTATTATTGGGTCCAACGGCGCAGGTAAGTCCACTATGCTGGATGCCCTGTGCTTTGTGCTGTTTAACAAACCTTTTCGTAAGATTAGTAAGTCTCAATTGATCAACAGTGTCAATGAGAAAGAGTGTGTCGTAGAGGTTGAGTTTTCTATTGGTCAAGTAAATTACCATGTCATTAGAGGCATCAAACCTAACGTATTTAAGGTCAATAGAAACGGACAACTGCTTGATCAAGATGCTGCCCAGAAGGACTATCAGAAGTATCTTGAGCAGAGTATCCTTAAGTTTAACTATAAGTCATTTACACAGGTTGTTATCCTAGGTAGCAGCACATTTGTGCCTTTCATGCAACTTCCTGCCACACATAGGAGAGAAGTAGTAGAAGACCTGCTGGACATCAAAATCTTTTCTAAGATGAATACTATCCTGAAGGATAGAGTCAAGGATAATAAGGATAATTTTACAGCATGTAAGCACACGCTGGAGATTTGTGAGACAAAATTGAATCACCAACGTGTATCTATCCACAAACTCACTGAGTTGCAGGATGGCGTTATTAAAAGTTTGCACACAAAGTTTAATAGCAACGAAGATAATATCGTAAGTTTGAATAAGCGTCAGGAAGAAAACAATCACTCGATGGGTGTGCTAGCACAGAGTGTCAGCAACCAGGCTGACGTGCAGGAGAAGTATGATAGTCTCCGTGACATGCGATCTAAGATCGAGCAGAATAAAAACAAGGCAGAGAAGGATCATAAGTTTTATACCAAGCATGATAAGTGTCCAACATGCAGTCAAGACCTAGAAGAAGAGCACAAACATCGTCAACTTGTGGATGCTGAGTCACGTCGTGTCAAGTATAATGAAGGTTATACAAAGATCGATGAGCAGGTCAGTCTTCTCTATGATAAACTGCGTGATCTAAAGGGTTATGGGCAGTCAATTATTGAATTGCAGAGTGATAATATCAATATTGGTAAGCAGGTATCACGACTGCTTAGAGACAATGAAAACATCATGTCCGAGGTAAACAAAGAGACCCCAGATATTGATGGTGAGAGGGTAAGATTAGACGAATATGAGGCAGAATACACTGAAAATATAGAGCGTTGTGCTGGCGTCAGTAAAGAGTTTGACAACCTAAAAATTGTATCCACCCTCCTCCGAGACAGTGGCATTAAGAGTAAGGTTATCAGTAAATTTGTGCCTATTTTTAACAATTTGATCAACAAATATCTACAGTGCATGGACTTCTTTATTGGATTCACACTGGACGAAGAATTCAATGAGGTCATCAAGTCTCGTTGCCGTGATGTATTCTCCTATGCATCGTTTTCAGAGGGTGAAAAGCAGAAAATTGACCTATCTTTGCTGTTTTGCTGGCGTGACATTGCCAAGATGAAAAACTCTGCATCGACCAATCTTCTCATCCTTGACGAGGTATTCGATTCTTCTCTTGATACTGCTGCTACAGACGAATTGATGAAGATTCTAAGGGGTATGGACGACAGGACCAACCTATTTGTGATCAGTCACAAGGGTGACATCCTTCTGGACAAGTTTGATACTGTGGTCACCTTTGACAAGGTGGGTGATTTCTCAACCATGAAGCAAGACAGTCTATAAAGTGGCACCCTTCCCCTTTCGGGGACTGTGTGGCTGTGTATAATAGATGCATACACAAAGAAAGCATGACCGTACAAGAAGTCAAAGGCACCCTTGCCAAACTACTCGCCGCTGAAAACCTCACTGTTGAGCACAGAGCAGTCAGCACAGCATCCTTTGACGTGCATCGTCGTGTCCTGACCCTTCCTATCTGGAATGCTAAGGAAATTGTCTTCAACCTGCTGGTAGCGCATGAAGTAGGACACGCCCTCTTCACCCCAGACAGTGACCTTCTAGACAAACTTCCTTGCCCTAAGTCTTATGTTAATGTGACTGAGGATGCTCGCATTGAGAAGTTGATGAAGCGTAAATTTGCAGGTATTTCTAAGGATTTCTACGGTGGATACAAGCAACTTCATGAGGATGATTTCTTCAGCGTCAAGGAGATCAACCTCAACACACTCAAACTGATCGACCGTATCAATCTCTACTACAAACTGGGTGCAAATGCCCTTATTCCCTTCTCTGCAGAAGAGATTCCTCTCTGTGATGCAGTCGGTGATGCAGAGACTTTTGAGGGTGCTATCGCTGCTGCTGTCGCTATCAAAGAGTTTGAAAAAGCAGAAGCAGATCAGCAAAAAATTGATGATATCAGTGATGTAGACAACAATTCTGGTGGTGGTAGCGACCAGCAAGAAGCACAAGATGAGAGACCTTCCTCTCAAGGTGATGAGGGTGAGGAGCAAGACGGTGATGATGAAGGTCAGGACGATGCAGACCTTGATACACCCTCATTTAACCGTGGTAGTGGTGAAGAGGCAATGACTGATGAGTCTCTTGAGGAAGCACTGCAGGACATCGCAAGTCAAAACAGTCAAAACGAAACTAGGTATCTTGAGGTCCCTAATGTTGACCTAAATCACGTCATTATTGACCCTAAAACAGTCAATACCATGTCTGAATCCTACTGGTCTCAGTGGATCCAACCTGGATATTCATCCTCCACAGCAGACTTCACTATTGCTGATGCAAACTACAACAATTTCAAGAAAGATTGCACCCGTGAGGTGTCCTATCTCCACAAAGAGTTTGAGATGAAGAAATCTGCAGCATCACATGCTCGCCAATCTATTTCTAAGACTGGTGTGCTTGACACTGCTAAACTCCATCAGTATCTTTACAATGAAGACCTCTTCAAGAAGGTTACAATCACTCCTGATGGCAAAAATCATGGTCTGATCTTCCTCATTGACTGGTCAGGGTCCATGGCAGAAATTCTCCACGATACTTTCAGGCAACTGCTGTCCCTTTGCTTCTTCTGTCGCAAATCAGGCATCCCATTCAGTGTATATGCCTTCGTAAATGATGCTTCATACGCAGAGTTTCGTAACTATGAGGAGGAGGTTGGTGAGGAAAATGACTTATACATTGGTAGTCACTTCCACCTTGTAGAATTCCTTAACAGTGACCTAAACAACAATCTTTTTGACAAATATGCTAAGAATCTCTTCCGTGTGACTCAGATGTATGAGCAACGCTACGGCAATCGCAATCCATTCATGACACGTCCAGTGCCTGATGCTATCCCCAGTCACCTTATGCTCGGTGGCACCCCTCTAAACGAGGCAATCATGACTCTTCAGTCACTGATCCCTGCATTCACTGCTAAGCATGGTGTTGAGAAGTGTCACGTCAGTATCCTGTCTGATGGTGAGAGTAACTGGTCTGGGTGCTGGGTTAAGTCGTCCTATGATGACAAGATCCACCGCTCTGCAATGCCTCACAACGTCGCTATCCGTTGCCGTAAGACTGGTCGCACCTATACGACACCACAGTGGGGCAACTACATGACTGAAACCCTCTTGCGTTACATGAAAGGTCGTTTCCCACAGTGCAACTTCACTGGTTTCCGTCTTGGTAGCACCCGTGACATCAATTACATCATCCAAAACTTCAACACCCTTACTCAAAAGGAGAGGAAGACTGCTGCTGATGTATTCAAGAAGTTTAAGTCTACCTCTGCCCCAATGATGGGTTATCAAGAATTGTTTCTAATTCAGAGTAACAAGTTGAATGAAGATGTAGAGTTTGATGTGGAGGAGTCTGCATCCAAAGCACAGATTACTCGTGCCTTCAAGAAAACTCTCAAGGCAAAGTCCAACAACAAGAAGATCCTCGCGTCCTTTATCACCCAAATTGCATGAATATCTTTGCAGTAGATGATGATCCTACTCTGGCAGCAACTTGTCTGCCAGACAAGCACATCGTCAAGATGCCACTAGAGTGTTGCCAAATGCTCGCTATTGTATTCAGTAAGTGGTATCTCAATGAGGGTCCTGTCCTGAAGAAGGATGGGACTCCTTACTCTACGGAGAAGGGTGCGTTTCGTAACCACCCTTGCACCAAGTGGGTAGCAGAATCTGATGACAATATCCAGTGGTTACTACAGCATGGCATTTCTCTATGTGAAGAGTATACATATAGATACGGCAAAAGACATTCCTGTCAATCATCACTCGTAGTTGCTGGTATAGCGTATCAGCATGGGTGTCCTGATGACCACACTCCATTCGCTCGCGCTATGCCTGACGAGTGGAAGTTTGATGACAGTATCTCTACTATCGAAGCATACCAACGGTATGTGGCAAGCAAACCATGGGTAGCGACCAACTACCTGCGTGTGCCAGAGCACAAACCGTCCTGGGTGGACTACTACTCGACCACAGCCTGTGTATAATTACTGTATACACAACAAAGAAACACATGACATTCGCACCACACCCTGTGACCACCGATCAAATCGTTGACTACCTTCAAAGCAAGCACGGCGAGCAAGTTGGCACCACAGAATTGCTTGGTGCTGCTGAGCATTTCTCCTGCTCCTTTGCTACTGTCAAGAAGCGTCTCACTGAATTCAAAGCAGGTATTGGTAAGTGGAATCTGTCTGTGCAAGAAGTCGTGCAACAACTTGAGACTGTTGTGAAGCACTGTGAATCACTCATCCCTTCCAAGGATGCCAACTACGTTCCCTTTGGCAACGCTACAGACCTTAAGAAGATCATCAAGTCTAAGATCTTCTACCCTACGTTCATCACTGGTCTCTCAGGTAACGGTAAGACCCTTGGTGTGGAGCAATCCTGTGCTCAACTCGGACGTGAGTTGATCCGCGTAAACATTACTGTTGAAACTGATGAAGACGATCTTATTGGCGGTTTCCGTCTTGTCGATGGTAATACTGTATGGCACAATGGACCAGTTATTGAAGCCCTTGAGCGGGGAGCAGTGCTCCTTCTTGACGAGATCGATCTCGCATCCAACAAAATCCTCTGCCTGCAGTCCATACTAGAAGGTAAGGGTGTCTTCCTCAAGAAGATTGGTCGCCACGTCACACCTTCCCCTGGTTTCAACGTCTTTGCTACTGCAAATACTAAGGGTAAAGGCAGCGATGACGGTCGTTTCGTCGGCACCAACGTGCTCAATGAGGCATTCCTTGAGCGTTTCCCTGTGACCTTTGAGCAAGAGTATCCTGCTCCTGCTATTGAGATCAAGATGCTCAATAACTACTGCACTGAGTTGGATTGCTGTGACGATGACTTCATCAAGAATCTCGTTGCATGGGCAGACATCATCCGTAAGACTTTCAAGGATGGTGGTGTCGATGAGGTGATCTCCACCCGTCGTCTTGTCCACATCATCCGTGCTTACAGCATCTTCTCTGACCGTGTGAAGGCAATCAAGGTCTGCCTCAACCGTTTCGATGATGAGACCAAGCAATCATTCATCGAATTGTATGACAAGATCGATGCTGACGTTGACGTGACAGTTGACAATCCTCTCAATCTCTGATATCCTTTATAGATAATCTCTGTATATTATGGCAAACAAGTATAACGAAGAAGAGATCATCAAGGAGTTGAAAGACTACATCTGCGCCACCTACCAGCAGCACTATTCCAGTGGTAATGGTGAAGGTGTCCAGACCCTTGATCTCATCAATGCTTGTGGTGACGCTGAAGCATTCTGCAGGAGTAACATCCTAAAGTATGCTTCTCGCTATGACAAGAAAGGCACCGCTAGACGTGACCTCATGAAGGTGCTACACTATGCTGTGTTACTGATTCACTTCAGTGACGAGTCAGCAGTTAAAGAAACTTACCCCCAGTAACTATGCAAACCGAAGCAAGACAAACTGTTAAATTGAGCAAGCAAACCATTGAGGTGCTTCGCAATTTCAGTGCTATCAACAAGTCTATTCTCATTGATCCTGGTAAGTTTGTAGAAACGATGTCAGTCAATAAGAATATCATCGCTGCCACGGACATCCGTGAAGGTATCCCTGAGCAGATGGCAATCTATGACCTGCCACTCTTCCTCGGTGCTCTGTCCCTCTTCAAATCACCCACTCTCTTCTTCCCTGATAACAAGAAGGTTGTGATCTATGATGAGGACACCAAGGGTAAGACCACCTTCTACTACAGTGACCCCGAGATCATCGGCAGAGTCCCTGAGTTTAATCCTGATCTCCCTGACCCTGAATTGTTCTTTGACCTGCCACAGCAGGACCTGGAGCAACTGATGCAGGCATCTAAAGTCTATGGTGTGGAAGATCTCTGCATCTATGGATATGAAGGTGAGTATAGTATCTGCGTGAAAGACAAGAAGAATGACACGTCTAATGTCTTCTCCCTGCCACTGAAGAAAGTAACCTTCAGTGACCCAGGTAACATGACAGTTGAGCGTATGACATTCTGTTATTGTTTCAAGGTTGAGAACCTGAAACTGCTCCCTGGCACTTACCATGTATGTCTCTCACGACGTAACATCGCTAACTTCTCCAGTCTCTCCAACTCTTCACTCAACTATTTCATCGCACTCGAGCCTAACAAATGAGTAACAAACTGTTTCTTTGGGTAGAAAAGTATCGTCCTCAGACTATTGAGGAGTGCATTCTACCAGGAAGCACCAAGGAAATCTTTCAAGGTTTCCTTGATCAGGGTGAGATCCCTAATCTCTTACTCTCAGGGTCTGCTGGTGTTGGTAAAACTACTATCGCTAAGGCACTGTGTAAAGAGTTAGGTGCTGACTGTCTGATTATCAACGGATCTGACGAAGGTCGTTTCCTCGATACCGTCCGTAATCAGGCAAAGGTATATGCTTCCACAGTATCGTTGACCTCCACTGCTAAGCATAAGGTCATCATTATTGATGAGGCAGACAACACCACACCTGATGTGCAGATGCTTCTTCGTGCTTGTATCGAAGAGTTTCAAGGTAACTGTAGATTTATCTTCACTTGTAACTACAAGAATAAGATCATCTCTCCTCTGCACTCACGATGCTCTGTCGTTGAATTCTCTCTCAAAGGTCAGGAGAAGCGAGCACTGGCAGGAGCATTCTTCAACCGTGTGAAAACTATCCTAGATAGTGAAGGCGTCAACTATGAGCCAAAGGTTGTCGCTGAGGTGGTCCAGAAACATTTCCCTGACTTCCGTCGCACACTCAATGAGTTGCAACGGTATTCTTCTTCGGGAAAGATTGATACAGGTATCCTTGGTGTCTCCAATGACATCAACATTACCAACCTCGTGGGATATATTCGCACAAAAGAGTTTACCAACATGAAGAAGTGGGTGACTCAGAATATGGACAACGAGCCTATTTCTATTATGAGAAAGATCTATGACAACCTCTACAACCATGTCCAACCAAAGTCCATTCCTGAAGCAGTGCTGGTCATCTCTGAGTATCAGTATAAGTCTGCTTTCGTTGTTGACCAAGAGATCAACATGGTGGCATTCCTGACTGAGTTAATGATGAGATGTGAATTCAAATGAATGTAAAACTATTCCGTATGCGGTCTGGCGAAGATGTCGTTGCAGACCTGATCGAAGACACTGCACTTAGTGTCACCTTCTGTAACCCTATTGTCGCTATCCCTAGTGGAGAAGGCAGACTAGGGTTTGCTCCTTGGGCACCACTTCTGAATGGACGTGACGCACCTGTGACTGTCCCCAAAGACTACCTTGTCTTCGGTCCTCTGGACACTCAAGCAGAGGTAGTCAGACAGTTTGAGTCAATGTTTAGTATCATTGAAACTCCTAGCAAGAAGTTAGTGTTATGATGGAGAAGCGGAGAGCACAGGTTAAGTCTAAATTTTATTACATCTTCTGGGGTGTTGCTACTGCTTCAGTGCTGCTAGGTCAACTCTATGTTGGTAGTGGATACCGTAGCTTGCATTACTCTATGGAAGACCTAATTAATAAGGTTAACGGTGTGCTGATAGAAGCAAAACCAAATCAATACGAGGGATACATGTGAGGCAGAATTACGATCAACACAACTTCTTTCCCGTTCAGTGTCATGAGTTTCGTTGTGATCAATTTTTAGTTGATACTACTCTAGATCTTATAAAAGATCTGGAGTATAAGGCTTACAACGAACCTACTGGGGTTAAAACAAGCGATGATATTCATCGTAGGGAAGTATTCAAACCACTCATGTCTTGGTTTCAGGAGTGTGTAGACACTATACACTTTGATTCTGGGTATGACTGTGATCGTTTGGCAGTCAACAAAGCATGGGCAAATAGATCCCTAGCAAAGTCTGCTCATCATCATGATGCTCATAGGCATCCTATGTCTTACCTGAGTGGTATCTTCTACCTCACTACAGGTGCTCCTACAATCTTTGTTGACCCTCTATTCCAGAGGGAGTGGGCATCCTTCCACCTAGATGGTAACGTCGCTCAAGAGTTGGCATTCCATGGTGGTCCAGGTGGGTTGATTGTATTTCCTAGTTACATAATCCATGCCAGTTTACCCAACACTGGTGATGTTGATAGGTATTCTATTGCCTTCAACACCTATCCTGATGGTCGTGTTAATAGTGGTGGGTTTGGTAAACCCATGACTAAAGTCAAAGTAGAATCATGGAATGATGATCTTGGACCATTGAGACTTAGTGACTATGCAAGGGACTGAATTACATATGTTTCCTGTCGTGTGCAGGACATATCAACAACCAGACGAGACTCTCAATCAACGTGTGATTGAATCCATGGATGGGTATCCTGCTCAGCAGTCTAACTTTCCTGAAGGTGTCATCACTTCACGTCCTGATCTCCATAAACTTGAGGAGGGTCCTATCACAGAGTTGAGACAATTCTTCTGGGACTGTCTAGCAGAGTATAGGTATGCCTACAAACTCTACTGTGATTCCTTAGAGATCTCTTCTATGTGGTTTAACCATGCACCTGCAGGGAGTGGGTATGGACACCCCTTACACAGGCATCCAATGTCCTATCTGAGTGCTGTTTACTACCTCACTCCTGGTGCTCCTACCTTCTTTGAGGATCCTGTTACACCTCGCACATCTGATACACTAGATATCTTCCAAGGTGATATGATGGAGAGGGACTCTGGGATCAATGAAAAATTAATTGCAGAGGAGAATAAACTTATTCTCTTTCCCTCCTGGTTACGACACTACTCAGGTCGTCAACTAGACAACCATGACCGTTGGACTATTTCATTTAATGTATTCCCTTGTGGTAACATTAATATTGGTCCATTTGATATGCCACAACTACACGTCTCTATACAATGAAGTATTTGAAAACTCCACTCCGCTATCCTGGTGGCAAATCAAGGGTAGCAAAGATGTTGCTTGAGAAATTCCCAAGTGAGATCAATGAATTTCGTGAGCCCTTCGTGGGCGGTGGGAGTGTAGCACTGCTATTCTCTCAGAAGTATCCTGATATTCCTGTATGGATTAATGATAAGTATGTCTACCTCTACAGTTTTTGGAAGATGCTCCAAAAGCGTGGCGATGAGTTATCGGATACTCTCTATAATATCAAAGTCGAAAACAGCACGGAAGAAAAAGCGAAAGAGTTATTCATCTCTGCTAAAGCAGAGATATCCAACGCAGATACTTTTCGCCAAGCTGTGCTCTTTTGGATTCTTAATAAGTGTAGCTATAGCGGGTTGACTGAAAACTCTTCCTTCTCTAAGACAGCATCTAATCAAAACTTCACCACCCGTGGTGCTCATAACCTGAAGAATATCTCTGAGATTATCCAGCGTTGGCGCATCACTAATCAAGATTACGAGGTCGTAATGAATACTGAGGAAGGGTTGAGTAATACATTCATCTTCCTAGATCCTCCATACAAGATCAACACATATCTCTACGGCACTAACGCCGAGATGCATAAGAATTTTAACCACACTCAGTTTGTGGAAGACTGTAAGGTATGTCCTCACAATTGGTTGGTTACATATAACATTGACGATGAGTTGAAAGAAGCATATACTGACTACAATCAAGAAGAGTTTCGTATCACCTATGGTATGAAGCACCGTCCAGATAATAAACTCAAGACTGAATTGTTAGTTACCAACTTCACTGAATCCACTCCTCTGGCATCCCTCTATGAAACAGTATGACATTCCTCTCAAAGATTACCTCAACAGTATCAACCTGAAGCAAGGAGATCTTTCTGAGGATCCTCTTGCCATGAAGAAGTATCCAGCATACGTTATCAACAAGTGTTTGATGCACCATCTTGATACATTGATGCACGCTAATGAGATGAATGCGTGTCAGAATTTAGACAGTGACTTACAATATCAATATTTCCTATATAGTGTGAGGAAATCGAAGAGATTCTCTCCGTGGGACAAGAAGATAAAAGACAGTGATCTTGACCTAGTTAAGAAATACTATGGTTACAACACTGAGAAAGCACAAGCGGCACTAAAGATTCTAACCCAGGACCAACTACAAATTATTGCATCTAAATTGAATACTGGAGGCAGAAGAAATGAGTGATGAGATCCAATGGTCTCAAGACATGATGTTGGAAGTGACGCTTAAAGAACCCGACGATTTTCTCAAGGTAAGAGAAACCCTCACCCGCATTGGTGTTGCATCTAGGAAAGAGCGCAAACTGTATCAGTCTTGTCACATTCTCCACAAACGTGGTAAGTATTACGTCGTACACTTCAAAGAGTTGTTTGCGTTGGATGGTAAACCAACAAACATCACTACGAATGATATTGAACGTAGAAGTCGCATTGCGAAACTGTTATCAGACTGGGGTCTGATCGACATCGCTCACGAGGAGGAGGGAGTAGCACTTGCACCCCTCAACCAAATCAAAGTCTTGTCCTTCAAGGATAAAGGTGAGTGGACTCTTGAGTCCAAATATAATATTGGAAAGAAAAAACAACCTGCAGAGGTATAACTCAACATGGCAGACACTCGTCCTGCTGATGATGAGAAGGATACTAATAATGAAGATAAGAGTGAAGTACTTGGTAATTTAGTGAAAGTGACGGTCCTTATATGGTCCGCATCCTTGCTCACATTTAGCTACGTCCGACTTCCCAACGGACAGAAAATTTTAGATTTCGATCCTACCTTCATAGCTTCGGTCTTTAGCGGCTCTCTCGCTGCCTTTGGCCTCAGTCCAGCAAAAACTGGTGGTGGTGGTAATGGTAATGCTCCAAAGAAAGCCCCGTCAATCGGTAAACAGGAGGAAAACAATGCAAAAGTTAATTAACGCTATGGCAGTCCTCTCGTTTCTGGGGACTGCATCTATCATCGGTGGTGGCACCTATCTGTATGTACAGAAGGATGCTATTACTGCACAACTCATGGGTAAGGTGGCAGCAGCAGCGACAGAAGCAATCGCTGGTGCCCTACCTGCTCTGGTTGATGGCGCAGTGCCTGAGTTGCCTAAGGCAACTGGAGGTGCATCTCTACCAGGGTTGCCATGAATACCAAAGTAAAGATAGCAGCAGGTGCGATTGGCGGTCTATTCGCTGTCGCACATATTGGTTTGCTTGGGTATGTAATCCATAGGCCGAAGCAACCTGAGGTAACTCAGGTCCCTACTATTAATATTCCACGAGGCACTCCATACTCTTCATATAGAATTGAAGCAGGTAAGGATGGTTATAGTATTGAATACAGGGCAAACGATCCTAAGATTCTTGAGTCGCAGAAATCATTAAGTCTAGACAAATCTAAGTCTGGTTTCTTTGGTGGTAACAGCACTGAAGTTAGGTCGGAGTTTCGCTCTGATCAATACACCATGGAAGGCACTCGTAATATAGGGGGTGCAACAGGTGAATTGGGAAAGATGGGAGGTGTAAGCGCAGAGTGTATCGCGGCGGACGCTGGAGCACGGTCTCAAGGTGCAATGGCAGGCACCGCAATTAGTGCTGGTCTTGTCGTCCCTGCTGTCGCTAGCATCCCTTACGTTGGATGGTTAGCAGGTGGTTGGGCACTACTCCTAGGACAAAAGATGGGCTCTGAAGCAGGATCACAAGTGGGGTCAGTATTTAATGATTGCTAATTTTAATTATGAAAGAGTTGATTGTCCCTCACACTCGTGAGTATCATGAGTTAAAGAGCCTTGTAACAGGGGAGTTTTTCCCCTGGATGAGGACTCAAAATAAGTTAGATAATTTTTACTTCTATAGTCATATCTTTCTAGAGAGACCTGAGGTTGCTGGATACCCAGTACAACAATGTGAATACCTACAGTTATTCCAGGCTGTCTTTAGTCAGATCTGTCAACATAATGAGGACATAGGATTCAACTACCTCTTAAGGATGAATGCAAATGCTATTGAGCCGTTGCCATCCAACCCTAAGATCGGTGCTGTGCATGAAGATCATACCTTCCCACATAAAAACGTTATCATATATTTGACTGACGCTGGTGGTGATACCATCGCTGGTGATGAATCATTCCCTGCAAAGGAAGACACTGCGTGTCTATTTGAGGGACCACATTGTCATGCTCTACCTGAGAAAGATCGTCGTGTTGTATTGGTGGTAACCTATGCCTGATATCCCCGATATTGATATCAATATTAGAAACATTGACATTGGGAATGTTAGAATTTCTGAAGTCCGTGACTGGATTGTAAATCCACCAAGAGTACTCCCACCCAGTGTCCCTATCACAGATCAGATAGGTGTGCCTATTGTAGACATGCCTGGATGTGTAGAGGCACACGAGTCAAAAAATAATTCTAATACTGTAGGTGTAGATGATGAGAATGGACTGATAACATACTGCGATGCTGGTATGCCAAACTTCAGTCCTCTTGACTACGACACTAACAAGATGGACTTTGAGTATAACTCTCCAGTCCCACCAGTAAAATCTCCTGAGCAACCAGAGGTTGACACACCAGAGATCCCTGCAGGCACTGGTGCAGCGACTGCAAAGGTAGACTGTCCTACAGAGACACAAGCATTAAAAGAACCAGTCGGACACATCAAGGGTGACAAGAAGGTCACTGAGTATCGACTGGTTGGTAAGGAGTGTATACAGGTAACAGATAAACTATCCATTCCTGATCAGATTGTAGGTAATCTTCCTAGTGCTGGTGCTGTTACTGCGACTGCATCGATTGCTGTCGTTGCAACGACTGCTGCACTGCTTTCAAAACCGCTTGCCGATCTAATTCTGAAAGTGGTGAAGCCGACTGTGAAGAAGGTAATGAAGAAGATTGCTGCGATACGGGGGAAGACTCCTCCGATTGAGTCGTCAAAGGAGCGCCAAGATCAGCAGCGGATACGCTCTCACGCGATTCGGAAACTGAAGGGGAAGGAATAGAATGAGTGTGATCCTTTAATACATTCACATTAGTTACCTGCACATCTGCACAGATAGAAGCATACTGTGTGCCAGGTGCAAAACGAATACCTTCCTTCATTAAATTTCCACAATTTTTTAGTCTTGCAATCTCAAAGTCGAGGCGCTTGTTAGCAGTTAGTTGATTCATCATGCTGATGTTAGCAGCTGCTGCTTCTTTACATTGTTGCTGCAGTTTCTTATCTAATGGTGTTGACCATGTAGCAGAGAAACCTACACCTACACTGTAGTTATCTTTCTGTCCTGTCCTAGTAGGGACATGATATAAAATCGAGCCAGGATTATCTAAAGATCCATCTTCGTCTAGATCTCGCATATCATATACAGGATCTTGATAGTAAGGCTCGTATGGTTTAGATGCAGACGCTGTGCCTGTCACATACGGGGTGAAATTCATAGTGGGTCCTTGACAACTAATACCATTTCCGTATGTATTAGTAATGTATGGTCCCTGCAAAACCTGAATAGCTTGGTTGGTCACTGAGCCAGAGCTATTCGCGATTGGAGATGCTGTTGCACTGACACCACCAACCGTCTCAGCGTTAACTGGTGCTGCTATAAACAGTGCTATTACTGGGTAAAGATACTTGTAGTATCGGTGACGCTTGTCACCTCTGTTACCCTTTGAATAATTGTCTGCTGTGTCAACCCTGGTCCGCTCAGAGTTTCCGTGAATTGAAACGCTGCGCCAGGTGTTGTTTGTGTAAACGTCGGTCTGTTGGTCGGCGTTGTCCATGAAGAAGTCACTCCATCAATAGTTACATTGTTTGTACCTGTACCAGGATTTAGGTTACCTGAAGAGGTAACTCCTGATCCAGTCACAGAGTATTGATACCCTGTGTTATAGTCCATGCTGTTTATGGTCTCAGTTACCTTACTGGTCGTTTCCGTGTGGCTCGTCATTGACCCCTGGGTGAAGTTTGGGACCACGGGGACCGCCTGGACAGGAGCAAGTATGACACTTGCACCCACCACAGACATCACAGACCAAGATATCGTCTTTCCAAAATGGGTCATCTCTAACACTCCTAGTCAATTACTGTGATTTCACTCACGAATTGTCCTGTTGCAGATGTGCCAGCCCCACCAGCCGTCACCGTAAGAGCACCGCTACTCAAGACTGTACCTGCAAGGGTTGATGCAACTCCAGCAGTGTAAGAGGTTTGAGTGGAGAAGTTACCCACTGTGCCTACAGTCGGTGCGCTAGTTGAAATAGCATCACCTTGAGTAAAGGACTGACTGTAGCTGAATGCATTGCCGTTTGTGTGCTGTGTTGCTGCGATAGTGCCAGGTGACATAACACCTGAGGTGATCGTGCCTGCTGAGATAGTGCCAGCAGTCGTGCCATCAGTAGTGTTTATACCACTACCTGAGATCGCGTAAGAGTTGCCAACTCTGGAGACGGTAGACCTTGCTGCATCAACATTCAATTGCACACTGGAAGCATGTTTAGTAACGAGTCCACCTGCTTGGGCGGCACCCGCTGTCATCAATAACATAACGATAGGAAGCAGAGATTTTCTCATTTCCATCGGTTATAAAGTGCTAGAGGTATTTAGCAAGATGAGTATGTTTACGGTAAACACTACTAGGTATGTTTACTAAATATATCGGTTGCCTTCGGGGACCACACAATACAATCTCGCTTTATAAGGAGAAGTTACATGGACCTTACTAGATGGACATCGAAAGATGTCGATAAAATTTTTGATGCTGCAAACAGATACAGCGTCGGACTAGATGATATCTTTTATCGATTGCATTCCTATGGATCGAATCATCCTGGTGGACAATATCCCCCATACAATATCATCAAAGAATCAAATATTAAATGGCGCATTGAAGTAGCACTTGCTGGATGGGATCCGAAAGATGTTGAGGTAACTACTGAGTCAAATATACTCTTAGTAAAATCTGTTGCATCTAAGAATGATGTTGAAGATGATGAGTATGTGCATCGTGGATTGTCTTCACGCACCTTCACTAGGGGATTCAACCTGAGTGATGATGTCGAAGTTGGCACAGTCAGTTTCACTAACGGACTTCTTGTGGTAGAATTACGAAGAATCATTCCAGAGCACCAGAAACGAAAAGTTTATGACATCGAAAATACTGCACTGGATCAAGGTAGCAGTGACACACCCAGCGACGCACGCTAACCTTATGATGGTGGGCACTCTGATTATGATTGGAGTGCTCCATAACCATGCTCACTTCTCCATGGAGAAGGATGCAGATGCATATGTCAGGCAGTGGTGCAGGTCATCAGCAGAAAACAAAAAGACCTGCATCAGTTATGGTGGAAACATGGACTACTGATCAACCTATATAATATGCAACTGAAGAGACCACCCTGATGGGGGTCTCTTTTTGTTTGGAGTTGATTTTAATGAACATGTATGTTAATCTGTGTCCAGCATACACAGAGAAGAGCGAAACACTTACTCTAGACGTGCCACCTGATCAGATGGATACGTTTATGCAGTATGTCCACGTCCTTGCTGAAGAGAAAAACATCTCTGCTCGCCGTGCCTTTCAAGACATGGTGCAAGGCACTTACGAACAACTAATGGAAAAAGATTATGAGCGTAAAAATCGCAAGAATGCAAAGCGGCGAGGACGTGATCGCTGACGTTAAAGAAGTCAGGGCATCCGAAGACCACACACTGCCTCTCGCGTATCAGTTTAGTCAACCATACTCAGTGGTGATTGAGCAACCAGCAGACAAGATGTTTGAGTTTCAGGGAGAGGAGACTGTCCCTGATGAGATGGATCTCTCTGACGTGCAGATCAAACTGTTTCCATGGTCTCCACTGACTGTAGGTAACAATATTGTATCTGTAATGTCAGTCGTAAGTCTTGGTGACCCTCATGAAAACGTGACTGAAAGTTACAAGGCTATACTTAAATCTCATAAACCTGCTGGTATGAGTGTTTACTTTGATGATGAAGATGCTACTGCAAGAGACCTATGATTAAAGTTTTAATTCTTAAAAACAATCCTGACACTTACCTCATTGGTAAACTGACTGAGTTGGATGAGGAGCCGAGTCTCCTGCTAGAGGATTCGTATGTAATTGATGTAGACACCAGTCTACACAGGTATCCCCTCCACACGGATCAATCATTTCTCTTCTTGACATCTACGGATATTATGTCTATACTGGATCCTGCACCCGCAGTGCTGGCAGCATACCAGAAAGCAGTTAAGGAATGAGTGATTTTTACACAAGTGTCTGTCTACTGGGCGATGACATTCTCATCAGAGGTTACGAGCACGGAGACCCCGTGCAGTATCGAGAGAAGTCTCGCCCTACTTTGTTTCTAGTGCCTAACGCACAACAGAAAACGAGTAAGTATAAGACACTGGATGGTCGTTATGCTTTCCCCAAGCAGTTTGATGGCGCTCGTGAAGCACGAGAGTTTATCAAAACGTATGAGGGCGCATCGGGTCTGGAAGTCCATGGATATGAGCGGTATGTTTATCAACATATTGCTCAGAAGTGGCAGGGTGAGATTGATTATGACATGTCTAAGATGAAGATCTGGACTATTGACATTGAGGTTGCCTGCGAAAATGGATTCCCAGACGTGCAAGCATCTGCTGAGGAGATGCTTTGTATTACGATGAAGAATTTCAATACCAAGGAGACAATCACCTGGGGGACCAGAGAGTTTGTTGCTCCAAAGGATATTGAATACCGTGTCTTCTGGACAGAGCAAGAGATGCTACAGGACTTTCACTCATGGTGGAATCAGAATACCCCTGATATCATTACTGGATGGAATAACAACCTGTATGACATCCCTTACATCTGTCGTCGTATCGAGCGGGTGCTAGGTGAGAAGTGGAAGAAGTCTTTGTCCCCCTGGAATAGGGTCATTGACAGAGAGATCAAGATGATGGGACGCACCAATATAGCGTATGAAATAACTGGTGTAGCGATCCTAGATTATCTCGATCTCTATAAGAAATTCACTTACACTAACCAGGAATCCTATCGCCTAGACCATATTGCTATGGTTGAGTTGGGTGATAAGAAGTTGGACCACTCTGAGTTTGAAAACTTCAAGGATTTCTATACGTCTGACTGGCAACGCTTCGTGGAATACAACATCCATGACGTGAATCTGGTTGACATGCTGGAAGATAAGATGAAGTTAATCGAGTTGGCAGTTACCATGGCGTATGACGCTAAGGTAAACCTTGAGGATGTATATTCTCAGGTCCGTATGTGGGACACCCTGATCTATAATGATCTTAAGGGTCGTAACATTGTGGTGCCACCTCGCCTAACTACTAAGAAGGATGACAAGTATGCGGGAGCATATGTTAAGGAACCGATTCCAGGAAGCTATGATTGGGTGGTCTCTTTTGACCTCAACAGCCTGTATCCTCATCTTATTATGCAATATAATATATCCCCCGAGACCCTCCTGGATGAGCGACACCCAACGGTTACAGTTGATAAAATACTTAACCAGGAAATAGTCTTCGATGGGGATGGTTGTGTCTGTGCTAACGGTGCTCAGTATCGTAAGGACACACTTGGATTCCTTCCACAAATGATGCAAAGAATCTATGATGAAAGAACCATTTACAAGAAGAGAATGCTTGCCGCTAAGCAATCTCTCGAAGATGCCACCACACCTGCAGAGACCTTGGCATTACAAAAGGATGTGTCAAAATTCAACAACATCCAAATGGCAAGAAAGATCCAACTCAACAGCGCCTATGGTGCCATTGGAAACCAATACTTCCGATACTACTCTCTGGCAAACGCTGAAGCGATTACTCTATCGGGACAGGTAAGTATCCGATGGATACAAAACAAAATGAATACTTACCTTAATAAAATCCTGAGGACTACTGATGTTGACTACGTTATTGCTGCTGATACTGATTCCATCTATCTCAATCTGGGTCCTTTTGTTGACAAGGTATTCGAGGGCAGAGAGAAGAGCGATGAGAGTGTTGTTAGGTTCCTTAACAAGGTGTGTGAAGTGGAATTTGAGAAGTATATTGGAGATTCTTATGAAACGTTGGCGACCTATGTAAACGCCTACGATCAGAAGATGTTTATGAAGCGAGAGAATATCGCTAACCGTGGCATCTGGACAGCAAAGAAGAGATATATCCTCAATGTATTTGATAGTGAGGGTGTCCGTTACAAGACTCCCAAACTTAAGATCAACGGTATTGAAGCAGTCAAGTCTTCTACCCCTGCACCCTGTCGCACTGCCATTAAGGATGCTCTGAAGGTCATTATGAATGGCACAGAGGCTGAGTTGCAACAGTTTATCGCTGACTTCCGTGAGAGGTTTGAGGCGATGCCTGTGGAGGAGATTGCATTCCCCCGTGGATGTAACAACGTGGCAAAGAATTCCTCACCTGCTACCATCTATGGCAAGGGATGCCCCATGCATGTGCGAGGAGCACTGCTGTATAACTTTTATATCAAGAAGAGGAAACTGGCACACAAGTATCCCATCATCCAAGAGGGTGAGAAGATTAAGTATGTGATGCTGAGGACACCAAACCAGATCAACGAGAACGTGATCTCATTCTTCCAGACTCTCCCAACCGAGTTTGGACTTGACAAAAGCATAGACTATGACCTACAGTTTAAGAAGTCGTTTCTTGACCCTTTGACTGTGATCTTAGACACCATTGGTTGGAAACCCGAAAAAATAAACACCCTGGAGGCACTTTGGTCGTGAATTTTCTTTCTGATATCGTAAAGGAGATCGATAATGAATACGCTGGTCTGGTTTCAGACGGAGTTGCAGCAGGTGATACCACCTCTTATATCGATACTGGCAGTTATATTTTTAATGCACTGGTATCTGGATCGATCTATGGTGGCATCCCGTCCAATAAGATTACAGCTGTGGCAGGCGAGTCTTCAACTGGTAAGACTTTCTATTGCCTTGGCATTGTCAAGCATTTTCTTGACATGGATCCTGATGCAGGTGTGATTTATTTTGAATCTGAGTCTGCCATCAGCAAGAGCATGATCGAGTCTCGCAAGATTGATTCAAATCGTATGGTCATTGTCCCTGTCACTACAGTGCAGGAGTTTAGGCAGCAGGCAATCAAGATCATTGACAAATACTTAAGTCTGCCTGAGGAGTCTCGCCAACCTATGATGTTTGTGTTAGACTCACTAGGAATGCTCTCAACCTCCAAGGAGATTGAGGACACCGAAGCGGGTAAAGAAACCCGCGATATGTCACGGGCACAGGTAGTTAAGTCTATCTTCCGTGTGCTTACCCTTAAACTGGGTAAAGCAAACGTGCCTATGATTGTTACTAACCACACTTACGATGTTATTGGATCTTATGTCCCTACAAAGGAAATGGGTGGAGGCAGTGGACTCAAGTATGCTGCTTCTACAATCATCTATCTCAGCAAAAAGAAAGAGAAGGATGGTAAGGAAGTCATTGGAAACATTATCAAGGCAAAGACTGCTAAGTCACGTCTGAGCAAGGAGAATACTGTAGTTGAGACACGACTATTTTATGACGAGCGTGGACTTGATCGCTATTTCGGACTACTGGAATTGGGTGAGAAGTATGGAGTCTTCCAACGGGTCGGTAATCGTATCAAGTTTGGTGAGACTTCTGTTTATCCTAAGTCTATTCTCGCTGACCCTGAAAAATACTTCACCCCCGAAATCATGATGAAACTTGACAAGGCAGCAGAGCAGGAGTTTTCCTATGGATCATAAGGAATGGATTAAAATCTATCCCAAAGCACTTGATCCAAACGTATGCCGCAATGCTATCCTTAAGGCTGATGCCTCTGAGAAGATGATGAGGTGGGACGATGGTGTCCCACAGTATAACATCCTCAATGTTTCCTTCCTAGCAGACCAGGGAGACCACGAGTGGAATGCAATCCAACAACAGGTTGTGCCCATCATTCAGTGGTCTGCTCATGAATACATGAAGCAACTGGACTGTGAGAAATTCTGGGCAGCAAAGAATAATCTTGAGCAGATCAAATTGAATAAATACAATGTCGAGACTGGAGATAACTTCGGTCTACATATCGACGTTGGTGATGCCGACTCTGCTAAAAGATTTCTAGCATACAAATTCTTCCTTAACGATGTTGAGGAGGGAGGCGAGATGGAATTCCCGCAAGTGGGTCTCAAGATTAAACCACAGCAAGGTGATGTGGTATTATATCCACCTGGGTGGACGTTTCCTTACTCGGACAACGCTCCTATCAGTAATGACAAGTATGAATTGACCACCTATCTACATTATCAATGAGCCTAAAGATCGAAGAGATTGCACTCAGTAAACTTATCCTTGAGGAAGATTACTGTCGAAAGGTTTTGCCTTTCATTAAGGATGAATACTTCGATATGTTTACTAACCGTCTGTTGTTTCAGACGATTCAGGAATACATCAGTGAGTATGATATCAATCCAGAGCCTAATGCTCTGAAGATTGAGGTTGAGAAACGGCGTGACATCACGGAGGACACTTACAAGGAGATTGAAACCTTCCTTGATAACTTAGATCGTGATTCTTACAATGATGAATGGTTGATGGAGACCACTGAGAAGTGGTGTAAAGAACGTGCAGTCTACCTTGCTCTCATGGAGTCGGTGCAGATTGCCGATGGACAAGATAAGACAAGGACAAAGGACGCTATCCCCAGCATTATGTCTGAGGCATTGGGCGTCTGTTTTGATGATCATGTAGGTCACGATTACATCTCTGATGCATCAGACCGTTACGACTTTTACCACAGGAAAGAGGAGAAGATTCCCTTTGACATCGACTATTTTAACAAAATCACAAAAGGTGGTCTGCCTAATAAGACTCTCAACATCGCACTTGCTGGCACAGGTGTCGGGAAGTCTCTATTCATGTGCCACTGCGCTAGTGCCAGTCTCCTGCAGGGGAGGAACGTACTCTACATTACACTTGAAATGGCAGAGGAGAAGATTGCTGAGCGAATTGACGCCAACCTTCTGGACATCCCGATCCAACAACTGAGTGATCCGATGTTTACTAAAGAGAGATACATCAAGAAGGTGGAATCTCTCAAGAAGAAAACACAAGGTCGCTTAGTTATTAAAGAGTATCCCACAGCGTCTGCACATGTGGGACACTTTGAAGCACTCTTGAATGAGTTGTCACTCAAGAAAGGTTTCCATCCTGACATCATCTTTGTTGACTACCTTAATATCTGTGCATCCTCACGATACAAAGGGACTTCTGTCAACTCCTATACATATGTTAAGTCTATCGCAGAGGAATTGAGAGGACTCGCTGGCAAGTTGAATGTCCCTGTTGTCTCTGCTACTCAAACTACCCGAAGTGGATATGGAAACTCTGACGTGGATATTACCGATACTAGCGAGTCTTTTGGACTGCCTGCTACTGCTGATCTTATGGTCGCGCTTATATCCACAGAGGAGATGGAGCAGCTGGGTCAGATCATGGTCAAGCAACTCAAAAATAGATACAACGACCCCACCCTATTCAAACGATTTGTTGTAGGGATTGACAGGGCGAAGATGAGGCTGTATGATTGTGATCAGTCCGCCCAGGACAACATCATTGATGCTGGTGACATCAGTGAGGATGCATTCACCGATACTAAAAAAAGTTTTGACGGATTCAAAGTATGACTGACCCCAACAAGTTTACCCAACAAGGTGAGCCTAATTATGAATTAGAGCAACAGACAGAGAAGATCTCTGGTGATGCTCAAGAGAAGGTTGAAGAGGAGCGTCAGCGTGCTCAAGAAGTAGCAGACACTACTCCCAAGAGTCCTGAGGAGATGCTCAACAACCCTGATGTTGTGGCACCCAAGACCAAAAAGAAAGCAGCAGAGAAGAAAGCCGCTGCCTCTGCAGGTGGTGGTAAGGAAAAGTTTGAAGTTGATCTCGATCGCTATTGTGAGTTTGTAGATCGTGTCACCTCTCCTGCTAGTAAGAACTATGTGTCTTACATCGAGCGACTCCAGGAGTTGCACAAAGCAGGTTGTAACATCGAGCGTCTTGACACTGCTGCAGCAGGTATCTGTGCAGAGGGTGGAGAGTTTATGGAGATCGTTAAGAAGTTGAAGTTTCAAGGCAAACCTTGGGACCAGGCAAACAAAGAGCATCTCCAGAAAGAGTTGGGTGATGTCATGTGGTATGTTGCCAATGCTGCTATGGCACTGGACATGCGACTTGATGAGATCATCTACATCAACACACTGAAACTGGCAGCACGTTACCCTGAGGGTATGTTTGATGTCAACTACAGTGAGAATCGTGCCCCAGGAGATATCTGATGCGGTTTAGTCAAGATGATCTTTGGAATCAGATTGCATCCCTTGGTTGGGATGTGAGGCATGATAACATTCACATCGAGATTGGTGGCACACAGGTATCTGGTATCGAGCAACCTGAAGGATACAATAAAAAGTGGGCAGCCCAAAAGGGTGACCGCAAGTATAACAAAGATGCATTCATTGTTATCAAGAACCTCTCACGCAACGATGACACCAAGTCTCAACCCATGGACAGGGAGCATAAACCTCATCATCTAAATAGTTAGATCGAGTCCTAGGTCAGATGGCAAACAAGGGTTTACAATTTGAGCACGCTGTAATGTATTCTGCTATGAGCAGAGTCACCAGTAAGTCATCACAAAATAAAAAAGATTTTGATGATGCTGCTGGACGCTATGAAGCCATTCCTAATGACATCAAGCAAGCAGCAGATCGAGTTGTGCAAAACTATGCTCCATCTGGTCTCGGTGCAAGACAAGAATACTATTCTTCATTCAAGAAGATGTCTGGTGGTGGAGAAGAACCTAAGACTGATATTAAGTTTAAGTCTGGTAGCACAGTATATAAGTGCTCAATGAAATGGGGAGACTCTTTTCAACTCTCATCAGCGGGGGTTGATAAGAGTCTTCTTGTTTTACAAAATGTTTTGAAAAAGACTGCAAAGGACATGGGTGGTAGCACTGATGTTGAGACCCTAGGTTATCTACAATTAGTCCTGGAGCAGATCGGTAACAAGTGTGAGAATGCAAAAGGCACCATCGCACAACCACAGGCCAAAGCAATCCTCTCTGATATCAAGAAGTCGGGTGGGTTGAATGAGCAACTGCAAGAGATCTTAGGATCAAAGCAGAAACCTAATGGTGCAGAAGCATATGATAGATTCAAATATAACTTGACGCACGAGTGTATGACTGGTGCCCTCCTGTTTAACGGTGATGACAGGGCAGCATCTCATATCCTGACAGAGGACGGGATCAAACCCATAGATGAGAAGGCAGTCCGTGACGTGATGAAGGTGGCAGGAGTCAGGGTATCCCTCAAGGGCAGGGGCAAGGACAAAGTTACAGGTGTCCGTCAGAACGCCATTGTGATCCGATACGAGGTATAATACAGGTATGGCAAACACACACTTAGAGCACCTAGAGGACGACATCCTCAATGGAGGATCCAAGGGAGGTCACAACGCTATCGCATTCTTGCGCTCGCTAGGTGACATGCTTGGCAAACCTCAGTCCAACATGAGGGTCACTACTAAGTGGGACGGTGCTCCCGCTGTCATCTGTGGCATTCATCCTGGCACTGGTAACTTCTTCGTGGGCACCAAGGGTGTCTTTGCTAAGATGCCTAAGATCTGTGTGACTCATGAGGATGTTGACACATGGTATAGCGGTGCCTTAGCAGAGAAACTTAAAGATTGTCTTAACGAGTTACCTAAGTTAGGTATCAAAGGTGTGCTACAGGGTGATCTCCTCTTCACTAACGATACGATTGTTAAAAATATTAATGGTGAGAAGTCCTTGGTCTTCCAACCCAACACCATCACCTATGCAGTACCTGCCGATACAGATATGGCAAAGAAATTGCAAGCAGCGAAGGTGGGCATTGTATTCCACACCTCATATAGTGGTGGTCCTACCCTCCGTGACATGAAGGCATCCTTTGGTGTTAATGTTAATGGTATGCAGGGTGTGAAGAGTGTCGCTGTATTCTCTTCCAACTTCTCAGACGATAAAGGTAAGTCTTACTTCACTAATGCTGAGCGTATTCGTTACAATGCTGCTGTCAAGAAGGCAGAAGGATCTCTCAAGCAGGCATCTAAGTTCTTAGATATTCTGCAGACGAGTGGTGAAGGTAAGTTTATGCTTGCTCCTATGTTTAAGATTTATTTCAACACATATATCCGACAAGGTAAGACATTCCCCAGTGCTGCACAAGTATCCAAGGGATTTGAAGACTTCTATACTGCTGCACTTGATAAGGAGATCTCCCTCAAGAAGCAGGAGACAACCAAGAAGAAGTATCTTACAATGAAAGAGAATGGTCTGAAGTTTATCAAAATGAATAGCACTGCTATCTACATGACTGTCGCTTCCTACATGAATCTCACTGCTGCTAAGACTCTGGTCATCAGACAACTAGAGAAAGTCCAAGGCATTGGCACCTATATCAAGACTGATAAAGGTTACAAAGTTACTGCACCAGAAGGATTCGTTGCTATCAAGTCGGGCAATGCACTCAAATTGGTGGACCGCTTGGAGTTTTCCAGAGCGAATTTCACCGTCGAGAAGAACTGGGGTTGATAAATAAAGTATATGGCTGAGTTTTTTAGTAAACCAATGCGATTTATTACATTCATAAGAGAAGCAGCGGCTGCAGCAAAACCTGCTGCTAAGAAACCTTCCACATCTAGTAAGGGTAAGTCTCCTGCTGCTCAAGCAAAGATAGATGATAAGCACGTTGCTATCACCTTCGGTAGGTTTAACCCACCTCATGCTGGTCATGGTAAACTCCTTGATGCAGTCAAGGCAAACGGTGGTGACTCAGGTAACTATCGTATCTACCCATCCAGATCACAAGATCATAAGAAGAATCCACTGACTGCAAATCAGAAGGTGGATCACATGCGTAAGATGTTTAAGGGGCACAAGGATGCTATCCAAAACAATGAAGCGCATAGAAACATCTTTGACATCCTTCGTGACTTACATGACGAGGGTCATGAGCATGTAACCATGGTGGTCGGAGACGACCGTGTGAAAGAGTTTGAAACTCTTGCTAACAAATATAATGGTATGCACTATGACTTCAAGTCTATTAACATTAAGTCTGCAGGTGCTCGTGCTACTGACTCTGATGATCCTATCGAGAATCTGTCTGCATCAGCAATGCGAAAGCACGCCCAAGGGGGTGACCATGATTCATTCCACGCTGGGACTGGTGGATATAAGGACTCTAAGAAACTGATGGGTGATGTCATCACTGGGATGACACCTCCACCTAAAGCGAAGAAGGGTAAGAAGGGTGAGTCTGTCCACGAATCTGTGTGGTCATACGCTCCTAAACTTGACTTCGATGCTTTCCGTGATCACTACATGCTCAACCACATCTACAAGGTGGGTGCAATTGTAGAGCACGATGACAGTGGTATCCGTGGTAGAGTTGCTCACCGTGGCACTAACTACATCATCATGCGTGATGGTTGGGGTGGCGAGCACCGCTGCTGGTTGCAACACATCAGTGAGGTTGCACAACTAGGACCATCAGATCTTAGTCACAAGCAAGAGGTTGCTGCTGACACTACTAAGGATCAAAGCAACTATAGTGCCGATGATGGTAGTGGTAACACCTGGAAAGCAGGCACTGACCTCTATCGCCAAGCACTCCAGGACATGACCCCTGGTCAAAAGGCAGTTAAATTCACAGATTTCAGAAAATCTGCTGAAACTAAATAGTATTAGCGAAATTCATTTCGGTTTAGAAACATGACGTTAGAAATGCTGGTGTCTGTGGCACTCATGGATTACAATCCTACTGAGCAGGCATATATCCTCAAAGCAATCGAAGAAGATACTCTTCCAAAATCACAGAGACTCCACACAGGTGTCATGAAAGTGATGGAAGCATTCGATGCTTACGAGCCTGTAATTGAAGGCTATGCGGGATTCAAAGTAGATCGTAACTCCGTCGCAAAGAAGAAGGCAGAGTATAAGGATGATCGAAATGTTGGTCGTGTTGTCCAATCAGGTGGTGACTCTATGCTCATCACTGGTAAGAAGGCAGACGGTCGTTACATCGTTGTCGGTAAGAAAGGAGAGAAGTCAGCGAGAGATGCTGCTGACCTCGGCGTGACCGCTAAAGAAGAAGTGGTCGGCATTGATATCGATGATCTCCATCAACAAATGCTTGAAGGTCTCAAGCAAGCACGCAAGAATGTGGGTGCTAGCAAGTGCTGGGACGGATACAAAGCAAGTGGCACTAAGAAGAAAGGTGGTAAGGAAGTTCCTAACTGCGTGAAGGAAGAGGATCAGATTGACGAACTCTATAAGGGTAAGCACGGTCAGTCTGAGAAAGAGTATCAAGACGGTCGCTCACAGGGTGGCAAGATGGTCTCTGGCGATTCTAAAGGGAGTGGTGCAAAATACTCTCACGGCAGAAGAGTTGACGACGGTGGCGCTGGTCCACAACCTGCAGGTGGTTCTAAGAAACCAAAGGCACAAGGTAGAATGGACAGAGGTGGTCGTGCCGAATTAGTAATGCGTAAAGCAAACCTCAAAGCAAAGAATGAGCACTTTATAAATAAACTATCGGACTCAGGATTATTTACTGAGGAAGAATTACAAAAGATGGGTGAGATTGAATGAAACCGATTGGTCATAAAGAATCATCTCTAAAGACTACCAAGAAAGGTAACGTCACCATCAATCCAAAGAAAGAGGACCTTATGTCTGAACATCTGAGAAGTAGAATCGTGAGTAGCGTAGAAGCACTCAAGGAAGCTGCTAAGAAAAAAGACAAGCACATTAAAGCCGCCAAGGCAGGTAAGCGTTGGCAGGATTCTGACGGCGATGGCAAGTGGTATGAGCCTGGTCAGGATGTCAAGAAAGAAGAATGCGACACCCCTGCTCCCAAGGCAGACAACGTAGCAGACGACGCTGCAAAGAAAGTTGCTAAGGATCGCATGAAGGAAAAGATGCTGCAAGCTACTGCCGATTTCGATCGGAAGAAGGCAGGCGGTAAGTAATCACATATATAGATCAGTAACCTACGAGGACTGATCTATGTGGGCAATTTTCCTACCATTAGCAAAGAAAACAATTATCGGACTACTCGGCAAAGACGAAGTGCGTCACTTCCTTGTGGACGTGCTGCGCTCGCTAGTGTCTACAACTGATAATAAGTTGGATGACAAAGCAGTTGACGTAGTGGAGTCACTTCTATTCCAAAAAGAAGAGGAAGCCTAAATAAAATATAGGTATTAATTTCATTCGGAGTAAATTATGTCTCTTTACGGGAGAGTAGACTCAACAGCAAATCAAACCCAAGTAGGACTCGCCCGTGGTAACGGTGCTGGATCCGTCACCGAGACAATCGTTTTCGTTGACGAAACAGAAGCGGCTCTTGCATCTAACAAGGCGCGTGGAATCCACAGTCCTGGTTGGTGGGCATACAAAACGTACGTCACCGCAGCAGGTGACACACGACACAAGGCAGAGCAACTTGCATTCATCAGCAACCCTGAAGCAAATGCAGACGAGACTCTTGCTGACGACACTATCGCAGCAGACGTGCTTGAGGTTATCACCATCGGCACTCAACCTGCTGACCAAGACTCTTCTAGTGGTGCTGCAACCTTCACTGTTGTTGCAACCGTGGATCAGTCTGGCACTATCACTTATCAGTGGCAGAAGAAGACATCTGGTAGCACCCGCTATACAAATGTCGCTGCCGCAACCAGTGCATCTCTTGTGCTGAGTGGTCAACTCGCTGCTAACGATGGTGACAAGTATAGAGTGAAGATCAACACCAGCAAAGGCGCTGAAGAAGTCGTCTCTGATGCTGCAACGTTGACCTTTGTGTCCTGATAACTGACTTTTTTACATAATGCATTTTGATCAACTTAGTGAAAAAAACTATTTAATGTTTGCTATTCAGCATTATGATAACCCACAGTCGGTTACCGTAGATGATTTTATGGAGGACATGAAGAAATTCAAATACCTTAAGAGGTTACTCAAGAGGTATTTGAAAACGGGTGTCCTCCGTGTTAATCTGATACTCAATCATCTTATCATTCTGTTTAATGTGTTTGGTGACGGGACGATCCCGCTACTGATGTATAAATTAGAGAGAGAATATTGGTCCCTGATAAAGACCTTTCTTGTATATCTGAATAGATATCCACAGATACCTGCTGGATGTCTTGACCTTGTTGATATCGATAACGACGTAAAAGAATTACTAGAAGATCTGTGATGAATGAAGACGCACCCACAATGAGCGCAGGCGATGGTGGTTTCAGCAACACTGCTGATGCAACTGGACCCAATGCTGGTTTCACTCCTCTCCTAGGAGGGTCGAAGAAGAAACCTAAGAAGCGTCGTCGTTATACTATTTCCCAGTCTGAAATGTTAAAGACTGAGGGAGCACAGAAAGATACCTCATACCTACCATTCCTCATCTCCTATGATGGAGCAGAGCAGTATGTATTGTATAGTAAGTCAGAAGCACAACTGAAGATAGAGCTTCGCAAGATCTATCGACCAGAAAACTTTAAGAAGTTAGATGTTAAACGTCTTTATCCTAATGATGTAATCCAGTTTTACTGGAAGAAACGACAAGCAGCACTACGATCAGAATAATGGCAGACATTAATTCCGCTATCCTAGAAAGATTAGAAAAGGTAGTTGATTCATTACAGGATAATTCTGTAAAGATGGGTCAACTACTTGCAGTACATAACGAAAAACTATCCACCCAGAGTGAAGTCGATGGGATTCTATTTGAAAAAATAGATAGACTTCATTCAGACCTCAATAAAGAGACAGACACAATCAAGAAAGGTTGTGAGAGAGACATCCGTCTTGTAGATGAAAGACTCAGGATGATGGAGAAAAAGATGTGGTCCATCTTTGGTGGTCTCGCTGTCATCTCATTCCTGGTCAGTGTGCCAGGTCAAGCACTGCTTAGATCATTGACACCTGACGATCCTTCTGCTATGGTAGATCCAATGGATCGCTCTGCATGGATTACGTCGATGACAAATACATCCGACTTCTCAGCACCAGGCTAGAGAAATACAAACACGTCAAATCAGGACTCTATAACTTCCGCTGCCCTTACTGTGGTGATTCACAGAAGCATAAGAATAAGGCACGGGGGTATTTTTTTCTGAAGAAGACTGAATACATCTTCAAGTGTCACAACTGTGGCATGGGTAGATCGCTGTCTAATTTTCTAAAGGACAATGCGGTTGACCTCCATGCTGAGTATATTATGGAGAAGTATAAGCAGGGGATGACAGGTAAAGGTAGGCACACACCTGCTCCTGAATACAAAGGTGCTAAGCCAAAGTTTGCTAACAAAGTGACAGATCTCACTCCGATCAGCGAGCTAAATACAACGCACCCCGCCAAGAAGTATCTCCTCGATAGAAGAATCCCAGAGGATCAACTGGGTAGATTCTTCTATGTTGACAAGTTTAAGAGGTGGGTTAATACGCAACGCCAGACATTTGATAATCTACAGAATGACAGACCTAGAATTATTATCCCTCTCGTTGACAAGGACGGTAATTGGTTTGGCATTCAGGGTAGATCTATGGCAGCAACTTCTACGCTACGATACATCACCGTGATGTTTAAGGATCAACTTAAACTATTCGGACAAGACCAAGTAAACCCAGAGGAGACAGTGTATGTCACAGAAGGACCCTTCGATAGTACTTTCATTAAGCAATCTGTTGCTATGTGTGGCAGCGATGTTGACCACCGCACTCTTCCTTATACACATAGGGTCTGGGTCTTCGACAACGAGCCAAGAAATAGACAGATCGTGTCTAGGATTGATGCGGCAATTGGAAGCGGCGAAGCAGTAGTTATCTGGCCGAAGTCAGTAAAAGAAAAAGATATTAATGACATGGTGTTGGCAGGACTTGACCCCTCTGCTATAATACAGAGCAACACCTTTTCAGGATTAAAAGCAAAGGTACAATTTACAGATTGGAAAAAGGTATGAGCAACACAGTTGTCAAACGCAACGGACAGGTGGAAGAGATCCACCTAAGTAAAATCCATGAAATGGTAGAGCACGCTTGCAGAGGACTTGCTGGTGTGTCGGAGTCAGCAATCGAAATGAATGCTAACCTCCAACTATTTGATGGCATTCAGACATCAGACATCCAAGAGATTCTTGTGCGCTCTGCTAATGATTTGATTACATTGGAGTCACCAAACTATCAGTTTGTGGCAGCACGTCTGCTTCTGTTTGGTCTTCGCAAGCAAGTATATAATGGACACCCAGACTTGCGTCCTCATATTCAGGAGCATGTGTGGGGATGTATTGAGCGTGGTGTCTATGACAATACCATCCTCAAAGCATACACAGACGATGAGTGGGATCAGATTGAAACATTCATTGATCATGACCGTGACTATCTGTTTACATATGCTGGTCTAAGGCAAGTTGTTGATAAATATCTCGTGCAGGATCGATCGTCTGGAGAGGTGTATGAGACACCCCAGCAGATGTACATCATGATTGCAGCAACTCTCTTCCAAACCTATCCACAAGAGACAAGACTAGATTATGTCAGACGATACTACAACGCGATCTCAAAGCACAGGATCAACATTCCAACCCCCATCATGGCAGGAGTGCGAACGCCTCTCCGTCAATTTGCGAGTTGTGTTCTCGTTGATGCTGATGACACCCTCGATAGTATCTTTAGTAGTGATATGGCTATTGGTTACTACGTTGCACAACGTGCAGGCATCGGTATCAACGCAGGTAGAATCCGTGGCATCAACAGTAAAATCAGAGGCGGAGAGGTTCAACACACAGGTGTTATCCCTTTCCTCAAGAAATTTGAGAGCACTGTCAGATGCTGTACTCAAAATGGCGTCCGAGGTGGAAGCGCAACTGTCCACTTCCCCATCTGGCACAGAGAGATCGAAGACATCATCGTCCTCAAAAACAACAAAGGCACAGAAGACAACCGAGTAAGGAAACTTGACTATTCTATTCAGATTAGTAAATTATTCTACGAGAGATTCATTAACAATGAAGAGATTACCCTCTTCTCACCGCATGACGTGCCAGGTCTCTATGAAGCCTTTGGTACGGATGACTTCGACACTCTATATCGGATGCATGAACTCAATGATGCTGTGCCAAAAAATACTATCGGGGCACAGCAACTCTTCCTTGATCTACTAAAGGAGCGAGCAGAGACAGGTCGTATTTACATCATGAATATCGACCACTGTAATACTCACTCCTCCTTCAAGGACAAGGTGAATATGAGTAACCTCTGTCAGGAGATCACTCTACCTACAGATCCTATCAATCATATTGATGATCGTGATGGTGAGATTGCTCTGTGCATTCTCTCTGCTATCAACGTGGGTAAACTGAAGTCCCTAGATGAGATGGAAGACCTCTGTGACCTCTCTGTGAGGGGTCTGGAGGAGTTGATTGACTACCAGGAGTATCCAGTCGCTGCTGCTGAGCGTAGCACGTTGGCACGTCGATCTCTGGGCATTGGATTCATCGGACTAGCACACTACCTTGCTAAGAATGGTGAGCATTACGATGACAAAAGTGCATTGAGACTCGTCCATGAGTTGACTGAAGCATTCCAATACTACCTGCTGAGAGCATCTAATAGACTCGCTCAAGAGCGTGGTCCATGTGAAGCATTCCACCGCACAAAGTATTCTGATGGACTTCTACCAATTGATACATATAAGAAGGACGTGGATGAATTAGTTTTACCAGAGTATAATTATGATTGGGATTCTCTTAGGACATCTATCAATGAATACGGACTCAGGCACAGCACTCTGTCCGCACAGATGCCATCGGAAAGTAGTTCCGTTGTGTCAAACGCAACCAATGGAATCGAGCCGCCTAGAGACTACTTGTCCATTAAGAAATCAAAGAAAGGACCTCTTAAGCAGATTGTCCCACAATTTAATACACTAAGGAATAACTATACTCTCCTATGGGAAATGCAATCCAACAAAGGATACGTTGAGATTGTTGCAGTCATGCAGAAATTCTTTGACCAAGCCATCTCAGGCAACTGGTCTTATAACCCAGAGAAATTTGAAAACAATGAAGTGCCTGTATCCGTTATGGCACAAGACCTACTAATGACCTACAAGTATGGTTGGAAAACTTCTTACTATCAGAATACATACGATGCTAAAAAAGATGTAGACGATCCTGCTCATTCAATTGGATGGGTTGATGAGACTACCTCAAAACTAGACAATCTCTTAGCGGAGATTGATGCAGGCGATGAGTCTGAATGCGATGCCTGCAATGTCTAAGGACATTACTATCACACTCAGCAAGGACTTACAAGAAGAATTTGAGTCCTATCTTGACTGCTGTGAATCCCTGGAGTTTGCTCCGAGGATCAATGCATTCCTAAATTATATTCACAACTACGGTACATGCAAAAATCCAACGGCGCAACTATGGGACTGACTGTTTTCAACGACAAGAAAGTAGACACCAAAAAACAACCAATGTTTTTCGGAGCACCCTTGGGGATGCAACGATACGATGAATACAAGTATCCTGACTTCGACAAACTAACACAGACACAACTCGGTTACTTCTGGAGACCTGAAGAGGTATCTCTACAGAAGGACCGTGCAGATTACAAGACACTGAATGAGCAACAAAAACATATCTACACCAGCAACCTCAAGTATCAGATCCTTCTGGACTCTGTGCAAGGGCGTGGTCCTGGCATGGCATTCTCACCTTACTGTAGTCTTCCAGAGTTGGAAGGATGCATGGGAGTATGGGAATTCATGGAGCAGATTCACTCTCGCTCCTATACTCATATCATCAAGAACGTATACGCAGACCCATCAGAAGTCTTCGATGCGGTATTAGATAACGAGAAGATCCTTGACCGTGCTACAGCAGTATGCAAAGCATACAATGACTTCATTGAGGTAGCAACTGAGTGGTCACTCAGTAACATGTGGAAGGAAGGTTGGAAAGACTCTCCTACTTCACAGTGGACTATCAGAGATGTTAAGCGTAAACTCTATCTGGCGATTGCTAATGTCAATATCCTTGAAGGAATTCGGTTTTATGTTTCTTTTGCTTGCAGCTTTGCTTTTGGTGAACTTAAACTCATGGAAGGTTCTGCAAAAATTATCTCCCTTATTGCCAGGGATGAGTCACAGCATCTCGCATTGACCCAGAAGATCCTCTACAAGTGGAAGAAGGGTGACGATCCTGAGATGCAGCAGATCATTAAGGATGAGGAAGAGACAGTGCGTCAGATGTTCCTTGACGCAGTTGCCCAAGAGAAAGAGTGGGCAAAATATTTGTTTGAGAATGGTAGCATGATCGGTCTTAACGAGCGTCTGCTTTCTCAATACGTTGAATGGATTGCTAATCGTCGTATGAAAGCAATCGGACTAGCACCCGCCTTCGATATCCCTGCTAAAAACAATCCTCTGCCTTGGACAGAGCACTGGCTAAATAGCAAGGGTCAACAAAATGCCCCTCAGGAAACTGAGATTGAATCCTATGTCGTCGGAGGAATCAAGCAGGATGTTAGTGCGGAAACTTTTAGCGGGTTTAAGCTATAAAATTACAACATGGATACGGATACCCAAGGTGTATCCAGATACACATCACGATGCCGAGAAGAAATTGGAAGAGACAAGCGAGGAGCCTCTACTCAAACGAGACACAATCGACTGGTATTCCGAAAACCCCGATACATGGTATCAGGGACCACTTATCCTTCTTGAAGAAACTCAAGAAGGACTTAAAGAATACCAAGCCCATTAGTAACACCCCCTACTATCGTCGTAAAAAGAAACGAGATAAGTAGGGGTTGCATAAATAGTAATGTCATGCTATCATGACAACACGTTCATCCCCCGAAAGGAGGACGCAAGTAAGTCGCGCAACGGAGCGTTGATCCCATGTTTGAATTACTTCTGTATTCATCACTCACCTGCCAACAAGCTGATACAATCATGCTTAAGATGAAAGCAAATGAGAATCTCTCAAATGCTTTTAAGGTAGAGTTGATAGAGACCGTAAAGGAATCTGTCCCTGAGTGTT
>Ga0209557_1000085_pt1 | contig 60514 bp, 82 predicted proteins | sample SaaInlV_120m_DNA_4_FD_184672 | JGI IMG/M metagenome (GOLD analysis project Ga0209557, IMG submission 184672) | Marine microbial communities from expanding oxygen minimum zones in the Saanich Inlet - Saanich Inlet SI074_LV_10m_DNA (SPAdes) (version 2) | ecosystem: Environmental > Aquatic > Marine... | reverse complement strand
CTCGTGTGGGAAATTCATACTCAATTTCTGGTAGTGGTATCAATACTACTGATGGTTCCACATCAGGTGCTGTCTCTACTGGAACAATTACCTCTGGTATCCTTGCTCCTGGTACTATCACAGCAACTCAGGCAACTGATGGAAATGCTTTCTCTTACAGTCAGTCGTTTACTCAGGCTGATGTAATCCCAACTGTTGCTCCTACTGTAGGTGATGTTCCTAACTTCTCATCAATGACAAGTTATACAGCTGGCACTGCTGGTAGTCTAGCAGGTACTTTAGGCACAACTGGTGCTCTAACCGTGACGGCTGGTGGTGCTGGTACTACTGCAACAGGACAATTTGTTAGTGAGATCACTGTAATTGACTGAGGTTAAATAGTCATGAGAAGATTACTTTTCGTGGCATTGTTGTTGGGGTCGTCTGCAGCGCAAGCGGTCCCAGTGGTCCCGAACTTCACACAGGGCTCCATGACTAGCCACACTGAGACTACAAGTAAGATCACTGAAACAATCAACTCGATGGACTATAGCACAGGGTATCAATACTCTGTGACTGGATCTGGAGTGACCGCTAGCGGTAACCTGTCTCCTACGACAGGATCAAACAATGTAACTATTAATGGAGTGACATCATCATGGACTGGGGTAACAGGAAAACCATCCTTCACACAAACAACACCAGGAGCAGCGTTTCAGTTTACAGAAACTCTGTCTTCTCCAGGTTTACAAAATCATACGATCATCCAAAGGGTGACAGAGGTCACAAGCGTAACCGACACAACCTCCATTTTCAGTCAATAATTGGAGCAGTTATTCTCGGATCATTATTACCATTAAATTCTTATGCTGAAACTATTGGTGGTGTTTCTGCTACTGCTTCTCCTGTGGCTAACAGTTCAGGCTCCGTTACAAACCAGGCTATACAAGTCCTTCAAGGACCATACATTACAAACACATATGGTGGAGGGATACAGTGTCAAGGTCCCACTCGCAACTTCACTCCGTATGTAACAGGAAGTGCTTCTGCTTCTAAACCATACGAACCATTCTTTAATGACCCAGTATATGATGTCACCGATAACTTTGGCGACTTTGATGATGATGGAAAACCTATTGGTGATGGGCGTATTGATAATCCTGGCGATATTTTGTTCACCAAAAAAACTAGAACAGGACAGAAAGATAACTATAGTTTAGGTGTAGGTTTCTCTATGACATGGAGCACACCTATAGATAAAAATTTACAAGATCTGTGTAAGAAAGCAGCAGCATCTAACATCCAATTGATGCAACAAGCACATGCTAATAAGAGGTTGGATTTTGAGATTGCGAGACTCAAAAATTGTGGTGAGTTAATGAAAGCTGGAATTATGTTTCGTCCTGGTACAGAGATGGCAAAGATCTGTGCTGATGTGATGGTAGTTGGAAAGAATGTTATCACACCACATACACATTCTATTCCTTCCCCTTCAACTTCCGAATCGCGTGTGAGCGAATCCGCTGCTGATCTCGGCGGTCCTTTACAGACTCAACGGGCAAGGACTTCCCCCTGATCTTAGCAATCTTTTTAATAACTTTCTTGACCGTTGGTTTGACTGCTTTCAATAGCAGATCTGCCAACGGTTTTGCTAGTAGTGCTGATGTTGTAGCAATGACAGCAACGCCGCCAACCTGCATGACCTGACCACCACTAGGAAGTCCAGCAACGATTTGTGTTGGTAGTGGAACCGCTTCGGTGATTTGTACACATTCGTTACCCAGTAATTTATACTCAATAACTTTCTTCCTAAATCCCTCTACCATTGTGCCGACAGGTTCCTTTGCTTCCTGTGCTGGGGTAGGACAGTTTACAGTCTTCGCTGTTTCTTTTGGTACTGCTGCTGGTTTAGGAACATCTGGTGCTGGTGGAGTAGGATTTACTGGTGGTACAGGTGCTTCATACTTAAACTCAAGATTATCTTTATCATAGTCCATCGGATTAAATGATGGAACACCAGCATCACAATATACTTTTACACCCTTCGGATCATCTTGATTGAGAATACCACTCTTCTCTCTGCTAGTGTTTTGTTCATGTGCCTCTACACACCCAGGTATATCAACCACAGGAACACCAATCTGCTGCGTCACAGGAGGTGCAGCAAATATTGATGATGGATTTGTTGTCCAACTAGGTGGTTGATATACTCTGATGTCGGGTATGTTTACATCATTGATATCAATTTGGATATCATTAATTTCCATTTAGTCACCGAATGTATTAGGACACAACTGTTTTGCTAGTTTGTCTCGCAGTTCATTGATACGATCTTCATCAAAATGTGCAAAGTTAGGATACTTTTCCACCTTTTTATAGTAATGAAGTGCATTCTGTATGATGGTAAAGTCTTCCATCGTCAATTCAAAGTTCATTAGCAATCATTAAATACTTGTCCAACTTGTGATCCCATTTCGGAACCAGCACGCTGACCTAACAGCAATGCCCAACCACCTGCCAACCAACCCACATAGGGGACGCTAGCAAGGGCAGGAACAGCAACTCCAGCAGCAATAGCACTACCTGCCATCGCACCCTGAGCGCGTGCTCCAGCGTCCGCCGCTATACACTCGGCGCTTTTTGCATTCGTCTTTCCCTCAGCGTCTGAGACGCTACCTCCGATGTTGCGAGTGCCATCCATGGTGTACTGATCACGACGATACTCTGTTCGTTCTTCAGATCCACCACCAAACATTCCACGCTTCTCTTTGTTCAGATCGAGTGACCTCTCTGACTCTAGAATTTTAGGATCGTTTGCACGGTACTCAACTTCATATCCATCAGGACCAGCTTTGATTCTATAAGATGAATAGTCTCCTCTAGGAATATTAATGACTGGAACCTGAGGAACTTGTGGTTCTTCTTTCCTGTCAATCAGATAACCTAAAAGACCTATGTGTGAGATGGCAAAGAGTGCGCCAACAGTGCTGATGATTATTTTAAACCCAGATGGTTTTTTATTTGGATCTCCTACTCTGAATGTGTCATTTGTCATGGTAATATACTAGTAGCAGGACCTGTAGTCTTAGGTAACTCAGGCATAGCTGCATCAATCAAACCAGGAAGTGCCTGGGTGATTGCTTCGGTAGCAGCAGTGGTTACATTTTGTCTTGCGCTTTCAATAAGCGTATCTTTATTCAATAAAAGATAAGCACTGCCACTGATCAAACCAAGAGAGGTGAGACCAGACAGCAGTGCTACAATATTAATAATCTTTTGCATCTTTCTTTGGCTCTACAGCTGAAACAACAAGAGGTTCTTCCTTTTTCGCTTGAGCTGCTTTGCCATTGCCATTGCCACCTGCTTTAGCAGGAGAGAGTCCGAACGCAGCTAGCGATCCAGAAAACACAGATGCAATAAAAGTTGGGTCGAAATCTAAAATCTTTTGACCGTTTGGAAGTCTAACATAGGAGAATGTGAGAAGAGAAGCAGACCATATAAGTACAACAACTTTCACCAAATTACCAAGAACTTCACTTTTATCTTCATCGTGGTCTTGCTTCTCTACAGCGGGTTTTGTATCCGACATAATAGAGAGTCAAGGCTCATCTATTTATGCGTCGGCAATAAATATAGACTTCCTTCTAGGATACAATTGATTTGACTTTTCAAATCTTCTAGTAAAATTAAGATGATCAACGAATCCACCGTTGTCAATTACATCCTGTCTTTCATTGACGGCACGAAGTTCTAGGTTAGGACTACCTTGCTGACATGTATTGTCTGCCTGAGATCCTTGATCAGATTCCTGAATATTAATCTGTCCATTCATACTAGAGTGTACGGTACACTGATAATAGTATGTTCCAGGTGTAACTCCAGTCGTATCCCATTCAACCAATCCATTCGTAGCTCCATTGTTAACAACACCAGGAACTGCTGGTCCACCCAATGCAGATCTGATTTCAAATGGGTGTGATGTTAGATTGTTAATGTTAAATGTAATTGTATCTCCTTCATAGATAAAGAGATCTGGGTCTGCCTGATTAATCCAAGTGTTAAGTCTATCACTTCCAGTCAAACTATAGTCAGAGAATGTTGCTGATGGAACATCGAAAGCAAATGTTCCAGGGGCAGTGCCACCAATATCAAATGTCATATCACCAGTCAATCCAGTTCTACGAAGATACTGAATTGCATCATCGTTTGTGAATCTGTCTTTACCAGATGCTACACATGCTAGGACACCACATACTTGTGGTGATGCCATGCTAGTTCCACCAATAGGATAGTAGTAATTACTACCACCATACTTGCTATCTGCAATACCAGTGGTTCCAAATGCAGAAACAATATTAGATCCAGGTGCAAAGATATCGACACGAGGACCGTAGTTTGTATAGGTTGCTCTTCTAAAATCGTCTCTGTTTTCAATAGCACCTACACAGATAAATCCAGGTGCATTTGTTGGAGCAGATCCTTTATACAAAGGATAGTTGCCTTCGTTTCTAGTAACAATGCTATCGTATCTAGAATCACTTGGGTGAACCTGCAGTTGGTTATTATTATTTGCAGCACCAACTTGAATCACACCGTCTTCCATAGCATCAGTAGCATCTGCTTCTAGTGCTGTATAGATTGCATTCAATCTACCATTAGGTCTAGGTCCAACGCCAAAGTCTTTGTCGATTCCAGCTTGAGTCCAACCAGAAGGGTTTGGATTGCCAGCGTTGTAATTATTTCCAGTGGCAGAATCATAGATATTATTGATCTCAGCGATGGAAACATCGCCCCATCCACCATATCCATACCCCCAACTGTGATTACATACTGTTGGATTTCTCTTACCAGTTGCAGGGTTGATTGGTTTGTAACGATGAAATGCTCTTAGATAATCAAAGATCAACAGAGCAGGAAGAGTCTGGTTAGATGGCATGGTTCCTAGAACCTGAAGACCATAGATGTTTGCTTCTCTTGCCCACCCGTAGTGCTGTCCTGCTACAGTTCCAGCAACATGAGTTCCGTGGTATGTTGGATTAGTTGCATTGTCTCTGTAAGTTACAGTACCAGTTGGCAATGTCTGACTGTCGTCATCAATGGAACTTACATACTGATTGAGTTCATTGAACCAATCATACTGAACAAATCTACTGGTTCCAGGACTACTAAGACTATCCCATTCAGTACAATCATATGATACTGGGTCATCACAGATGACGACATCAACATGTCTACCACTGTTAAAAATTTCAACCGTATCAGTTACCTTCTCTACATTACCAGTTCCGAATATACCCTTTCTTCTTTGTGCTGTAGTTCCTGCACAATGAATATGACCCCACTGATAATCTGTAGGATCAATTGTTGTTGGTGCAGTAGTATCACTCTTCCAGAACTGTCCACTGATTGTATAGGGTTCTGTGTTTACATAATATCCACTCGCTTCTGGCGTCATGCCAAGTTCTTCTGGAGTCAATTGAACATCCCAGACTCTAGAATCTTTACGTAATTCTACTGCCTGCTCATCAGTCATCCAGTAGTGTGTGTTTCTACTGATAGGACGCTTCAGATGTATACGGAATCCATTCGATTCCATCTCAGTATAAAAATCTTCTAGATCTTCATACTTGTATAGAGTTACAACGTAAACCTTTTCAGACATATCAAGCCTCTAGTTTTACATATGTTAGGGTAACAGTAAGATCATTAGTTGCACCACTCTTGTTCACTGCTTTAACATAAACATTAGAGGTTACAGGAGAATCGTTATTGAAACCAATTGTTCCTGGTGTGATCAATTGAGTCAAACCTGTGGCACTAGTAATAACTTCAGCGATGACACCTGCTCCAGGTGCTGGGTCTGCAGTCTCAACTCTTCCCGAGTCTGCTGTTCTGCTAGTAGCATCAACATAGATTGTAACCCATGCAGGGATATCAGTTTCAACTTTCAGCAGTGCATATGTTCCAGCACAAGCGATAGTCATGTCAACAGGAACACCATCAGCAACACTGTTAGCAGTATCACTCGCAGTTGCTCTGTTCTGCAGAACATTAGTAGGACCAGTCAGCAACTGTGTCTGTGGATAGTAAAGGAGAGCAGCATCGTTAATTAGTTTCTGACTTGCAATACCATTTGCAGTCAGTGTGATTCTATGTGCTGCGGCAGGAGTAGTAACTGCATTCAAAGTTACATTTTCAACAACACCATTGACCCATGCAGTTCCATCATATCTTAGAACATGATCGGATGCTGGGTTAGCAATAGTGGTGTCAGTTAGATTGACAAGATCAGTAGATCCACCACCACCGCCACCTGCTGCGTTGACCCAAGCAGTTCCATTGTAAGACAAAACCTGTCCACTGGTTGGTGATGTCAGAGTAACATCAGTCAAACTATCCAGATCAGTTGCAGATGCAGTAGCACTTAGAACACCACCACTAGTAATTGCAAGGTTGTTTCCAACTTTAACACCACCTAAAGAAGTTGTACTTGCAATTGGTAGTGTGTATGCGTCAGAACTACCACGAGCTTTCCATGAAGTACCATCCCATTCCCAGGTGATACCTGCTGATGAGTGTGTAAATGTACCGTCAGTTGGTTGCCCACCAGTTGAGGGAAAATCGATTGCCATTTGTTGTATGCTCCTTCCGTGTTATTTAGAGATTGGTAATAGTAACCATGATATCACCTAGACTTAATGGATCTTCATTCCATCTCCTTGGAGTGAATACAACGCTACTTGTTCCTCTAGCAACACCAATTGACGCGCCATTTCCAGAAACATAATCAGTTGAGTCATAAGTAACTTGAACAATATAATCTGTTCTTGCTGAGTATGCTGTTGGGAATGTCAAAGTAATTACATAATCAGTTCCTGCTCCGCCAGGTTGTGCTCCAGATACTGTATATCCTGTCGTTCCAGTCCATGTTGGAGATGTTCCATCCAGAAAAATATATCCAACAGCAACAGGAACATTTGTTGATTGTGCCAGTGGTGGAGATGCATCGACCCACTGAGAAGTGTTTGCATCATTGTAATAAACTTTTAGTCTGCCTTCATCGGACTTCCACCAAAGGTCTCCGTCTACTGGTCCAGTTGGTGCAACATCATCAGTAGTAACAGTAGCACCACCGCTACCACCAGTACCTAGAAGATCAGCTCCAGGTTGCCACTCACTAGAAGCAGCATTCCACTTCAGAACTTGTCCATCCAAAACACCAGTTGTATCAACATCGTCAAGAGAACCAAGTGTGGTTGGTACAGACGCTGGAAGATCTGCTTCGTTTGCAAGGGGGACCCAAGCATTATTGTGTGCGAAGTATGCTTTACCAGTAGCATGGACATGTGCAAACATGCCATGGTATGTACTAGCGTTAATTGCCTGAAGATCGTTCAGAGTTGCATAGACATTGGAGAACAGGATTCTGTAAGATCCAAAGTCAATGTCCTGCGATCCAATACCAAAGTCAGATAGAGAAACAGGAATAGAAGGACGACCTGCTAGGTCGGAATACAATCCAGAAGTTGCGACTGTTGCTAGTGCTGGTTTGTTTTTAATAAATGTTACACCACTAATTGCATTCCAGTCTGCCTGAAGTTGAGCAGGTGGAATGGTTGGTTTATTGATCAGATCATTGTAACTACCACTGATAGCAACACTAGACAGTGCTGGTTTGTTCAGAATCGATGTGATTCCAGTGGTTGCATTCCAGTCAACCTGAACCTGAGCATCAGGAATCGTTGGAAGATCTTGCCAGATAGGGTACGAACCATTACTAACTAAGTATTGTCCAGCATTACCAGCAGAACCACCCAACTCCAGTGGTTTATTCTGTGCAATATTAAGACCTTCCTTAGCTTCTACTGGTCCATTATCATTGTAATTTGCGATCTGGTTCGCTAATAGTTTCGACATACTTCCAGTCCCGAAGACATATTTTTTAGCTAGAAGTATTTATAAAAGCGGGTGACGGGGATCGAACCCGTGACAAGAGCTTGGAAGGCTCGCATGTTACCGCTACACCACACCCGCAAAAAATCTAGTGTAGGTTTAATGAAATAATTGTCCTAGTAATTTCACTGCGTTGCACAACCGACTCATGATTAATTTGTGCAGGGAAAATAAAAAGGTCACCCTCTCGTACACTAGGTTGGAAGGTAGCAAGTTCACCGTCTACCGTGTAGATAGGACAGTAAAACTTGGTTGCTTCATGGACAGCAGGGTTGAAGTCTGCATAGAAGACTGCAGACCAACCCCTCATGCCATGATTATGGAGACTGTGATACTCATACTGCTTCTGGATTTGAAACCAGATGCGAGAGATATCATCAATCGGTTTTTCTGAGTATCCCTTTTCAAGGACCTCTGCACTCATCATTCGTAGATATGGGGCAATCATATCAATGAATGGTTGAAACTCTGAGTAATCGGTATCCTCATAGTAACTAGAGTGCATAGTGTCGCCCTCATTACATTCCACAACACGCGAATGAAAAGCATACAGGTCAGAAAGAATTTGATCTTTTTGATCTGCCCACTCTTCGATATGATATTGAAAATGTGGAATGAAAAACATGAGTAACTCCAGGCTCGCCACCTATTTTAGTTCAGATGCAAAATAGGAAATCAACCACACGGAAGGGGATTTACCACCAACATATTTTTAACTGGAACATGTAAACCAGGCGGCAGCAATCACCCGCACCACTTTGTTTTAGGAACAAAGAAACCCGAGGGGTCGATGACCCATCCCGACCAGGGCGCGTTTAAAGTCATCCCGAGACTGGACCAGCAGCGATTCTGCTTAGCTCCACCAGGGCGAGTTTAAGAGTCTTCCCGAGACTTGTAGTTACCAAAGTCAATAACATCCTTACCAAGACTGGTGGGAAGATCGACTGGTTGTGCAGCACCAAAGGTGACAACATCATCGAGTGCATCGAGATCACCACCAACGCGGGTGCTGCTGAGGTAATCAGAGTTCAGATCAAAACGATACGGACTAGTGTCAGTAGCATAATAATCAGTAGCATCAGTCCAGAATTCCTTAGGATTACCCTCAGAAATACTGTAACCTAGGTCACGCTTTACTTCGTCAAGCACAGCAATAACATCAAAAAGTTTTTGGACGCGAGATTCAGTTTTGTTTTCCAGCGCATGAATCAGTGCATGACGCACCTCTTCGATGGCATTATCAACATGAGTAGAAATGTTAGAACAAGACATAGTAAATCAGTCGTATTTGCGGTAGCAAGGGACACCCTCAGGATCTAACCATTTGGTGTACTCAGGATCTTCTAAGCATACATCAAGTTGCATCTGGTTGTCAAGCAAATACATGTCTTTGTATCGCTTGGTCCACTCGTCAAACTTTTGAATGCGATAGTCAGGCATACCATTGAGTGCGATAGTACCGCATTGTACAAAGCGATAGGGAGACTGCTCAAGGATGACAGTTGGTTTGATCATGAAGCGTCGTCGTGGTCGTTGTAAGTATTATACCAGTCGTCTTCACCAACTGCCTCTGACATTTGTTCCAGTTGTCCAGCTGGCACAGCAACAACTGCTTTGCCATCAGGTTTACGAATCAGGAACTCTGCTCCTTCGGTTTCGATGCGATCCATATATGCATCGAAGTTTTTTTCAAACTCTTCTAATGTTACTTCAATCATTGCCTAACATTGCCATCGTTTCGTCGTAGTCTTTCTGGAAAAGTTCTAGACCTTTGTCAGTCAGAACATGATTGTACATCTTATCAAAGACACCAACAGGCATGGTAACAATATGTGCTCCGTTGTAGAAAGAACGAGACACTTTGTATACATCACGCAGGGAAGCAGCAAGCACTTTTGTCTCTACACCCTGCACTTGATAGATGCTAGTGATAGAACGAACCAGTTCCAAACCACTGATGCTGTTGTCATCATATCTACCAATGAATGGAGAGACATATGTAGCACCTGCTTTTGCTGCTAGGATTGCCTGAGCAGCACTAAAGATAAGGGTAACATTAGTGCGAATGCCTTGTGCTGAGATGGACTCACAAACTTGCAGACCATCGAGAGTACAAGGAAGTTTTACTGTGCAGACATCTTTGAACTCAGTGTAAAGTTCTCGTGCTTCAGTAAACATCTCACCAACTGCACCTACAACTTCCATACTGATATCGGTGATACCAATGTCACGAAGTTGACGGTAAACTTTCTTAGGATCTTTACCACTCTTTCTAATAAGAGTTGGATTTGTAGTCACGCCATCGATAAGTCCCGTGGCAAATCGCTGTGCAATTGCATCTACATCTGCACTGTCTAGAAAAATTTTCATCTTAATAATGTTGTTGGTAGGTTACCAAGTCGGGGTAGCAGGGATCGAACCTGCGACCTTTCCGCCCCAAACGGAACGCGCTACCTCTGCGCTATACCCCGATAAGGTTTTCTTTATAAGTGAACTGTTCTTCGAGATTATAATGCAACTTGTAGTTAGTTGTCAATACATAGTACCCAATAATATTAACATTATCACACTCAAAACCATAACCCTTTACCTTTTCACATACCCCATCAATATAAAAACATTTGTTGGTGTGAAGGTAAGAGTGATAACGGTCATCGAGACTGATCATTAGCGTTCCTCAAAATCAAGTTTACGAACTTTTCGTTTGCGTCGTTCTTCCTGGTATTTTAGGTCATCATGTGTCAGAATTCCCTGATATTTAATATTCTTTTTATGATTCAGTAGTACAACTTGACTCAAGTCATTTGCGCCAACCGTATCATCTACGACATGCATTTGATTAGAGCAACCACAGCACTGGACTTTGCTAGTGCTGGTCAACTCTTTGTTGCATACTTTGCATCGAGCGGATAACATTTGTAAGCATTTAACCTCATATGAGTAATGCTCGAAGAGGGGATCGAACCCCCGACATTCACCGTGTAAAGGTGCTGCTCTACCGCTGAGCTATTCGAGCGAGTGTCGGTAAGAGGACTTGAACCTCCACGTCATAAGACACCAGAACCTAAACCTGGCGCGTCTACCAATTCCGCCATACCGACAAGGCGCTTCAGGCTGGACTCGAACCAGCGACCAACGCTTTAGAAGAGCGATGCTCTGTTCCACTGAGCTACTGAAGCATAAAAGGGTCAGAGACCCTAACCAAACTGGCGCATACCTGTACCAGACATCCAACCACTAGGACCAGACTGGAAGTTTTCAGAACCACCACCCAACTCAGGCATAGGGTTGAGTTGAGTAGTGGTCTTGCCTCCACTGGTAGCAATATTGTACATCACCTCATGGATGTTGTCAACCTCTTTGGGAGATTGATCTTCGGACAGAGGGATAAGATGATTCTCTTTCTCAAGTTGAGCACGAATCTCAAGTTGCTTTTCAGACAACACTGGTTGATCAAACCACTCATCTTCTTTGAGATAAGGTGGTGCAGGAACAGTCCCAGTGTAACCACGCTGAAAAGGTTCTGCCTTCTTTTCAAGCAAAGAGGTTTGAGTTTCAACCTCCTGCTTTTTTGGTTTGATGATCTCTGTCAACTTTTGAATAATCATGACCAAACTAGTTTCTTAGTGTAATCGTATGCGTAGAGTTGTCGATGTCCTTTGATACCCCAACCCAACCAATAGTATGCAGCAACCATGTATTGATCGACTGTCTTACCACGACCTTCAAATTCGGGAAGGTAGCGTTGAAAGACACTTTCGTTGATCATGTATGCTGTCTGACCCTCAAGTGTAGAAGGATCGTAACCATATTTAGTGGCAAACTTACCGAGGTTTCGGTAGCGTCCTACTGAGGTCCACTGAATAAGACCATACCCCCCGCTATAGCAACGGTTGTAAGGAACTCTAGCCCCTCCCTCGCATATGTTGGGATGGAAGTTGCTCTCTGACTTAATGTTACCCATGATCGTTGCAAGGGCATTGCGGTCAGAGATTTTTGTTTTCTCTTGGAGTTTTTCAAGGACGTATTTTTCATTGTAATTACATCCAGGACACTTCCAAGTATTATTTTCTACTTTGATTTCAACCACTTTCTCGGCATCAACCAAACCAACCACATGTTCTACAGTGAGAGCAGGTGGATTTTTGATTTCACTGATGCTCGGATAGGCACAAGCAGCAGGTACAATGGTTGCCAACGCGAGTGGCAGGAATTTAGTAAACATTAAATTAATAGAACTCGACATCCACCTCTTGCCTAAGGCGAGGGTGGCTCAAAGTAATCCTTACGGTAGTAGCGGCCGAGGATGTTGCTATTATAGAAGGCAGGGGTGCCGTCTGTCAAGCGTGCCGTCAGAACATCATGAAGGAACAGTTGACGGGTCTCTTCATAGTTTACACGACCAGGGGTGATGTGTAAAGAGAGGATCTCCCTCAGAAAAGCATCCCGTCCTTCTGCTTTAATAGCATCCTTAAGCTCTGGACAAGATCCATAGTAGTTGCGCCAGTCGCTTTCAGACGTAACTCTTCTCCTTTTTCCAGTTTGATTGTTAGATCTAGGCTTTCGTTTTTGCCAAAAGTATTTGCGTCCAATGTACGCACGGTTCGTGGTGCGATTGGTAATCTTGTAAACAAAACCATAGTTGTCCCCAATAAGGCTCCCGTCAAAAGGGGACTCCAGATAGTACCAGGGATTTGGATACTCTTTATTTTCTGCCACATACTCATGATGTAATCTCCTAGGTATTTATAGTGGTATCAAAGTGGATCCTGGGTCAGCAATAGGAGTTAGATCAAATGCAATCGTGATCCTAGGTCTGTCATCCATGTGTTTAGTAGTTTCATGTGGAACATTATTTGGAAACAAAGTTAGTTTCCCTTCCACATTGTGACTCTGATATCTCTCACCATTATGCAATTGATTGATCGGATTGAGATAGATTGTAGCAGAGTCATAACATGCTACAGTAAAGTGTCCACCAAGATATGTGTGTGGATGTGTTGAATGAATATGAGGCATGATCTTCTGACCTCTCCTCATGATATTCACCCAGCATCTAATGAACAATCGTTTGTCATACTTATAGAAGTCGCCAAACAATGTTCTACCATACTCTTTATGTGCTCTCTTGATCGCTCTACGAAGTTTAAGTAACTCAGAACATTCGTCTTGATATTGAAAGACATTATAGTTCCTATGTCTGTTTGTAGTGCTCTTCCTAGGCAGTCCAGTCTCACCAGAATCAGACTCTGGTAAGGCAAGAATCTCGTCCTCTTTCTGTAGAAAAAACCGAGCAATCTCAGCAGTGTCTATAGCATCTCCATGATATGTTTCATAGATTAGATACTTATAGTCTGGTGCGTATGGAGTTTGTGGTGGATCACTCTCGAATAATATAGTATTACTTTCCATTCAATCAGTCCCAAGGATCTGGTACTTGAGGCGCATGGCGCTTAGGACCCACGCTTCGCTGAGAGACTTGGGTCCGTCCATCACGATCCTCGCGTGGCGTGTGCTCACGCTTGGATCTTGAAGTGCCTTTACCTTCCAACCAGGCAAAGAATCTTTCGTCATAACTGAAAACCAGCGAACGTATCTTTCTTAACATCTTGTTTGATACTCCCAATTAGATAAGACTCAACCTCAGTCTCCTGTGGTGCTACCTGCATACCCTTAGAGGATAACCAGTGCTCTGTCCAGGGCAGAGGATTATTACTGATAGGAGTGTCAAAAATTGCCTTCAGTCCAATGGACTTCAGACGACGGTTGGCAGTCCACTCAACATACTTAGCAAGCAGTTTATCATTCAGACCAATGATAGAACCATCTTTGAATAGATATTCTGCCCAAGATTTTTCTTCATCAACACACTGCTTAAACATCGCATAAACATTCTGTTCTTCTTCCTTAGCAATCTCTACCATGTCAGGATCATCACCTGCTGCCCACTTGTTTAGAATGTTCTGAGTGATGGTCATGTGTTGTGACTCGTCTCGTGCGATGAATCCAATGATTTTGGCAGATCCCTCCAGGAGTTTAAGTTCGCCAAAGGCGAAACTACATGCAAACGAGACGTAGAATCTAATGCCTTCAAGAATGTAGACATTAGCAACCGCTCTATAGAGTTTTCTTTTAAGTTCATAGAGTTCCCACTGTGCAGATTCGCAGTCTTCTAACGCATGTTCCCACTGGTTACCAGCACCCCACTCCTGTGCTGCCTGTAGGAACTCGTCGTAAGCACGGGTGACTGACTGTGCCCGTTGAAGAATCTTATCATCATCCAGAATCTTATCAAAGACCTCCGATGGATCAGCATATACATTCTTAATAATGTGTGTATAAGAACGACTGTGGACCATCTCCATGGTCTGCCAGATGTTCATGGCACCCTCAAGCTCGGGTAGAGAACAGTAAGGTATAAAAGCCATCCCAGGACCACGCCCTTGTACAGAATCCAGGAGGATCTGGTACTTAAGGTTACTAGTGAAGATGTGCTTTTGTGCTTCATTAAGTGTCTGATAGTCGGCACGATCTTTCTGTAGTGATACTTCTTCTGGACGCCAAAAATAACCTAGTTGTTGCTGCGTAAGTTTATCAAACACAGGGTACTTAAATTTGTCATAGCGTTGGACCCCAAGAGGGGGTCCAAAGAACATCTTCTGTTTCGTGGAGTCAGTCTTTGCTGTATTAAAGACTGTCATACCTTTGACACTAGTTGGCATAGGTTCCCCCGTAACTCTAAATTTTGCAGCTGTCACAATCTTCTTCCTCGGTGTCTAGAATTTGGTTGAGTAGGTCTTCGATCGATTCTTTCTTCTCCTCTGTTAGTTGTGGTTCGTCACTCTTAATGTCGTATGTATTTTGATAGTAAGAGGTCTTCCATCCATACTTATAAGTCTTCAGGAAGTCACCTGCCATCACACTCACGGGTACTTCGTTGTCGGGATATTTTTCTGGATTGTAACTCCAGTTTCCACTGATTGCTTGGTCAAAAAATTTCTGCATGACAGAAACAATGTTGATGTAACCAGTGTTATCAGGCATATCCCAGAGAAGCGTGTAGCTATTTTTAAGAGTGCCGTATTGCGGGACAATCTGTTTAAGCGGTCCCTTTTTGCTCTTTTTAGTGGACAGATACCCTCTAGGTGGCTCGATTCCATTTGTTGCGTTTGACACAACGGAACTGCTCTCCGATGGCATCTGAGCAGACAGTGTTGAATGTCGTAGTCCTCGTGTTCGTATTTCGGATCGAAGAGTATCCCAATCATAGTTCAGTTCGTTGGGTACAATTTCATCAACATCAGTCTTATATGTATCGATCGGCAAAATGCCCTGAGAATACTTCGTGCGATCAAAATACTCACAGGCACCTTTCTCTTTAGCAAGTTCATTAGATGCTTTGAGAAGGTTGTACTGGAATGCTTCAGTTAGATCATGAACAAGTTTCCATGCCTCAGGAGAATCATACTGCTCTCCATGCTTGGCAAGGTAGTGTGCCAATCCAATGTATCCGATGCCCAGAGAACGGCGAGCAAGAGTGCTCACCCGTGCTGCTTCAACAGGATACTCCTGGTAGTCAATCAACTCCTCCAGACCCCTCACAGCAAGGTCACAGAGTTCTTCCAGATCATCTAGGTTACGGATCTTACCCACATTGACAGCGGACAGAATGCACAGAGCAATCTCACCCTCCTTATCAATGTGTTGAATAGGATCTGTAGGTAGGGTGATCTCCTGACACAGGTTAGACATGTTCACCTTGTCCAGGAAGGAACTGTGACTGTTGCAGTGGTCGATGTTCATAAGATACATACGACCAGTCTCAGCACGCTCCTTCAGTAGATTTAGAATTAGTTCCTGAGCTCGGATAGTCTTTTTCGGAATCGATCCATCAGATTCATAGCTTGTATAGAGATCATCAAATTGGTCAGTGCCAAAAGCATTATAAAGACCTGGGACATCGTGAGGTGAGAATAAGGTGATGTCTCCATCTTGGATGAATCGCTCGTAGAAGAGTTTGGAGAGTTGGATGCTGTAGTCGAGTTTTCTGACACGGTTATCCTCTGTTCCTTTGTTGTTCTTTAAGACTAGAATGTCTTCTATTTCCTGGTGCCAGATTGGGAAGTGGACTGTTGCTGATCCTCCACGAATCCCATTTTGTGTGCAGCATCGTACAGTTGATTCAAACTTTTTAAGGAAAGGAACAACGCCAGTGTGTTGAACTTCTCCACCTCTGATTTTAGCGTTGATGCCACGGATTCTACCTGCGTTGATACCGATACCCGCCCTTTGTGCAACGTATCTGCCGATAGCCATATCAGAACTAAAGATACTATCGAGGGTGTCATCAACATCAACAAGAACACAAGAAGCAAATTGTCGAAGTGGAGTTCGCACTCCCGCCATGATAGGTGTGGGAATGTTGATCCTGTGCTTTGAGATTGAGTCGTAGTATCGTTTGACATAATCGAGCCTAGTCTCCTGTGGGTAATCTCTAAAGAGTGTCGCAGCAATCATGATGTACATGTACTGGGGAGTCTCATAGACCTGCCCAGAACTACGGTCTTGAACAAGATACTTATCAGCAACCTGTCTCAGACCAGCATAGGTGAATAGAAGATCACGGTCATGATCAATAAAAGTATCGATCTTTGCCCACTCTTCTGTAGTATATTTACACAGAATCTCTCCGTCATACAGACCATCTCCTACACACTTGTAACAATGCTCAAGGATAGATAGGTGTCCATTCACCCACTCAGGTCCAAACACCTGCTTTCTAAGTCCAAACAGGAGCAGTCTAGCAGCAACAAACTGATAGTTTGGTGCGTCCAATGAGATCAGGTCGCTAGCAGAACGAACAAGAATCTCTTGAATTTCTGCTGTGGTGATGCCATCGTAAAATTGAATCCCTGAATTCATCTCTACCTGGGATGCGCTTACAGCACTGCCAAGACCATCACATGCTTCGGCAGTCATCTTATGGATTTTCTCAAGGTTGAGGGGTTCCACAGACCCATTACGCTTACGAACTTTTGTACCGTGACCGTTACTCATACTTTTTTCCAATCGTTCAGTTTAAGGGTTGCTTCTAGTCCCTGGTAGACATTAGATTCTACCAGAGTTTGAACATCATGTCCAGCAAGATGCATGTCATTGATGTCTTTCTCTTTAATTTTAGAGGGCCAAATGACTACCTGATCTCCTCGGTCAATGACTTTGGAGACTCGGTTGATAATCTCTCGGTTGCGTGGTTCATTATCAAAAACCCAAATATAATTGCTCCAACCAAACGACCGAACATCAGCATCGGACCCAGCCATAGCAACAGAGTTTTCAAGGAAGGTCGAGTCAAATGGTCCCTCTACAATATGAATTGGTTTATTATTGTTTACTCTATCCAGTCCAAAGATCTTGGGTTGTGCCTCATCCAGCATGATCGTAATGTATCTGAGTTTTGCCTTAGGGGCGAGCGATCTGCCTTGGTATCCAAAGAGGTTACCTTCTTTGTCTTTGAAGGGGATAATAATGCGAGCACTATCTTGCCTGAGGTTATCAAACATCTTCTTTTGTTTATTTGTCCAGTCTTTAAACTTAGGACAATAGTAAAAATAATCTAGATCTTTGATGCCTCTGTTTTGAAGATACTCTCGCGCTGGGTGAGAAATATTTAGGTCCGAAATTTTCTCAAGGGAAACTTTTTTTGTATCAAATGTGGGCGTTTTAAAATTAAATTTAGGATTAGGTACGGTGGTATGCTTTCCTGTAGTGCCTTTCTTAAATCTCTCCATGACATATCGATCATGAAGATGTTCATCCTGATCTTTCAAAAAGTTACTGAATGTTCTGCCAACCCCACAATTATGGCATTTGAACACAAAGTCATTCTTGATCTTAAACAAATATCCCCTCGCCTTATTACGCCTCTTCTGTGAGTCGCCACAATAAGGACACCTGAAATTGTACAGGCCATCCTTTTTACGACTGAAGAGTGTCAGACGAGAGGATACTAGTTGGATGTATTCGACATCAAGATAACTCACTAACAGGCATCGTCACTGTATCCATACTAACAGCGGATGTCTGGGGAGTCAAGACTTTGATGACAGGTGGGACCACTTGTAACACTGCCACAAGGGTGGCAAGTACAGCGCCAGCACCAATTACAAACTTAGCGTTGGTATCTACTTTCTTTTGAATGCGATCAATCCTTCCGTTGAGAATCGTATGATTCTTGTCTTCTTGAATCTTCATCTCCTCCATCATTTTGAGGATGAGTTTATCGGCACGCTCACTTTCATCCAATCGATTCTCATGCCTCTCTAATACGATAGCAATTTTGTTGCTGTTGTCAGAGATGGTTGTTACCGCTCTCTCAAGTTTGTCAAGCATCTCTTTGGAGAGATCTTCATAAATGTCCAGTTTACTTTCTAAAACTGCTAATTTACCAAGACCGAATGCCATGATTAAACGTTGCGAATGGCAAAGTCTAGGGCAGATTGATAAGTAGAAGCATCTTTGTTCAGAAGGTATCTGAACTGCTGCTGATGAGTGTCACCTAACTGCCCATAACAAGCAGCGATACGCTTCGCTGAAAAGTTGTCAATGTTTTGTGTGCTACCGTCACTGAATGTGACCTTCGCAAAAGACTGTTCACCCTGAGGGTTTAGTTCACTAGTTGCCACATCGAGTGCAACCTGTACTACATCTTGATTTTCCATAATGTTTTCACCTGTTGTAAATTCTGTAGAGTTATTCATTTTCTTAAGCTTACTAGTCTGACTAGATGCTTTCTTTTTAAAGTCTGCAAGGCGTGCCTTCATGAGAATATTCATCTCACCAGTCTTTGCCTGCATACTTTTCTTAGCGTCATCCTTCTTCTTTTGAAGTTCTTTCTGACGCTTCAGTTTTTTCATCTGACCAATTTGTTTCTGAGCTCTCTCAGTTTCAGTTGGAGCAGCTTCAGAGATGATGGTTTCTAATTCTTCTTTCATTTTTCTTCGCTGAATTCTGGAGAGTAAGTTTCTGGCACCGCTAGTGCGACCATCAACTTTGTCTTGGTTTTTCTTTTTGTATCGACGAGCAGATTTTGGATTAACAAATACAAAAGCAGGTGGCAGTGATAAACTGCTACCATCACCAGCTGTCATTTCATCAATCGGTTTCATATTAGATCTAACTCTCTGAGACAATTTTGATCGATATCATTATTTAGTGATTTAGGTAATCTATTCAAAAAGAGCATGAACGATTTAATGACTGGCCAGTATGCTGGTTCGATCTTGTAGAAGAGCAGCAGGGTTGCTGCGTCTCCGAACACATTATACAATAATATAATATGATTTAGAATCAAGTGTTTACGAAGCTCCCCCGTAGTCTCATGTCTACGAAGGAGCCTCTTGATATACTTGAAGCGTTTCAAATCCTCTTCAAAGTCAGAGTATGTTACTGACTGAGGATTATCATAATTTTTAATAGCAAAGAGGATCCAATTATCCTGATTCAATTCATCAAATTTCATTTAGAAATTATGCAACAGTTAGCGTAGCAGCGGTAGAAACTACTTCAGCAGCACCTGTATCAGTGGTGAGTTTGACTCTGTACTGATATCCATTCTCGTCAAGTGTTACTGCAGTGGTTGCAGGGGTGGTGTAAGAAGAAGATGTTGCACTAGCGATATCAGAGAACGAAGCACCACTGTCTGTGCTGAGTTGCCACTGATATGCAATCGTACCTGTACCACTCGTGACAGATGCAGTAACCGAGAAGGTTCCAGCAGCAGGTGCTGTTACGGATGCATCTGCAGGTTGTACAGAAATAGTAACGATGTTTTGAACATCTGCTGCAATAGTGTCGTCACTCTGAGTCTCATTAGTGTTGAGATCTGCATTAGCAAGAGTGACTAGGTGCTCTGCTTTGTGGCGAGTTGCACCAGAACCATCGGTGTAGGTGTAATACGACCACCATCCAGGAGCGTTGATTCCACGATCCTTATTTTCTTTGAGTGCTGCTTCCGTTTCATCAACGAAGACAACTGTTTTAGCTTGACTGGATGCAGCAATGCCTCTGCTAGCCTTGGTGACATTGGCGTTGCTGTCAGTTCTACCGTATAGAGACATTGATGCGCTCCAAGTTATACTGTGACTACGATTATTTATAAAGAAGGGGGACTAGCGTCCCCCCTCTGATATCATTCAGCCGCTTCTTCGCGTGCCTGAATTGCTTTAGTGACGACCTCTAGTAGTTGATCGTCCATCTCTGTCTTGGTTAGTTTAACTGCCTTGCTAAGGATTAGCAGACAAATTTCAACTAGCTTTTCACCTAGTTCTTCGTTCTCAGGAATTTTGGCAACAGCAACAGAGATTACTTTTGATGCGAGTGGAAGTAGAAATGCAAGCATGGTATGAGCCTCAATGAGTCATACTATTTATTGTTTTGCCTTCTTTTTTTCAGGCAACCCTTTGTGTTTTGTGGATGCAAAATCTTTCACATCTTTCTTCTTCATGCTGGAAGCAACTTTGGCAACCTCAGGCGACGACGCGCCCTCACCCTTCTGAGCAGCTCGGACCATACCCATAAATTTCTGTTGCTTTTTGGAGACTGCTTTCTCCGCAATGACCAGATCAGGATGTCTTGCATACAAGGGACCTTGATAGTTGCCAACAAAAGACTCAGACTTTGTAGGTCTATACTCTCTTGATGGACCATCCTTTACAGTTGGCATCACCTCAACAGTTTTCTTTGCCTTCTTTACTTTGCGTTCCTTATCTTTACACTCACATTCCTCACGGAACTGTTTGAATGTTTTCATTTTTTCTTTTTCGACATTGCAACAATCTTACCGACTTTCTTACGGCGAGCATGTAGATACTTATCAGACTTATCTGCATCACCATCGTTGTCGATATCAGAATCTTCCTTACCTACTGGATCGAGTTTCTTCTCATTCACCATCTTACCATTCTCTTTCTCAAAGTATTCTTTGAGATGATATCCTTTGTCATCACAGTGACCGCAACCAGATCCTTTGCACTCTGGGCACTGTACTTTCTTTTCGGTAAGCTCGTTGCCTTCGGGTTCAAAACCTGCCTTAACGCAGTTGTCAACAGTCTTACCACCTTTCTTCTTGGTGCCAGCAAGTTTGTATCCTTTCCAACATGCCTTGCCATCTAGACCTTTCTGCTTTTCAATGACATAAGTAAATCCATCGATTTCATACTCTTCGCGCTCAAGAATCTCAACATCTTCAGCGACAGATTTTTCTTTCTTTACTGCCTTCTTCTTTTTGGTGGTGTCTTCAATCTCAGCACCATGAGACTGAGGATCCATACCTTCAAATGCTTCAGGGATATGACTACCTTGGAAGCAATCTCCACCCATCCAATTTGTATACATCTCCATCAGCGACGCAGAGTATGCATCATTATGAGCGATTTTATTAACAGGTCTCTGCTTATCCATTGTTTAAAGTCGAAGATCTTCTATCCTTTATTTATAGGACGAATATCCTTTACCCACTCACGAAACATTTTTCCATCCTCAGTGATAGCAATCACATAGTTAACACCAGACCGATGGATAGTTCCCTTATCACCTGTCCTAGAAGACATAATAAAGTCACCTTCTTTCAAGGGTGCTTGCCTATGTGATTGTCTTGTCGCTTGCTCTCTAAGTTTTTTAAAATCTTTCATAGTCCCATCCCATCATGTACAGCATTGTATAGCATCAGCATCTCTGCGCGTCCTAAAGTTTTTGGTATACCTTTTCTAAAAGATATTATATCACCTTCTTTGACTGCTGCACGCATCTTACTAGCAGACATACCAGAAGCACCCTCAGAGTCAGGGTCTCTCTCACCCGAAGATTGTATTATAAGTGAACTGTAATAGAAAGTTGCAGTAGGTCCGTTCATATGTTTATTGAACTGGGACTCATAGTTCGAGACTCTATCAGAACCAGCAACAAACACAACTTCATCATACTCTTTGTTGAACATTTCTAGCAACAAAAACGGATTCGATACATCAGTATCAGCAAAGATATGCTCAGCATGATTGGGAAACATCTGTTTCATAAACCAGAGTTTTTCTTCAGCGGGCAAAGGGTTCTTTGCTTTATCAACTTTGATACTCATGTAAACTTTATAGTCACACCCATGCTGCCTTGCTGCAGTAGCACACGCTTCGATTAGTTTTTCGTGTCCGATTGTCGGTGGATTAAATCTACCGAATGCTAGTACGATTTTCCTGTTCATTTAGCCCAACGCTTCATCTCATTGAAGTTTCTCTCGCTAAATCCACCGAGTCGTTGAACAATCTTTACTGCGTTCGTTGACTCCCTAACAACAACATAACCTTCCTGATCACCAACTTCATAAGTTCCATCCTCATTGTAGTAGAAAGTTTTGAACCTCTCTCCTGCTTCAAACTTAGGTATGAATATGCCCTTGATATTCTGGATCGTATTATATAGGGCTACCATGTTGATAAACTCAGACCTGTTATCAACCAGCATTGCCTTTCCGATGCAATACTTTTTCTTCCATTTAGTAATCGCTGTAGGATTCTTTAGTGCTTCCCACTTTGTCCTAAATTTATTCTCATACCAGGCACAAAAGTCTTGATAAAATCTAGATGCACTGGTGATTTTCTGTCCTTCCCTGACCCTAGCATTAAAGTATTGCTTCAGTAGATATGCAACACCCATGTTGTCAGTATGCTCAGGTGCAATCATGTCAACAAACGGTGCTACCTTGGGTGTAAGATTTCTAGCAGCACGCTTCCAGTTCACCAACTTAGATTTCTCACTAGGTGTGAGTGACATACTCGATCCAAGTTCAGATGTAAATGGACTGATGATCAGACAGTCATCTGTAGATAGGTGTGACGCATCAAAACCAAAGTTTACAGACAAATCAGCAACAGTCTTAGCACCATTGCCAGGATACTTAGCATGAATAACTACACAAACCTTACACTTCTTAGCAGCATCATACAGATCATCATGATCAGGGATGCAATATGCAATCAACTGTGGTTTGAACAGAACACAGTTTTCTCCCATGACAACCTTGGTTTGTCTGGTGCCAGCATGAAATAGAAAGTCACCCTGCACAACATCTTTCAGTTTACCTTTGTCATACAGAGGTTTCATACCCCTGTAAACTGCCTTGAATGTGTTAGCAAGATCAACGCGACTCTCACCAGCATCAATCTCTTCGATACTTTTGAATAGGATAGGTTTCTTATTGAAGATACCTTTCTTGGCAACAAAGAACTTACCATCTGCTGGGTCTGGACCACAAAAGATAGCAGGTGCTCCATCCCACTTAGTAGAAATCTTACGGTTATTCTTTGGAGCTCCAGAGAAAGTTTTTACTAGATCATCAATATAGTCAAACGATCTCTTAATGCCATCCGATCCTTCGATCAGCATCAGATCTTCAATGTGTTCTAGGTGAAGGTTCTTAGTCATTGTAGGACAGTGCGGATTCCTTTTGCCTCTAGGATCTGTTGTGCTCGCTTGTAGTAAGTCTTAAACTCAGTTGTGATAAAGACTTGGAACTGTGGCGATGAAGTGATGGCACCCTTGTATCTCACCTCTAAGTTTACCACTGGCATGTTGTCAATGGACATGGTGTAGAACAGTTTGGCAGCTGTCGCATTGGAAGCGAACGCCTGCACCTTTCCCTTGGTAGTCTCCAGTTCCAAGGTGCCTGGTCTAGTAACAGCAGATGGGTTGCCAAGATTAGAGACACCTTTATTGAACATAATATTAAAGACTTCTTTCATCAAAGCACTACTTTTCTCCTCAACCTTAGACACAACAATCTTTCCATTCTTAAGATCACCAGTTCCAGTGATAAGACTGAAATAGAAGTGTGGATTGTTTACATAATCATCAATGTCAAATCTAAATGCAAGGTCCAGAAACTCTCTGAAGTTTGCTGGAACACTCATGATTCGTCTGAACACTATGTCCAACTCTTTAAAGAAAAAGTTAGTAGGATACTTGTCACCTTTAAACTCTCTACCAGTCAAAGCAGCATTCTTTTCATTGTCTGCAAGTTGACTATCAAGTCTTTGCTTCCAATTCACTGGTAGTTTATCTGGTGGCCAGTTAGTGGGTTCTACATTGTCACCAAATTTTTTACCTCTAGGAAACTCAGGTGCTGGTCCGTTCTTGACCATGTATACCTGTTTCCAAAAATTATCTTCTGCCTTGATTAGGTTTCGCTTCTCATTACCTTGTGCCTTTAAGTACAAATATCCTGCTTTTTGCTTACCACTCTTAGAAGCTTCACCAACCAATGGTTTATTCAATAAGGTTGGATCATCATTTGCTCCAGACTTTTTCTTTAGTGAAAGACCCCAGTAATAATTAACCCTAGATTTTACAAAATGTACTATCAGATCGGCAGAATTGTACGATTTAATCAGTTGATCTTTCTCTGGACCACCACCCTCAAGGTGCCTAATCTCTGCATCCCATGCAGCACCAGTCTGATAGACTTTAACCACAGTAGCAGCGTTTCTCTGCATCAAATAATTTACATAGTTAGAAACAGACAGTGCCTTTGCAAGGTTTACATGATCACCTGGGATCAACTTTCTCTCTGCTTCTTTCCATCCAACCATCTTAGAACTACCACTAAGATAGGAATGAATTCGATTTGTGATATTGTCTAATGCAGCATTCCTATCAACTAAATCCTTTGTATTAATGTTGGCGACTGGAATGATACTACCCATAGCAATCAAAGCACCAGTCATCAGTTCATGCGGATCTCCCTGATCTTTGACATTTCCCTTAGCAAAAATTGCATATGGATAAAATGTCTCAGTGACATTACCATCATCATCAAACACATCGCACTCCAGGAAAATACTATTGGATCCCTGAGACCAGATAGTATTCCTAGTCAGTTTGAACCCTCTAACTACAACATTTAAGAGGTTCATTGCAAAGAAATTTTGATACTCTAGAATAATCTCATCTGCTTTGCTTTCTAGAGCATTGTATATTTTATTGAGGATAGAATTTCTATGCTTTGCATGGTGGATTGTAATCTTTACACCCCATGCAGACTTAATCTTCTCAGTTGAATTTGTATTATCAACTGGTTGAACATGAGTCTCTGCATTACTAGAGAGATTATGCTTCTCAACAACATCCTTAATATCAATCGTATTCGAGACTCGTTCTGCTTGAGTCTGATAGAAAGAATTAAGTGCCTGGGAGTTATATTTGATTTGCAGAGGATACTTCCCAGCAATCTTTGGTTTGGTAGCTCTTACTTGTGGCATATAAAAAGACCCCCCGTCTAACTATTTAGAGGGAGGTAGGTCTTTAAGGTAGTTTTTTTCATTTTGGTAGGGGTGGGTCTCTCCAGACCATATCTTATACCCTTCTACCAGATCTGGCAAGAGCCACTGGTCCACCCTGTAACAATACTGCCAGTTGACAGGTTGAATGCAGTTCATCACAACCACTTGGAAGAATGCTACTAGGTGGATCCAGAAACTATACACCGTACTTAGTCCACAACTTACGGATATTCTGGGTGATAGGCATACCGCTGGAATAGGTTTCAAGCAGGTTACCGTCCCCATCAGTAACAATCAAGACAGGAGTAGCAGTCACACCATACTTTTTAGCAATGGCAAGGTTCTCTTCAGGGATAGGTTCATCACTGAAGTCTTCCAGTTGAACTTCCTGAATGAGTTTAGTGCGGTCATCTTTGAGAGCGTTGAAGTAACGCTTTACCAGACCACAAGGACCACAAGAGTCCTTGGTGAATAGGATAAAGTTTACTTCAGAGAGCAGTCGTTGTTCAGTCATCGGTCACCTGCTGCGCGAACTTCAGATCGGCGGATCTCAAAGGAACCACCAGGATAACGCTTCTCAAGTTTCTTGACATTGCGTTCGATAACTTCATCGAAAGACACTTCTAGTGCCATACATGCTTGAGCAACATACCACATGACATCACCCAACTCAATGATAAGATGCTCACGATTATCTTCGTTCCAGGGTTTGCCTTGGAAAACCATTTTTTTAATGATCTCAAGGAACTCACCACCCTCAGCATTAATTCCAACACCAGCAGTAAGAAGTCTCTCAATATTGGCACCTTGTCGATCCAGATCACCAATACGGTCAGCGAAATCAACAAAGTTTGTAGAAGCGTCTGAAGTAACTGCTGAAACAAATTCTTCATAACGGTCAAAATTAATAGTCATACATTCCACTCAGCAAATTTAGATAGACGGTTTTGTGATTCTGCAAATTGATTGAAGTCCTCACCAGGATCTTCAGTGTCGATGCTGATTGCGGATGCATCGTCCGCTACATCATACAGCTTCATTTTGGATCTGTCAATTCCCACCATGAATTTTCGTGAGGTAGTGATGTCATTGTATCTGTTTTTAAGTTGTTTGACCATGATGCGACCCTGTTGTTCAAGCTCCTCAGTAGAGATAAGGGCAAACATAAAATCAGCAGTAGCAGGTAGACCAAAAGACTCAGAAGTATCGGTAAGATCTGGATCACTACTGCCATAACCACTACGAGTAGTCTGAGTGGCACTGACAATAGGTACATTATGTTCCACAGCAAGACCCCGAAGCTCCTCAGCAATCGCTTTAACATAGGTATACGAGTTAACAATTGCACCTTTGTACCTCACGCTTGCACAGATATTAAGATAGTCTATGAAGATAAGATCAGGTTTGAAATCTTTCTTCAACTTGAGATCGTTCAGGAGTGCCCCAAAGTGTCCTGAATGTGCAGACGCTGTGGGATACTCTTTGATGATTAGTTTGCCTCTAGTTTTCCTAGCGATCTCCTGAACTTTAGAATTGAAAAGAACTTGAGGCAGTTCAGATATATCTTTGATGTTTACATTGAGGAGGTTCGCGTCAATTCGCTCAGCAATTTTTTCCTCTGCCATCTCACATGTGATGTAGAGTACGTTGTACCCCTCAGTGAGTGCGGCACTAGCCATATGGCACATGAATAGACTTTTCCCGACACCCGTTCCAGCAAGAGCGATGTTGAGAGTCTTGTTAGGTAGACCACCTTTCGTAATGTAGTTGAACTTTTCGAGATCAAAGGGGATTCGTTCTTCAACTTTATGATAAAAATCATATCGTTCTTCTGCTTGTTCAATGTAATCGTGTCCTATGTGTTCGTCGAACGATACTGCCAGGGCCTCTTGTAAGATGCTAGGTATCGCATCCTTTGATACTTTCTTATCGCCTCCATCTGCGATTTTGATCGACCGCATAAGGGCGAGGTAGATTGCTCTGGATTGGCACCACTTTTCAGTTGCGTCAAGGAGCCACTCGTAGTCAACCCAATCGTCCGTGAGGTTACTGACGGTCGATACTGTATCTTGAAATGCTTCCTCTGTGAGATCGTTACGATTTTGTAGATTAATCGTAAGGACTTCTTTAGTAGGAATCTTATCATATTTGCTGGCAAAGTCAGCAATCTCTTCAAAGACAATTTTTTCATGTTGATCTTGGAAATATTCTGCTTTCAAAAAAGGGACCACCTTACGGTAATACTCCTCAGTGAAAAGAAGGTTGCGTAAAATGGTCTGTTCGATGCGCTCAGTTGCCATAGGAGAATTCTTTCTTTGCTGCCTCTTCGAGTTGTTCCATCACTTCGGGGGTGAAGTATTTTTCGGGATCAGCAAGTATAACAGAAGGATAAACGGAAGATTCCCCAACAACAATGCGATTCCCTTTCCGCTGGAAGACTCCGTACTGTTCACCCAGTTCCAGTAGTCCGTAATAGCGGTCAAGTCCACGCTCGTCAAAAAATAGTCTAGTCTCAACTTTGCTACCCTCCTTGGTTAGACGAGACTTTTTTGCCTCACACTTGATGATGTTACCCACCAATTGTGTGCCATCTTTTTCTTTCTTCTTACCAAGATAGATGATAGTCGATGCAGCATACTTCAGACCAGTGCCGCCACCCATCTCTTTGGTAGGGACATAGGAACCAATCACATCGTAGGTGTGGTTCGTCACGATCATAGGCACCTGTGCTTGTCCGAGCTTCAATGTTAGCACACGGAAGGCACCTTTGATCAACTGACTCTTGGTCATGTCACGAACCTGCTTATCGTTAGAGACATCCTCCATCTCTTTGTTGGTGGAAAGCATACCAAGAGAGTCCAGAACGAACAGCATAGGCACACGCTCATCCTTAGGTTCCTTCATGTACTTGTCAAGGATCCTAGATGCCTGTGTCCTGAACTCTTCGATGGTGGAGACAGGCATGATGATCATGCGCTTACTGTCAATGCCACGCTCGACGATCATTTCACGGGATATAGCAGATTCAGACTCAAAATAAATGACTCCGCCTGTAGGATTAGCGTCAAGGAAATTACGAACGACGCTAAGAGCAAAAAAAGTCTTGCCCGTGCTTGATTCTCCTGCCAGGGCCGTAACCTTATTGGAAGGAAGACCTCCAAAAATGCTACCACTAACGAGGGCATTAAAAATATAAGACCCAGTATCAACATAAGAAGTAATGTCGCCAGCAGCGACTCCTTCACTAACCAAACTAGCAAATTCATTGCCAGACTCTTTAATTACACTATCTAGGAATCCCATTGTGTTGCTTCATCCTCGTAAAAGTTTACATAATTATAGGACTGCGCCATGAGTTTTGCAAACGCACGGGCAGTGTTGTAGTCTTCAAAGCACTTAATGTCTTCTGGACCAACTTGACCCACTATGTGGTTGGTCCATGTGACTACAAATACTTTTTTACTCATTCAAAAAAACTCCCAATGGAAATAGTTTTTTCATGGGTCCAACCAATACATTGTAGCACATTTTTCAGGGGTTCGAGGAAGGATTTCTCAAACTGTGTTTGATAATCCACATATTTGTCCAGGTTGAACTCCGATGGAATGTTACTAAAGAATGAAATGCAGTTCTCTCTGAGTGGGTTGGGAGTTTTAAGGTAAATGAATTTGATTTTCTCTCCCTCTTGAATCGTCTGATACTTATGTGTCAGTTTGTTCTTTTTGACCATGTGGTTATAGAGGAGAGCACCTCTAACATGGATGGGAGTGCCTTTGCTGTAGATCTCTGTCGGGTGAGAGTATTTCGCAAGTCCGTTGCATCCTCTGGGGAAGGCGACGAGCTCGTAGTTCTGGTTGCGCGTATCCGATTTGACATCATTGATAAAAGCGATGAGATCATCATTTGTTTTGCCGATGATGATTTTGAATGCTGCATACAACTTGTCCCTGAAATACGCTGGAGTGGACGACCTGGCGGTCTCTAGACCCATGATCTTCATCTTAGGTTCTTTGTATCGAACGCCTTCGCTGTCCCATACATTGAGAATATATCGCTTCTTCGCAGTCCAAATGCCACGGTCAGCAATATTCTCACGCTTCATCTGCATCTTTTGTTCATATGCCGAAACATAATCCGCAAGTTCCTGATAACTGGACTCGATGAATGGTTCCAGTTTTTCTTGACAGATCTTGTCAAGTATGGCAACAATTGCTGCTTTGTCGCTAGACTTATTACTAAAAAATTTAGTAACAAGAGGTCCAAGATTAAGATAGATTGAGTCGGTATCGCTAGCGATGACATAATCTTTGCCCTCAGTTTGCAAAAGTTTATTTAGATAACCATTCATCTTGTTCTCAATCCATCTGATGGATACCTGACCAGACAGTGTGATCGCCTCAGCGTTGGCAAGACGGTAGTACCTGAAGTGTTCGTTGCCGATGGCACCATAAGCAGAGTTCAAAGAGATCTTCTTTGCCATCTGAATATTGTTACATCTCGCAATCTCCTTCATGAGTTCAACAGTAGGAGTTTTTTCATACTGTTTCTTAGCAGCAATCATCTTTTTCTTAAAGATGACGCGACTGTCATACATGCGCTTCATCATCTCAGGCAAAAATCCATGCTTGTCTTTGCGGTACTGTGCTCCATTGGCACACACAGCAAACTCACCATCAATCTCTACTTCTTTATTAAGTATCTTATCAACGGTTGCAGTTGAGTGTCTGGTATCTTGGAGTGTCTCGGGCGAGATGTTGTACTGCATAATGAGATGAGGATACAGAGAGTTGAGGTCAAAAGACACAACCCAATCATAGAATCCAGGCTTCGGTTCTTTAACATAAGCACCTGCATACTTCTCAGTTTTAGTTGCGCTTTCCTTCTTAGGGGGAATAGCAATCTTACGCTTTAGAAGGTCGCAGTAAATATAGTTATCCCACATACGAACCTGACTAAACACATCTTCATAATTCACCTTGGCGTCATATGCCATGGTGTATGCCAGTTCAATCAGTTTCATCTTATCATCCAGTTTGTCCACCAGACGAACGTCATGGATGTTATATTCGATGAACTTCTGCCAGTCGTTCTCATAGAACTCTTTGAAGGTATCAAACTCAGAGTGGTCTAATTTTTTCTCTCCGAGTTCGACGGAGCAAATGTGATCCAGTCGATAAGACTCTTGGTTCGTGTACGTAAATTTCCTGTATAGTTCAAGGTAATCCAGAGTAGCAATTCCAGGTAAATCGTAGGCAATTTGCTTGCGTCCTTTAATGTAGATCTCCCGATAAGATATAAGCTTCCAAGGACTAAGCATTTTAGTATACTTATCACCAAGGATCCTATCAATGCGCCTAGCAATATAGGGAATATCAAAAAGCTGAACATTCCAACCAGTAATTACGTCAGGGAAGTTTTCATTCCAGTAAGAGAGGAACGCACCCAGCATTCCCTCTTCTGATTTGAAATGCATGTAGTCCACCAAGGGGTCTTTGTTATCGAATGGGCGTGCCCCGAACACAATAATGCGACCAGTGAAGCTGTCTTTGATACTGATGGCAAGGATCTCCTGATCGGCAGTCTCGATATCTGGAAATCCATTCTCGGCAGCGGTCTCAATATCGATGGTAAATACACGGATACTGCTGCTGTCGAATTTGAGTTCATCTTCTGGATACTCCTCTGCGATATATTGATACAAAAATCTAGAGTTGCCGTAGATCTCAAAACCTTCGACATCTCTATACTTTTTTATGAACTCCTTAGCGTCATTGATAGAACCTTGCTTGATAGGTTCGACACAATCACCCTCTAGAGTACGCCATTCCGAGTAGTTTTTTGTAGGAACATACAGGGTGGGGTTGAAACTCACCCTGTATGAAAATGCTTGCCCACCTTCATAACCACGGACGAGCAGGCGGTTGCCTGCCTGCTCAACATTAGTGTAGAACTTCATTCAGTGCCTTCAGTCTCATCATAATAGCGGGCTAGCAGCGCCTTTGAGGCACCTGCTATGACAGTTACATCAGAGGACCTGATAACGATTTCAGGATCATCTGAGTATGGTGGCCATGGTCTCAGTTCACCATCGACCACCTCACGGGGGTGGCGGAGGATGCAATCTGGATCACCAAACTGCGCTTCCTCCACCTCTTCAACTTTACTCAGCAGCCACTGGTCCTGTAGTTTCAGCAGCCGTACTACGGTTTCCTCCATTGATGATGTCCTCTCCATTGTTAGGGATGAAGGAAAGGTCAACATTTGCCTCCTTCAGTTTAGTTACATAGTTAACCAGGATATCCTGATTGGGTGGCATAGCAGTGACAACCGAAGCAGGGTTGATACGGAAATCTTCGTATGGAGTAAACAGATTCCAACGACGATAGTTCACGCGATACTGCTCAGTCTCAGATCCATCACCATCAACCTCAAGGTTCATGATCAGAGGGAACATAAGTTGATAAGCAACAAACTTATCTTCTTCACGAACTTGCGTAAAGTTGCAGATAATGTTTTCACCCGTCATCATAGTGACGATGCGAATGTTGTGTTCAATATTGATTTTGTCAGTCATAGTTTGCAAACTTGTACAGTGTCATTTTATCGTATACCACCCTGCGTGTCAAGTCAAAGATAGTCTTTACGCTGGTGGTGCTCTGGGATGATTTTTTTGAGCGTAATATTTAGGAGCCCATCCTCAAATTCAACTGATCCAACTTCCGTATCTTCTGCCAATGTCCAAGATCGGGTGAAAGATCGTTGAGCCACTCCTCTATGGATGTATTCTGTGCCTGATTCTTTATCCTCTTTTTGTCCTTCGACAAATAATTTACCTGATTCGGTATATACATAGACTTCGTTCTTCTTAAAACCTGCGAGTGCCAACTCAAGTCTAGACTCTACATTGCTGACTTGAACTAGATTGTATGGTGGATAATTTGTAGTCGTTTCATGTAGTGTAAACAGACGGTCAAAGTATTCGTCCATACCAATGCTGTTCCTATTAATACGATCCAACAGTTGATTCATGTTGGCAGCATTGTACTTCATGAGGTTGGTCATTTGATAGCTCCTATTAAGCGAGTTTGTGTTTTGTGGATCCCGAAGGCATCCGTATATAATTATAACACTTATAGTGGTATAGATTTCAGTATAATTTGGGCAAGATCCGAACTTTGTGATTCGGTTTTCAGTATAAATTCGATGCTATCTTTGACAAACATGTCAAATGCTAGTGAAAACCGAACCTCACCTGTCATATTATTTGCCACTCCATGCTGTAACCATGAAGGAAACAGAGCAACATTTCCTTTCTTATTTGGACACTCATATGGTCCATGATACAAGCTAAAAAGTGGTATCCAATAGTCAGTGCTGGTTGGATAGTCATCCAGACTCATGTTGCCACTGACAAATGTATTTTCATGTAGAGAATGTGAATGCATACCAATCGGTTCGCCTGGTTCTAGACGAACCGCCCATCCACGAATTAAAATATCTTCTCGGTTTAGTGCAGGAACATCAATTGCTTTACAGTAATCCACATATGACTGATATATCTTATGCCTAAGAACTTGGATACATGATTCCTTCCAGTCAAAAATATTGTACTTAGTCCATTCACCGAAAAAATTATTACCAGATAGTTGTTCGTTGTAAGAACCAATACCTGCTTTCTCAATCATGCGTTTTAAGTTAGACGCAAGATTTCCCTGGTACTTATCTAAGTACAAAGAAACATCCAAGTTCGGTGCAAATGGTGTGTTAGGTTCCCAAGTTTTCCATCGATGTAGTTTAGGGTCGCAATTTCTCTGTTTGATTACCAGATCATTGACGGTGCCCTGCAAATTCACTTCGGGCATTATGACTCTTGCTTCTTTCTACCAATATTATACTTGCTTTCTAGCGTCCACTCACCCTTTTCTTTGAACGCAAGCACTTTGATCTGATTAAGTGGTGCAAGATCAGCAATCTTAGTCTTTGCATCTTCATCGATGCCAACCAGACCCCAATCAACTAGAAGTTGAATGATTCTATTACGACGCTGAACATCGTTCAAAGAAAGATTTGTCTTTTTACCGTCAAGGGCAAACAATTCTTTGAAGTGTACAATAAAATATTTACCCTGCTTGTGTAGGATATGGCAAGACTGATAGATCTTCTTCTCTTTGCGTGATGCCACACCGATTCGAGTCAGCGTCTCTCTCACTTTAAGAAAATCATCTGGTTCATTCAGAACCACTTCAACCATGTCAGTTTGCTTCCACTGGATTTCAGTTTCGACGCTCATTATTTCCACCCTTTCTCAATGAATATGTAATCTTATCTAGTTGATCCTTGGTAAGAATCCTGAGTGCTTGGAGTGCTTTATCGTCATTATAACCATAATACTCTTTTACCGCTTCAAGATTATCAATAGAATCTTTGCGAGCCCAGGGAGAGAAACGCTTCCTAGGTTTCACACTATTTAGCAAAAAATCATATTGTAATTTTTTGGGTAAATGTGGACACTTATTCATTTCATTGACATAAAGGATAGTGTCAGTGAAAGAACTGAGGCACCTGTTAACAATGTAAGGAGGATAACCTCGCTCAGCATCAAAATCATCATCGAGAATGCTTTTCTTGGATTGGTTGATTGAATACAGATAATCTTTCAGTTGGTAAGACATATATTTGCAGAAATAACGGTTCTCTTTGAGTCTGTTGGTGGCACTTCATGCTGCAAACCTGCAGGAAAAATGACCAGTCTACCTGTCTCAGCAGGTACTTTTAGTTTACCTTCAAAAACTATGGGTGAACACCCATCTTCGACATCGACATAGTATGCACAGGCAAATGTGTATGGAAAATGTGCATGTCTCATAGCAGAGTCACCTACATCATACTGCATTGCCCATAGTTCCTTGCACTTTAGTTTGTCAAAGTAATCATAGTAACCTTCCATGATAAACTCACATGCTTCTACAATGTGCTTGGCAACTGGTTTAAATTTGGGATTGACTTTGTGTGTATCCCATGCACTATGCCATGCATTGACATTGCTTTTGTGGGACTCTGGATGCTTGATCCTATGTTTTTTGATGACATCAGAAAGTCCCCACTGCTCAGGGTCCACATGCAGAATGAATACAGGGACCTGCTTCTCGGCAGTGAGGATATTGATGCCTGACATTAGTTGAACTTGGCAGTGACACCAAGAACTTTGGCGTTAGGGTTGCGTGCCAGTGCTACCTGGCGTGCTTCTTCGTAGTTGCGGGTGATCACCTCTTCGGTGAACACAGTGCCAGCGACATAGAGACGGACTTCACACTTCATAATTGAAAAGGACTAGTTCCTTGCGTTCTGCTTGATCTGTATTATAACTCCCTACGGAGCGCATGGTGTAAGTGTGTGCAAATTCAGCAGCTGTCCACCCCTTGAACCGATCTTTGATCAGTTGAGAGTTGTTGTATGAAATCAACTGCGGTCCAACGAACCTGTCACACTTGATAGCAAAGTGATCGTGATTGAATCCCTTGTGCATCGATCCCTTCCTGCCATAGAGATTATCTTTAATCTCATACGGAGGATCAAGATAGGTAAAGACTTTCTTATCGTCCGTTAGAAGATATTCATACGAAAGATTAGTGATACGCCAGTTACCAATCAACGCTTGGTAATCTTTCAACTTAGCAATTCCGTTGAGGGAAAAGTTAGATTCGCTCGCTTGCTGGGAGAAAGAAGATGACTCAGTGAGTCCACTAAAGCTGCACTTATTAACAATATAAAAAGACACAGCACGCTGGAAAGAATCAGTCTTACGAACATCCTGTCCAAGATATTCCTTAGCTTCGAGGAACAAGACTTTAGCGGAAACAGGTTCGCAATGTCTGTGTTTGAGTTGATTGAGGGTATCATGGAGTCTTGCGCCTTCATCCTGCAGAACACGCCAAAAGTTATACAGCGGTTCGTACAGATCGTTTACCCAAATATCTATACCAGGATATCGCTTAGTAACCTCAAGGGCGACACTACCGCCGCCCAAGAAAGGTTCACGATACTCGGTTGCCTGGGAAAGGTCGGGGAGGAATCGGAACAGGTTTGCTAGCGCCCTGCTTTTGCCCCCTGGGTAACGGAGCGGTGTCTTCAGTGATTTCAAAGTTTGGGGCATTGTACTTAAGATACTCAAAGAACGTCATTTTTAACTCCTTCTGGGTCATACCACAGTGTGCAGCTGCAGCAGGTAGATTCATTGTAGCATAAAAAAGTCCTTCATGTGCTTCTTTTACATTTTGTGGGGTAGTTTTTTTAGTCATCGAAATTCACAACTCATCATAATCTCTGTCAAACAGGCAAGCATATTGATCTCCTGATCAGGAACGATAATGATGTCCTTCATGTACTTTGCAATGATCAAGACTGCCTCAGGAATAGAAGCAGGTTTCAATACACCATACAGACTATCATAGACTTTACGCATAACCATACTGGGATCATTATCCATGTGTTGGACAACCCAGGTTTTGACATTAGTAAACTCTTTCTTCTTCAGGGACGCAAGTAGTGCATCCAGATTAACATCAGCAACATCCACAAGGATAGCAGACGAAATACTACCAGTAGCGGCATACCGTTGGCACTCGTTAATAAGGCGACGCCAATCAGGATAATACCTACGGACAAGCTTAGCAATAACCTTGTCCTCAAACTCGACTTGTTCATGGGTCAAGATAGTTTTCAAACGAGTGAAGAATTGACCTTGCAATACTGTCGCTTGCTCTGGTTTGATGCGAAAGTCAACAACAGTACAGCGGGAGTGCAACGGTTCAATAATTTTATTGATAAAGTTGCAGGTAAAAATGAAACGGCAGTTGCTGTGGAACTCCTCAACAGCGGTTCTGAGAGACAGTTGAACATCGTTAGTGGTGTTGTCTGCCTCATCAATGATAACCACCTTGTGGGCGGCACCAGAAGTCAGTGAGACTGTCGTAGCAAACTGTCTGACACGGTTCCTCACGGTGTCTAGGAAGCGTCCTTCATCAGATCCATTGATCACGATGTAAGAAGCACCAATCTCCTCACACAACGCCTTTGCGATGGTAGTCTTGCCGACTCCAGCAGTGCCACTCAGCAGCAGGTTAGGGAGTTCCCCTTGGTTGACGAAACCCTGAAACACCTGCTTGATGCTATCAGGCAAGATGCAGTCTTCGACAATGTTCGGGCGGTATTTCTCCACCCACAGAAACTCTTTGCTCATTCCAACGGTCTCGTAAAGGATTTACAGATGATGTCCTTGGCATCGAACATCAGTTGCATATATTCTACACCCTTTTTGGGTCTAGTATGCTCACCACATGTGAAAATATCACACACTGCCATGCGTTTCTCTGGCCAAGTATGAATGCTGATGTGGGATTCAGCAAGCATAGCAATACAAGTTACACCTTGCGGATCAAACTTATGTGAGTTAAGTGCTAGTAGAGTTGATTTACATTTGACTGATGCCTGATAGACAACATCCCTTACAAACTGTTCGTCATCCAAGAACGATTTGTTACACTCTTTGAGTGTAAAAAGGATATGTCTCATCAGGGCTCCAAGGCAATGTAATAAGTAAGGTCGGTGTTTATATTAGTCCACTCAGAGATGAGATGCTTAGAAACCTTGACGGAATATTGACCAGGAAGAACACGAATGTTTTCGATCTTCACATCAAGTGAGAAGTCTCCAGTAGCGCAACCAGTTACAACCTGTTCGTAAGTGTTACTAGTCTCATTCTCTTTGTCATGCAGAATCAGGGTTACTTGGTCCTGAGATGCTTCCGTCTTGAATGTCAGATCAGGAAGACCGTAGACAGCAGATGCTTTACGCAGATCACTGAGACACTGATCATCCATGTTGAACTGGATGTCTGCACCAGGGAACTTCACATTTTTTTCTGGAGCAGATTTGAGCGTAATCTCTGGGTCAGAAAAATAATAGCGAGCAGACTGACGACCGCCACGGATAGTGACAAAATTTTCGTTGTCAAACTCAAGCTGAGGGTTGCTAAACAGAGAGATCCCAGAAAGGAACTGACTAAGATCATAGATAGCGAAGTCCATCGGAAAAACTTCCTCGCTAGTAAACTTTGCGAGGATGTTCTCAGCATTAGAGATGGTTCGTAGGGTGTTGCCCTGTCGGAATACAATCGATGAGTTGATTGTGCTGTAGTTTCTGAGGACATTGAGAGTATTGTTTGAAAGGATGACGGTGCTCATTGAGGGTAAGTTTCGGTGGTGATGGATTTGTCAGAGAAGTGCATCAGAAGCACAGCATAGTGCAGAATCTTCATGATGTCACGACGAGCGGTTCCTTTCTTATCATATCGTGATGCATACTTTAGAATATTCGATCGGCAAAATGCTTCTGCATCACCACAAGACTCGATTAGATCTAGAGTTTGGATAGCATCATTGCCTGCCGAATAGTGTTGGTTGTAAGTAGAGATAATATAGTCACGCAACTCATTCAAAATTGCGTCTTCATCATACTTCATCATGGTGTACAGACGTATTCGATTTGATCATAATAACAGAAATCAGATTGACCGTCAAGACTGAGAAAGTGAATATGTTCACCATCAACTTTGGTCACTCGGGCAGATCCACCGCCACGAAGGCGGATGACACTGCCAATAAAAGTACAATCTCCTGGTTGAATTTTAGTAATCATCATTCAGCAGACTCCTCTTCAGTTTGAATGTCAGCGTCAATTTTATCATAAAGTTCGACAAATGACTGCTTAGTCTCATCATCGAAGCGATTGACACAAACTTTGATCGCTTTCATACGATCACCCCAGATCGCAAAGGCACGCATGATGTGGACCAGACGACGGGTAGAGATCACCTCATCGATACCACCATCTTTGAAAGTTTTACGGATGATATCTGCCCAGTTGGCAAGATTGACACAGAAATCTTGATCACTGACACCAAGAGAAGCAGAAACTTTCTCAAGAATCTTAGTCTCTACAGAGACAGTAGGATACTCCTGCTCAAAGGTCATAGCAAAACGCTCAAGAAATGCTTCGTTGAGAACATTCGTGCCGATAAAACGACCGTCATCGCTGCCCTTGCCCTTGGTGTTGGCAGTAGCAATCACATTGAAACCAGGAGCAGGTTGAACATAGCGACCTGTCTTCTTCAGGAAGACACCCTTGCCTTCCAACACAGATTGCAGACAAAGAATCTTGTTAGATGCCAGGTCAACCTCATCTAGAAGCAGCACAGCTCCCCGCTCCAGAGCTTCGATGACTGGACCATTATGCCAAACAGTTTCGCCGTTAACAAGACGGAAACCACCAATAAGATCATCCTCGTCGGTTTCAATGGTGATGTTCACACGAATCAACTCCCTATTTAGAGCAGCACATGCTTGCTCAACAGAGAAAGTTTTACCGTTGCCTGACAAACCAGTGATGAAAGCAGGGTAAAACAGTCGCGACTGGATGACTTTTTTTACATCAGAGAAGTTACCGAACGGGACATAATTGTCATCCTTGATAGGAACAAGGTTCTGTTCTTCCCGAGCGGTAACAGGAACAGCAGCAGGTGCTTGATACTGTTGCTCAAGTTTCTCTTGAACAGTCAGGTTCCAAGTGCCACGCTTGACATAAAAGTCACGCAGGCGCTTGGTAGCAGTAGCGTAGGTTACACCAAAGTGATCGCAGGCAGACCGAACATTCTCAGCATTGATGTCATTACCGTAATTTTCAGAGAGATATCCAGTCAGTTGGTTGGTGGTTAGGTCAGAACGAGCAGGCATTGAGTTCTTTGTGTTGTATGCACATATTATATACAAAAAAACCGCCCCGTCAGGGGCGGTGTGTGTCACTTTTGGAATTGGATTTTGGTTCCGTCTGGCGTGGTCATCGTTGCCGAACTAAACATGCTGAGCATTTTAGTGAGAATGTCATCGGTGGGCGGAACAACAGCAGTTTTTGTGGTAGGAGAAACAGGAGTTACATCCACCTGTGCCTTTGCAGCATCATAAGCAGCTTGTTGCTTTGGTGACATGTATGCCTGACCAAATGGTTTCTTCACATCAACCAAAGGTGCTGGTTCTGCTAGGGTAGCAACATCAACAGTGTCAATGTCAAAAGGAAGTTTGATTTGAGACATTACAGCCTTGACACTAACAGACTTTTCCTGGTTAGAAGTCCAGAAGAAAGAAGGATATGCCTCACGATAGTTTGCAAACTTATCGTTAATGTTCTTTTCCTGCTGCCATGTAGCACTCAGGCGTTTTGCCACATCATCCCAGTCATTCTCTTCCATCTGACGATATTCAGTAGGAAAGTTTGTGAGGCAGTAACGCTTAGCAGCGTTACGAATGAATCTCACCTGGCGACTGTTTGGGTTTGCCCTGAGTTGCATCTTAAATGCTTCGAGCATGATGTTTTCTTTATGTACCTGCTCATACTTTTTGTACTGCAGGCAAATGGATTTCCACTTACGCATGTTTAGTTCTAGATGTTTTGATAGGGAGCTCCCACGAACGGGATGTTAGAATTATATAGGGTAAACGCGAAGTTGTCAAGCAATATATCCGACAAAAGAACTGAGTAGTTTTTTGTTAGTGGACTTGCTCTTCAGCATCTTTTTGAACGCCTTACTAATCTCACCCTTCTTAGCACCTGCTTCAACATTGAAGTCGGTATCAGACTCCAGACTGTTCTGCTGGATGGCAAAGATCGCAGAGTATGACAGGGGATTCTGGATTACCACAGATTTTTCTTTCTTCCAGCGAGTCACAATATCAGAGTATCCTTCATACCCACGACCATAGTTGTGGACAAAATTGGACAGATGAGAACCCAAAAGAATGCGGAAACCGAGAACATTGACCTCAGGAAAACGGTCACGAACCTGCTGAATCAGTGTATTAGTAACATCATGGAAAGCATCTTGGAATGCAGGATACACACGACCCGTCTTACGATCACGCAGAGAAACATTCTGACCGATACGAGCTCGATAGATTCTCTCTTCATCTGTATAAGTGTCGAATGACCGACGACCATAACCAACCATGCAACTATCACCATCAGTGAGAACAAGAAGATTGACTTTCTGCAAGTCATTCTGTTTCTTGAACTGAGGAATGATGTAGTTCATACAGACGATAGCATCATTCAATGGAGTACCAGAAAGTTCCATGCCGTAAGGAATTTTGGAATGTGAATATGTGCCGTCGTCGTAAGAACTAGTAATATGCCAGATGTTTTTACACTGACGCTCATAATCTTTACTATTAGAGCGAGACGAAATGATGTTGACCAGATTGAAATTCTCTGGATTGATGGAGATCTCACCAACAGTAAGATTGTGACGCTTCACACTACGGAAGTGGAATGTAGGATCAAGTTCACCAGCATTCTCTTTGATGTGATTGACAATACGCCACTCATTAGTGAAAGCATACACTTCAAAAGGAATCTGCACTTTCTTACAGAATGCAGTCAGATTGAGGAGTTGCTTAAATGTAGAGTGAATCTGATTGACCATAGAACCAGACCAGTCAAGCAGGAACAACATGCCATGGTTCTTACCATCAGGCATGATGGTTACTTTTTTGAAAAGATCTTCGTTGTACTTATAAGTATGTAACTTAGAAGTATCAAGCACACCAGTCTTAGATTGACCAGCACGAGCGTAAGCGTCAGCAGACTTACGGCACTCAAACTCCTTGACAAGGTAGTTCACCTCCTTCTGCGAACTCTGTCGGAACTCACGATATTCGCGATCACATTTTTCATTCAGTTCACTATGTATGCCAGCACGACCTGCTTCATACTCTCCATCGATCCAGTCATGGACTTCTTTCCAGTCAACAACAATAGAATTAATGTCAATTTTCTCAGGAATCTCCACATAGACAAGATTCTTACTACTGTAATCAGTCAGTTGGTTAGATGCACTGTCAAAATTTTGTTGAGTCTTAGACTCTTCTTCATCTTCATCAGCATCTGGATCGTAGTCCATGTCATCACTGACTGACTGAAGAGCATCATCTTTCATCTCAGTATCATCAGACTCTTCAGAGTCTCCAGTAGGAGTCTGTTCTTGCTTACTGTCGTTGTTACCAGATTGAGGAGATGGTGGTGCATCCATAGGCAGATCTTCCTGCTTCTGCTGTTCTTTCTGTTGCTTCACAAAAGCATAGATGTCATTTGCAATCTGACAGACCTCATCAAAAGTTTCACATGTATCGATGCGAGTCACAAAGACTTTCTCTTCGTCATCGAAAGGCATGAGGGAGGTAGCACCACACTTAAAATGCAGATTGATACGATCAATCAGACTGAAAGTCTCAGGATCTTCATCGGCAATACCAAAAAAATCTTGCTCATTGAGTTCAGTGTATCCACCAGCAAAAGACTTACGCAGACCAGGGAACTTACGCTTCATCAGTTTTTCGATGCGAGCATCCTCAACCACATTGATGTAGTCACGAGGGCAGGTAGCACGATCGTTCCAATCTTCATTGGGGGTGAACAGAGCGTGACCAACCTCATGACCCACCAGCAAGTCGTAAACGATGTTAGAAGCGCGGTCCCAGTTCGGTAGAGTAAGGACACGGCGGTCAACATCAAACGACGCTGTAGAGACCTTACGATGCTCTACAATGAGGTTCTCAGTAGCGAGCAAGCGAGCAAGGTTACCTTTGATCTGCTGGGTGGTCATCTAATCTCTGCGTGTATGGACATATCATACAGCAGGAGTGGTCACCCAACCAGGGCATGGGACACTTCGTTTGCTGTCTCTGTGATCACAGAAAAATTCTTCTCTTTATCAACGGTCAAAGTCCTGTCGAACTTGTCATCTATATTAGATTTATGACTGATGACAAACACTCTAGTAGAGTCATCAAAGTTACGGAGGATCCATCCTAGATCAGATGTGCCAGACTGATCAAGAGATCCATCAAAGATCTCGTCTAGAATGAGGAGGTTAGTATCCACAGAATTCTTAAGTTTAGCAATACTACGCCAAGTAAGCAGCAAAGCGATATCGATACGAGCTTTTTCTCCCTCACTGAAAGATTCATAAGAAAATACATCACGGTATCTAGATTTAATAGTCTCTTCAAAACTCTCATTGAGAGTAAAATTGACATAAAAATCCATACGCTGAAGATACTGATTGATCAGTTTGTTCATCGTAGGCAGATATGTCTTGATGATTCTAGTCTTGATACCACTGTCCTTTAGCAATTGTGTAGCCGTTGTTAAGATTGCTTTGTCCTGCTTCAGTGATCCAAAGTCTTTGTTGAGTTGCTTTTTGGAGTTGACCAGCGTCTCTAGTTTTACAAACTCTGCTTTCTTGTCAGGATTCATAGCTTGCAACTCAACGATCTCTCCTTGAAGATCTTCCATTAACTTCCGAGTTGATGTAATCTGACAATTTGTTTGATAAATTGTGTTGTTTATGTTATTAACTTCTGTAGATAACTCAGTAAACTTTGCAAATCGGGACTCTTCCTCCCCAATTGCAGAGAGAATATCATTGTAACCTACCAACATCTCATCAACTTTTGTCTGACCAGTCTGTAACTTTTCATCACGAAACTCATCAGAAAGATCCTGTGTGCAAGTAGGACAGACATGGTTCTTCTCAAAGAAGTCATGTTCTTTTTTACAAGTATCTAACTTAGACTGCACTTTAATGAGAAAAGTGTTTAACTTTTTGATCTTTTCGCTAGAAGTTTTATACTCCTGCATTTCTTCATTAAGTTTACTGATTTGTTGTGTGAGAATGCTAATGTCTTCGTTAGACTGGAGTTCAGTTTTTTTATACTCGTTAATCTTTTCAGTCTTCTTTGCTACAGCTTCTTTGTTTTGTTTTTCCAACTCAAACATATAGTTCTTCTGGAGTTGTACTTTCTCTTCCAGAAGAAAAATTTCTGACTCTAGGTTACGAATCTCCTCAGAGTTCTCACGGATCTTATCCTTAAGCACAACATTCATCGTGGAGAAGACTTGGATGTCAAGAATGTCTTCGATGATCTCACGACGCTGTGCCAGAGACAAACGCATGAATGGTACAAAAGTGCTGCTACCAAGCACCACAATCTGTGTAAATGATTTGTAGTTCATCTTGAGAACATTGTTCTCAAAGTTCTTCTGTTGATCTACAAGCGATGCTTCCTGATTCCACAGACGACCATCACAATAGATCTCAAGTTTGTTTGGTTTGATACCACGAACAAGCTTGTATTCTTTCTTACCGATGTTAAATTCAATCTCAGCAATGCAATCCTTTTCGTTGATGCTATTCACCAGCATCGGTTTGTTGATCTTACGGAATGGTTTCCCAAACAAAGAAAAGGTAAGCGCATCCAAAATGGTGCTCTTACCTGCTCCGTTAGTTCCTACAATGAGGTTAGTTCTAGCTGCTGTAAAATCAATCTCACTAAAGGTATTACCCGTGCTCAGGAAGTTCTTCCAACGGATCTTTTGAAAGTGAATCATAACAATCTGGGGGTACGATAAAATCGTCTTCGGTAATTATACTGTATCTTTGACCGCTAGACACACATGCAGCGACCATGACATCTCCATCAATCTCAATAACCTGTAAGTCTGGACTAATTGGATCTTCTTCTAGGAAAGAAATGTATCTTTCGGCATCTGATTCACACTCAAAGATTGGAATAATCTTATCATTATCTTCATCAGGAACAGAATATACTCCTGATGGATTATTTTCTAGTGCGATTAAATACATGGACGTTCTAAGAAACTTCGCATGATTCTATGTATAGTGATTGCATCAATTTTTTAAGGTCGGTTTTATCTACCTGCAAATCAATTTCATCAATATACTCACTAAGCAAAGTCAATGTGTCTTTCACATTAAATTCTACATCATCGACATCGGTTGTGTCAACTAGCGTCTCGACGATTTTAACATCATGTGCGCCAGCATAGTAGAGTCTGTCCAGAAGATTTTCAAACTGCGCGTAGTCTCTCTTTTCTTCCACAACAACTTTAACATAAGTATCTTTATGCTGATCGGTATCATATGACGCATAGTCATTCTCCACATCGTTGTAGTAAACCTTGGTAAAAATCTCAAAAGGATTTTTGTAGAACTTCAGTTTGTCAGTCTCAGTATCATAGATATGAAACCCCCTCTCTTCCTTGTAGTCGTTCCAGAACATCTGGTATGGGTTGCCAAGATACTGGATGTTACCTTTCTTAGATCTGTGGTGGAAATGTCCAGACCAGACACGCTTAAAGTTTTTAAAGATTGATGGTGACAGACCACCATGATCAAACTTCATGCCAGGAATAACTTCAAATCCCTCAATCTCTAGGTGACCACAAACATTATCTGCCTGACTCACCTCAAGTAATCTAAACACCTCTTCCTGATTTTCTTTATTGATCCAGGGAAGCATCAGGAATACTTTCTTACCCATCAAAACTTCAGTTGGTTCAGAATAGATTCTGATGTTTGCGTACTGCCCTCCTAGCAGAAGTTCTGGTGAGTTGATACGGTTGGTATTCTTATAGTATGTACAGTGATTGCCAAGAATCATGTGTACATTATATGGTCTCAGTCTCTCGAAATAATTTTCACGCACACGATGAAAAGTATTAAAGTCTATAGACTTTCGATTATCAAATGTGTCGCCCAGATCAATGATGGTGCGGACACCTTCTTTCTCAAGCGTAGGAAAAAATATTTCATCGTAGAACCTTTGAAAGTAATTCCAGAACGCTAGAGAACCTTTACGACCATCAAGATGTTGATCAGTGATTAGTGCGATCTTCATAGTTTACCTCCAACAGTTCCATCGAATTGCTTGGAAGTCCTACAATTTGCCCAGTTAGTAGCGACTCCTTCGAGATGGAACGCAGACATTTTAATGACAATTTCCCTCGTAAGTCCTGTGATGAGCTCCTCACCTTCCTTACTATAGCTAATCCACGTTCCAAATCGTTTCTGTTCGACACGATATGTTCCATATTCACATTCAAACCATTCATGTTCAGCAATTTCAGGATGTTCGCTCATTCTCTTTGTCTTTATTAAAGATTATCACTCTGGTGCCATCATGGGTGAATACTAGTTCATCATCATAACCCCAGCAAAGTTCTTCGTAGAGTGCATTGAGTTTCCTCATGTCCTCCCAAAGGGCATTTTCATCAGTCATTATCTATTCATTCTGGTTTCGATGTTTTCTTTAATACTACCCATGTCGGAATAAGATGCGTTCATACCAGACATCATACCATCAAATGTATCAGTGTGCATGACTTCATCATAACCAGACTTTTCGAGAATCTTACTCTTGATCTCAAGTTGTTTTTTCTCTTTCTGAATACGACGCAGGAATGCGTAATAAATGATTTGAGTGAAGTAAGCAAACGGATTGCTTGATTTCGCAGGATTAAAGTTGTCAATATACTGGAGGCAGTTTTCAATGCCATCACAGATCATGTCCTCCCTGAACATGTAATTGACAAAGTTTGGTTTATACGATAGGTGTGTAGCAATCTTAAGAAAGCAATCACCAATGTAATTGGGAACCCTAGGTCTGTCTAAACCCTTCTCTTTTGCATCTAGAACTTTATTGCGATAGAGAGTTATAGCCTCAAGGAACTCTTTGTTATTAACATAGTTTTCAGTTTTTTTTCTAGTCATCCCGCAGGTTCCTATTGTTTGCTATGAACGCCTTTAGATTGTAACACTGTGACACTGTGATGTCAAGCTTGACAGAACCTCAGAAACTTAGTACAATAACTCTGTCAAGGGTTCAAAGGAATTAAAGCTTTATAGCTTGTATATATCTTCTAGATATTTTTTTGTTTCCTTTACGGATCCTATCCTACCCATCTTTCTAGTGAACTGACTGTTCTCTACACCTGAGTTAAGTTTCTTGAGTGTCTTTTTATAAAAGACCTCTATTTTTTTATCTGTTTCAGTCATGGTAAGGATATGTTGTTTTGGTAAAACAAACATCTGATCCAATGTTGATCTGATCCATTCAACTAAAGTGAATCCATTTATCTTAACACTACTCTTGGTTTGTTCTACAGGTAAAACCTCAAGTGGATTTTCTAAGATCAAACTATCTTCGTCTGGCATATAGCAGACTTTAGATACTATCTCTTCACCTGTTACTAATTTAATAGTTGCATAAAACTCTTCTTCTTGCATATTTAATTTGCTCTAAGGTTTACTTTGATAACCTCATACTTAAAGTTTTCCTCATTGTAGATAGTAACTCTGTCGTTGAGGTGTCTGAGTGTATAGTTCTGACCACCAATGTCGTCAGCTATGTCGTATAATGTTGCCATGTCTTTGCCATCACCCTTTCTCAGGACTCTACCAATCGATTGTAGATTGCGAATACGAGATTTACTAGGTGATGCAAAAACGATGTTGTGTAGTCGTTTAATATTGATACCAGTGCTGAATGTTCCGTAAGATGCAATGATGACAGCGTTTGATTCTTGTTCAGTAATCTGTCTTACTTTCTCACGGTCTTCCACATCAGTGCCACCATGAACGAAAAAGATTTTTCGCTCTGGGTCTAATGTATTATTTATTAATTCATAAAGAGGTTCACCATGTTTTTCAATGTAGTTGAACAATACCAAAGTATTGCCTTCTAAATCGTTGACAAGATTTTTGATCAGATTATTTCTACCTTTATGTTCGACAAGATACTCCATCTCGTCATGATATGTGTCAAAATACTGAGGAGCATGTTTACAAAGTAGAACTTTGATCCTAAATTTAGATAGGTAACCTGATTTAATTAGATCATCTGTTTTAGTTACCTGTTCACACGAACCAAACAAACCTTCTAACACCCACTTATGAGTCTTGCTTCCGTCAAGCGTTCCAGTAAAACCGAAACGATACTTGGCGTTATGAAGTTTAGTCATAATTCCTGTGAGGGACTTCGACTTAAATAAGTGTGCCTCATCACCGATAACACAGTCAATATCATCAAAGTATCTTTTTGGGAACTTGTAGATTGATTGCCAAGTGGAAATAACAATTGGTTTGTCCGTATTTTTATCTTTGCCCGAATAAATCTTATGCACATGGTCGTCAGCATTCCATCCGTAGTCATTAAAGTCATTGACCATCTGTTCTACCAAGGACGTAGTAGGCACGATGATGAGAGTTTTCTTGTTGGTAGCAGTATAGTATCTGACGAGGGAATAGATCATGAGACTCTTACCGCTGCCCGTAGGAGAAAGTAAGAGTTTGCGATTGTTTTTAACCGCTTCATATACAGCTTTGTATTGGTAAGGTCTTGGTTTGATATTGCAGATTTTATCCATGAAGACTTTGACACCTTCAGGAGAAACAAAATCGTTTGTTTCTTCTACGGATCCATACCAATCATTGGTTTCATATTCAATCTGATATTGGCGTTCTGCTGCCCAGGTATGTAGGTGATTCATTAGACCACCATACAGTTCACCTGTGCCAGGAGAATACAATCTGATCGTTCCATCCCAGTATTTGTATCTGGGATTTTTCTTTAGAAATTTTGCTTCTGGAACCTCAAAAGAAAAATAGTCCGAGAGCTCATGATGAACATGAGGCTCAGCGGATTGAATAGTCACATAGACTTCGTTCTTCTTTTTAACAGAGAGGGTTGTCATCATTGTCCATTTACAAATTTCTCCCACTCAATGGCACTCTTGACCTGAAAACCTCTGTTGGAAATTTGTTTCATGACCTGATCTAACCAGTAAAGCATCTGGTCTAGATATTTAATTTTTGCTTCTAGGTTGATGATCTCATCATCAGACTCTAGATATACTTTCATTTTTTCTGAGGTCTTGATGCTCGATCCAAATGGTTTGGCGGCGTAAGTTTTGGCATCTGCTTCGCCAGAATAATACTCACGTTTTTCCTTCACCACTTTGCGGATCTCAAACTCCAACGAAGTTTTGATCTGTTGAATGTCAGTGTAATGGTTTAAGTATTTATTATGTTGGAAGGGGATCGATAATGCGAGTTGCCCTAAATCTGTGGTATACTGTTTGTTCTTAAATTGAAAGTCAACTGCTGAATCTTCTGCCCACTGCTCTCTGAGATTCTCAAATTTATTACGAAGGGTCTCAAAATTCATAAATCAATACTTTGTTCATTCTGTATTCTATACCTAGTGAACTTGAATGTTGCAGTTGCAGTTAGGTATTCGATATTCTCTAAACTAGCATCATACTGAACTCCTGTCAAGCTAGTTGGGAACAGACCTTCAAACCTAACATAAAAATTACCATTGAAGTTTGATGTGAGAATCTGTAGAACACCAGCAGACTGGTCGTCAGGACCGTCGCTATGACCCTCACTCAATCCATACTTACGGATCCAGTTTTGGATTGTCATGAAGTTGTTGAAGTCTTCGTCAATCAGAAAAGTAACTGTAAGGTCACCATACTCAACACCACCACTCCCAGGGATGGGAATGTTTCTGAACTTACTGCCTAGGTTTGCAACTGGCATAGAAACATCAGGGATGTTTACACCTTGACAGAAAAAATCTACCCCCGAAAATTTTTCCAACTTAAATTGGAAACCTACTGGAGATAGATAATTTCTATTTGTTGGCTGCTCTTTGTACCATTCAGCAGGCATGTCAACTTCCCAAGCTACCTAGTATTTATCACATGTCGTGAAACTTGTAATCTAATACTGCTCTGTATAGTTGGTTCTTTAGATACCACAGATGCTCTTGTTCTGTTGGATGCCTGGAAGGAGATCCCTCCCAGGTTTCTAGTCGTTTGCAAACACAATGATATAGAAGATGAATGTCTTCTATTGATAATGTCATTGTGTATAATGCTGGTTCTTCTGCACTCATGGATTGTTAGGATCCATTCCTAAACTGCGTAGATAATCGATCCACCATTGTGGATCTCTCCGTTTCCATTGTGGAACATCTCTACCTTGCTCGGAATACCACTCCAACAATGCCTCATCGATAGTCTGTGCGATCTCCATATTCTTCTTCCTCTTCGTCAACATCTGCATATGGATTTTCCAGGTAGGGTCCTCGTTTTCGTAAAGGTTCTTTTCTGACATAACCCGATTCAGTATTGACCGCACTAATCCAAACAATAAATTTCATTAGTATGAAGATGATAAGTAGTGGCGAAAGGCACAAAAGTAATTTATATGTCATCACCATCCTCCCAATATCCATCAAATGGTTCTTGGCAAAGCTCACGATGCTTCAAGAATGCCATGGCTTGCCTCAAAAGTTGTTCATCTTCTTTAGTAAACTTTGCTTCTTGATCTCCTTCGTTCATGTGTCTAAGACCCAACTTTCTGCGTATTCTTCAGCGTCAATCTTTTGACTGAATTGTTTTGTGTGGGATGCTTTATCTGTAATACAAAATACTTTGTAGTGATGATACGACTCATCAGTTACATAACATACTTTTGCTTCCCTAACTCCATCGTCTCCAAAAAATTGTGAGTGAATTTTCATTTAATAGACTCTAGATACTTAACAAACGCTTTTTCAACACCGTCAGTAGTTTGATTACCCTGACTCACCCAGTCATGACAGAACTCATATAGATTTTTTGAATGCTTCAGAGTAAAGTATTTCTTTGAGAGTAAAACAAATACATCTGCTCTGAGTTTCATGCGTTCTTCACTGTATCTCCAGTCTTGATTCATAGTCTGTATTCCTTTAGGATATCTAGCACTTCACTTAATGCACACTGAGCAGAATACTTTTGATCCTCTGACCAGGCATAATGAGTATGTTCATTATACAACGAAGTTTTCAATTTCATGATCCTTGCAAGGATATCAACTTTAGTTACTTGACCTCTCATTAGCATTTTGCGATGGTTCGTTGAGTTTCATTTTGCCATATGCTGTATTATAATAAGGAGAATGAGTTTCGCCAGTTTTTTGTAGTTGTGCGACAACAGATGCCCAAATTAAATACTGCATATGTGATTTCATACTCAACCTTATGTAATATATGTCTATTTAATAAAAAAGGCACCCCGAGGGGTGCCTTGTGTTGAATTGTGAACCAATATCACATGAGGTTTTCAACCAGAACACGACGGTAATACTGGTTGCGGGAAGCGGTAAGTGCTTCAGCATCAGGTGTACCGTTAGACTGTACAACGAATGGGTTTGCGACCATGCCGTAGCGGGTCTTAAAGCCAATCTTGGGCTGGAAGGTGTCAGGACCGATCGAACGGACCATCTGGAGGGGAACATATGGGCAGTAGAATAGACCTGCGTCATATGGGGAAGAACCCTTATAACCAACTACGTAGTAGTGGGTGTTAGAAACGTTAGCAGAGTAAGGATCAACGAAGACCTTGATTCTGCCGTTCATGGTGCCGACAAGGAGGTTACCAGTGTCATCAACTTCACCGATGGAAGGACCACCAGCACCAGTTAGACCAGAGGTGTAGTCAAGCGTACCAGACATAGCGAGTGCAGAAGCAACATCAGCAGATGTGATGATGAAGTTGCCCTTTCCTCTACGAGTCTCTTGAGCGATTGCGTTAGCGTCGCGCTCAATCTGGAACATGAGTCCCTTGAATTTCTCAACCGACCAACGACCGTTGGAGTCAACATCGAGGTCGAAGCGACCTGCGTTAGCAGTGTTGTTCTGAGCACCAGGCTTAGCGATGGTGTAGACAGTTCTAACAACTTCACGGTTGATCTCAGCAAGGATCTCGCTAGACAGAATGTTAGCGAGCTCTTGCTCAGCATCAAGACCATGAATTGCCTTAAGGTCCTGTGCCAGTTCCAGGGTGTATTCTGCCTTGAGAGCTCTGGACTGTGCAGTCACAGAAGTCTTCTCAATGCTGAACGACATTTCTCTGAAGAGCTTTCCGCTTTCTCCGAGTGCCTCAGCATCTTCACGAGCCATGGGCTTAACGCCACGATCGTAAGTACCGCTGTTGTTGAGGAGACCAGGGTTGCTACCTGCAACTGGATTTGCTGTGTCGTATGCGTTTGCAGATGCATCATAACCTGCAGAGAAGTCGCTGTCGGGCTCGTTGTAGAGTGCTTCAGCACCGCCACGACCTTCGTAGTGCGACTTCATTGCGAAGATGAGACCTGTAGGACCAGACATAGGCTGGACACCACAGATGTCATATGCAACTAGGTTAGGCATTGCACGACGGATAAGGCTGATCATTACAGGATCGAAACCTGCAAGACCGCCAGTTTGGGTGGTTAGACCCGAACCAGATAGTGCGTTACCACCGATAGCGCCAGCGATGTTTCCTGCAGCGCCACCTGCTTCGTTGAGCATTCCACGCTCTTCGCGCATGAATCTCTCTTGGTTTTCTAACAGAACAGCGGTAACAGCCTTTCTATAATTGTCTTTGATAGAGCCTGCGCTCTCATGACCTAGAACAGGTGCCCACTTTTCCGTTAGAGCTTGTGCGTTAAACATTTTAGTTTACTCCGTTGTTTGCTCTTTAGATTAGTGATATCAATTATTAGACCAGCGGGAGAGTGCCTGCAGGTATGCCGCCATTGCTGGAGACTGTGCCTCGGACTCAACTGGTGTCTCATCAGATACTTCGCTGACAGTAGTCTTTTCTTTAGGGAAGTAAGACTCTTTGATGGTGGTGAGTTTCTTAGAAAATTCTTCCTCAGAAACAAAGTCAACACCCTCAGCGAGAGCAGCTAGTTTGTCTTTCTGTGTATCTACAAGACCCTCGGAAATTTCTTTCACGATGATCGCTTTTGCAGATTCATTAAGACGATTCTGTAGTTTCACATTAGCCTTGACCTGTTCGTCTAGGCGCTCTTCCATTTCACGAATCGATTCAGCCATACCCTCTACAACATCGACTTTCTCGTCGGGAATAGAGATGTAGTGCTCTTCAAAGAGACCCTTGAGACCTGCGATGAAGTCTGTAGTGATCTCATTTCTGATGCCACGGTCAATAGCAACTTGGTTTTGTTCAACCCATTGACCAATAGCGTAGTTCACAGTGCCATTAACCTCTTCAGACATCTCAGCTTTAGCTTCAGCGAGTTGCTTGTCGAGTTCGGTAGCAAAGTGTTCTACAAGTCTGTCATACTCTTCGGAGAGTTTTGCCTTAACTGCTGCTTCAAAAATAGTCGTAGCTTTTTCGGCAAACTCTTCGGTGAGTTCGGTGCCCTCTAGGAGAGCGTTAACATCTGCGGAAAGATCAACTTCCTCAAAGGAAGGCTTGATTGGATATGCAACATCAGGACCTTTTTTGGTGCCATAAGATACTTCAGCACCGACAGAAGGTTGTGGATCTTTGCCTGGTTTACCAGAGGTAGATGTTACGCTGCCGTCCTGAGAAACAGGAGCAGATGCTTTAGCGCCAGGATTTTCCTCACCTTCTTCTTTGTTGCTATGGAGAGGTTTGGATTGCGAACCACCTAAATCAGTAACAGACTGACCGTTTGCTACAGAAGGAGGGACGGTTGGCATAGGATCTTTTCCACCGCCGCGTTGCTGTGGATCACCCGAAACGGCTGAGGGATCTGAACCTGTACCAGGAATTACTGTGGCAGTAACACTAGGCATGGGATCCTGTGCTCCCGCTTCCATAACGACCTGCTGCTCGCCCAGAAACTCCTCAAACTTTTCGTTTAACATATCTGACATTTTGAGTCTTCCCGTAAATGTTATGATTATATCTTTATTTATAGATTACAACCCCGCGAGGAAATTCTCGAACACTTGAAGTGTTCTTTCCTCCAGATTGCGGCGAGTAGACTCGCTCATGTATCTTTGGTATTTAGCAACTTTGGACTCTTTAAGGATTCCATTGTCCCATACCCACTCTTTGCCTTCCATGATGCCATTGACAAAAGCGTCTGGCGCAGAAGGATCTGCTACAATATCAGCAGCAGTAGCAAGCATGAAGTCATCTCTGACATAGCTAACACCTTCTTGCTTATCGATACTACCCATGCCTCGGGAAGAAACACCAAGTTGAACACCTTCGTCTAATAGAGACTTAGCAATTCTACCCATTGGGGTATCTAGGATTTGTGCTTTACCCATGAAGTTAGTACCCTCTGCTTTGAGAGACATGATTCTATGGGACACACGGTCCAGATTTACAGTAGGTCCATCTGGGTGACCAAGTTCACCTAGAGCACGCTTCGTAGAAATGTACTCTTCATTGTAACGATTAACCTCTCTTTCCAATACGGAAAAAGGATAGACTCTTCCGTTACGATTCTTCAGTTCAGACTGAAGGAATACGCCTTCGATATAAAGTTTTTTGCTATCACCTGCACCTTCGGTGATAACCTTTACATTTTCAATCTGTTCCGTTATCAGTTTCATTTGGAGTTTCTCCTACTGGTTCATCAAAGTACGTCTTTGCGACGACTTGCTTGTATGCTGTCATAGCATCAGACGCTTTAGCATACAAAAGATCTTGGATAGCATCAATTGCTTCCGATCTTTTATTGTCTGAAATTGCTGTAACGATGTCCACAACTTCAGATTCAGGGTTAACTTGATCTGCCATGATATTAATCACACTATAATTTATTTAGTATTACTCGAAGGTTTAGGTTGTGCCTTTACCATGTCAAGTTGTTTTTGATGTGCGTCGTCCGCTTTTTCTTGTTCTCTAGAGTGAGCATCATCAGCTTGTTGTGCTTGAATCTCTGGTTGGAATGCTGTATTTTGACGATCCATCATGTCAAATGTATTGACATCGGCAGGATTCATAGCAAGTCCAGAATTAATCTCAGAGTTCATCTGCTTATCAATCTCCTTAAAGTCGTTCTCAGACTGCACAAGGATGTTCTTACGAATGTGTTCGATGGAGAAATACTTACCAACGAATGGATCCATTTGAGTGACTAGCGCCATGCGCTGTGTAGTCATCTCAAGTTCCTTTAGTTCGTTGAAATGATTGTCAAAGAGATAGTCATACTGAATATGCTCCTTCATATCATCCCAATCTTCAGGGGAGATTACTCCCTTGAGGATGAGTTGCGTCTTGAGCATGTCATGGAACATCTCACTGAATCGCTTACGGAGACGACCAATGAACTTGGTAAACTTAAGTTCGTCACGGAGAACTTCAGTGGTTTTACCAAGATTGAATCCTTTATTGTCGTCTGTGAGACGGGAAGGTGGTAGGTTGAGTGAGTTGAAAAGTTTCTTTTTAAAATACTCAACATCCTTAAGTTCGCCAAGGTTCTGTCCTCCAGGCAGCGTAGTAATTTCAGTACCACGACCACCCTCTCTACGAGGCAACCAGAAATCCTCAAGCATACTCATGTGCTTTTTGTCGTCACGAATCTCTCCAGTGCTGGCATCGTAAACTAGTTTGTTACGATAGCGTGCCATCACATCACGGAGATACTGTTCCGCTTTGACTTTAGGTAGATTGCCAACATCGATGTAGAAGATGCGACGCTCAGGTGCGCGAGACAATCTGTAGATAACCAAAGCGTCTTCAATCATTCTAAGTTGATTGAGAGACTTGATTGCTTTGTGTAGGAAACTTAGTGTAAGTCTTTTGTTTAGATCTTGAAGACCAGAAGAACAAAATGTAATAGAGTCTACTGCAATTTTAATGCCTTGGTTGTTGGACATATCTCCAACTGGACCTAAAGCACCACCACGAATGTATCCGCGTGGATTGTACAGATAGTAATCTACATATTCACCCCACTCATATACCTTAGCAGACTGTTGTTCTGCAGGTGTGAGTGATCTACCAGGACCTGACTTTAGTTTTTGTCTAATCTTTTTGATCTTGAGAGGATCAATATAGCGCAACTCAAGGATGCCCTTTTTAGGATTCTCTAGATCAATAACCTTGTGGTAGAATAGTCTACCGTCTACATACCAGTTTCTGATAATCTCATGTGAGCGATTATCAAAGTTTAGAAGTCTTTTAATGTAATCAAATTCATCACGAATTTTTTTCTTGACTCCAGCACCAGTGTCTAGATTTTCAAGATTAATATCAACACAACTGTCATTGTTATCGCTAACAACAAACTCGTTCACAACTTCATCAACAGCACTATCAACCTCGGGGTGTAGTGCCATGTCACGATAGCGACGGACAAGTTCAAACTCGTCCCTGCCGTTATTATCAAGATCTACATACGTACCAAAATAGCCCCCTGCAGCAACTGCAACGGGCTCGTCAGCAGAAGGAGGGACAGGGGACTGACCCTTCTTTCCCTCCTTTCTGTTAATTTGAAATCCAAATAGCTGACTCATTATTTAATCGCTCAACGACTAGTATGACTATTTAGTCATCCTAGAAAATGATAAATCAGGTGCCGACAGTGATGCCAGCTTCTCCACCCTCGTCTACGGTCCAGTAAGAATACTGGAACTCAACACTGAACTCTTCAATCTGATCGTTGCTGTCATAAGCAAGATCGATCTGAGAAACGCTAGTTGGGAATGCATACCACAGATGATACTTTCTGAGATCTGCACCACCAGCACTGTCATCCTTTCTCTTCTGTGTGACATATACATCTTTAGCAAATGCGTCAGCACCAGAAGGACGGAAGAGTTGTCCAGTGTTGTCTTCATGGGAGTTGATGAGATCGAGCCACTTCTCAAAGTAAGCACGAATCTTCATGCCTTCATCAACGATGAAGGTTGCGGTCCAGTTATCAAATGTACGGTCTCCCGCAATCTTAACTGTTCTACCACGGAAAGGAACCTCAATTGTTCCAACGCTAGAAGCAGGAAGTGCAGCAGATTTGCACAGCATGTTTACAAGACCACCTTCGGGAGTAATCCCAGTGGGGAATGTGATCCCCACTTCAAACATATTCGGTCTAACGCCATGCTGAACCTTTTGCAAGAATCCTTCGACGTTACTAGTAATTGCCATTTGTTTAACCTCTTTGAACTATTTAGTGTAACGGTTTAAAATCAGCGTCCTACGACTTCAGCGAACGAGACACCAGTTCTAGTTGCTGTGAAGGTTACTGTTACATAGTTAATAGAACGAGTTGGTTTCAGGAATAGTTCTGCAACAAACTCATTGCGATCAATTACATCAGGTGTGTTGTTGGAAGTATCACAGACGACCAAGTAATCTTGGAGTCCCTGTCTTGCTTGAACTTCACTTAGGTATGCATTAACTGCAGCAGAGAAGTTTCCACGGGTGAGTTCATCATTGAGTTCAAAGAGAACGCCCTTAGCAAGTCCTTCAACTCTCTTCTCAATGTTGAGGAAGAGACGACGAACATTGATGCGGTCGAATGCAGATGGCGAAGCCAGTGCAGTCTTGTCACCAAATAGAACAATGCCGCTACCAGACATGGAGACGATTGGGTTGATTCTTGCAGAATACAGTTCGTCTCTGTCTGCCTTGGTTGGGTTGTATGCTAGTTTTACTGCGTTACGAAGTCCACCTCTGTTGAGTCCAGCAGGGGAGAACCAGTCATCTAGAACAGCAGAAGTGTTCACGCACAAACCAGCAACATCACCGTTGCAAGGTACATAGCGATACTTGTCATTGAAGCGGTCGTACATGTACTTGTAACCGCTATCGAATACTGCGAAAGATGTGGAGGTCATTCCATCAAAGAATGCCAGAGTTCTTTCTTTCTGCTCATTGGTAGTTAGAGCACCAGCAGCACCGATTTGGTTTCCTTTGTGTGGAGAAACGAATGCGATAGAGTCTCTGCGACCTGCAGCAATAGCAATTGCCTTGAGTGCCTTGACTTTAGTATCTGCCTCATTAGCAAGAGAACCACCCATTAGGATGAAGTCAGCATTGACACTTTCAGAGTCAGCAAACTCATCATATGCACCAGAGATTTCACCAGCGGTGTACTCATAGTCATCAAGACCACCAGAAAGATCAGTTCCGCTCACGCCAACTAGACCCATCTCACCAGAGGTGGAACCAGACTCGGCATTCCATGCAGCACCAGAAACAACGGTTGCAAGTGCAGCACCGTGATAGAGATAGTCAGACTGATCGTTGATTACAGACTTGTAGTAGGTGTTAGCACCTTCTGCAGACTTGCCATCAGATAGTTTGGAGAGATATGTCAGACGCTCTACAATTGTGTCAGCAGCACCAGAGACATTACCTGTGGTGTCGATGATAGCAACGTGAACTTCGTCCTTGCTGATACTACGAGCAGATGCATATGCAGATGTGCCAGGGCGAGGACCAATAGCAGCAAGTGTTAGAGTTGTGCCAGGAATGATTGTGTTGGTGTACCAGTCACTAACAGCGGTTAGTGCAATTGCGGTATCGGTTACGCTAGCAACCTCAAAGGTTGCATCAGAACCACCACCAGTAACGGTGATTGTATCTCCAACCAGATAACCAACGCCACCTGCATTAATGATAACTCCAGTTACAGGACCCTCAACAATATCAACTGTGAAAGTACCGTTAGAACCACCACCAACAACAGTGACAGTATCACCAACAAGGTAACCAGATCCAGGGGAGTTGATTGCAATTGTTTGGATAACACCAGCAGCAACAACAACATCAACGGTTAGACCACTACCAGATCCACCAGAGGTTGCAATATTAGCACCAGTAGCGTAGGTTGTACCACCAGAGGTCAGGGTGATTGCCTGAGGAACACCAGCAGAAACTGCAGTGTCAACAGTCAAACCTGTTCCCGAACCACCTGTGGTTGCAACACTAGTTGCTGCTTGGTATCCAGTGCCACCGACGAGACCAGTGGTAGATGCAGCGACACCAGTATCAGGAGTGTCGAGTGTGTCTGCAGTTGTTAGTCTTGCAGCACCAGCAGCAAGCACAACAGCAGCAGTAAGAGTAGCAGCGTTGTAGCTAAGAACCTTAGCAGTTACGCCACCAGTAAATGTGATAGAATCGCCAACGCCGATGCCTGCAGGTGCAGCGCCGAAAGTGACATACTGGTCAGCACCAGCGTCTACGACAACTGCCTTAAGGGAATTACCCCAGAGACCAGCGGAGCGTGCTACGAATTTTTTAGATGTACCTGTACCACCTTCCCAATCTGCATCGTTCTTGACTAAGAGTGCTACCCCGTCGTCAGTTGCGTTGAGAGCGCCAGTTTCTGCTCTGACGACCGCCAGTTGTCCGCCATATCCCAAGAATTCCGATGCTACAAACCAGTCTTCTGCGTTAGCATCGACGGGTTTACCGAAAGTTTCTAGTAGATCTTTCTGAGAAGAGATAGTTCTTACCTCTCCAACAGGACCTTTTTGGAATGTGGAAGCGAATGCGCCAACAATGCTGGTTGTATTTACAACAACAGCGTTCGATAGGTCGCGTTCTCTAAGAACAACACCAGGCGAGACTTGACTTGCCATGTTTAGACTCCTATAGAATATCCAATTAACCTGAAATTATTTATTGTTTAGGACAATTTCAGCGGGGAAACCATGCATGAACATACTACCAGTCAGGATATCCCCACCTGTCGGGGTCAGTTTTTCTTGCACTGAGTATTCGTTTTTTTGTGCATTGCTTGCATTCGTATGAGTATGCAGATCGCATACTTTTTTTATGCTTACGAACCAAATAAAAATCTGTTAGGAGATCTTTGCTTTTACCACAAGTTCTACACTTGCGTTCAGTGAACAGCAGATGCTCCAGACTGAATTGATCTCCAATATCCATTAGTAGTTCCACATATAGGATACTTCTTCCTGAGTTGTTCCATACCACACAGTTCCGTCTCCATCCACGAAGGTATCGTCACCCATGCCGTCATCAATAAAGCCAAAAGGAGCCATGTCTTGCTCAATTTGATTGCGTTGTTCTTCATAGATCCTTCTTCTAATGTCCTGGTCGGTCATCTCTTTAAAGTATTCCTGCATGACCAACCATGCAAATAATACCATACACATTACAAGGTCATCATGGTATCCTTCATCTGCTTCCCATGCTTGTTTCTTTTGAACAAATGTGGTAAGCTCTTGGAAGATATTGAAATCGTTGAACAATAACTTGTCTTCCTCAATAATAGCTTTGAGGTTAGCGCAACCAATTTTCTTTACGGTCACACTCATCTTGACACCTAGTTGTGTTTTGTTTCCTGAGAATCCCTGTCCGACGACTTGACCTGCCCTGCCACGCATAGCGCACATAAGCACATTAGGATATTCCAAATCATAGTTAAGAGTAGCAGCGATACTATCACCGATATCATTTATTTCTACCAGAATGTATGGGTTGTTATATTCTTTTGCTACCTGAAAAATTACCGATGGAAACAAGACAGGTTTGATTTCATTATTTCTGTACTTCGCAACGATTTTATACGGAACAGTGGTAATGTCAAACACGACGAAAGCACTGTAGTCGCCACCGATACCTCTGGCAACGTCAACAGTAATAATATATTCGTGACCCTCTTGTACTCTTTCGTAAACATCAAGTCCTGCATTGCTAGCAATCGGATCGTGGAACGGTATATTCTGTAGTTTTGCTGGACTGATTAGAGTGTCAGCAGACCCAAGGAAGTCACACTCAAATTCCTGTGCGAACTGTCTGAGTGATGTGTTTTTAATTGTTTCTTCTTTCCACTTAGAGTCCCTTCCTGGGACCTGCGACCAGTGGACTTCGTTTGTTACATAATCATTCTTACCACGCCTTGCATCCTCCCACATTTTGTAGAAGTGATTCATTCCATTTGGCGTGGAAATGATTATGACCTTCGTTGATTTACCAGACGTAATAGTAGGATAAACAGAGGCAAAGAATTGCTCCGCAACATGGTTTGGAACGAACGCAAATTCATCGAGGAAGAGGATATTGAACGACATGCCTCGGACAGCACTTGCAGATGTAGAAGCAGCCAGAATCTTTGATCCGTTCTCAAGTTCGACATTACCTTTGTTCCATACAAGGATACCATGTTGCATCCACTTTGGTAGATTCTCGTAAGCAAGTTGTAATCTTCCTAGCAGTTCCCTAGCGGTAGATGCCTTGTTTGCAAGAATACCAATATTAACACTATCGTAAAAAATTGCATAATAAAGAAGATAAGCGACAACAGTAGTAGACTTTCCTGTTTGTCTTGGGAGCTTTGCGATGTTGAATCTTGTCTCATGAAAATCACTCAAAATCTTTTTTTGAAAATCATACATCTCAAAAGGCACCAAACCTTCGTCAAGAGAGATGATTTTTATATAGTTCATCGCAAAGTAGATGGGATCATTCTTACACTTGATCCACTCATCAATTTGCTTCTTTGTAAATTGTATTGGGGTCCCAGCCTTTTTCAGGTTGGGATTACCCAA
>Ga0209557_1000083_pt1 | contig 60834 bp, 56 predicted proteins | sample SaaInlV_120m_DNA_4_FD_184672 | JGI IMG/M metagenome (GOLD analysis project Ga0209557, IMG submission 184672) | Marine microbial communities from expanding oxygen minimum zones in the Saanich Inlet - Saanich Inlet SI074_LV_10m_DNA (SPAdes) (version 2) | ecosystem: Environmental > Aquatic > Marine... | reverse complement strand
TATCCATGCGGCGAGACTTCGACAAACACTAGGCCTGTTCAACACTAACGCCCGCTTGTGTCATGCCCGCAATTGCCGCATCCAAGGACCCGTCAAAATCAATCGCGCGGCACAGGTTCATCCGCACGGTCACATTAAACCCGAGCTTTGCAGCATCCACAGCAGAATAATTCACACAAAAATCTGTCGCCAACCCGACCAGTATAAGGGTGTCGATGCCACGCGTGCGCAAATATCCCTCAAGCCCTGTGGGCGTCGAATTGTCGTTCTCAAAAAATGCAGAATAGCTGTCGATGGCGGGATTGTACCCTTTGCGGATGATCATATCGGCTGCATCAACATTCAGATCGCTATGAAAAGCAGCGCCATTCGTGCCGATGATACAGTGATCGGGCCACAGCACCTGCGGGCCATAAGGCATTTGCGTCAGTGTCATCGGATCAGCACCATGGGTCGTCGCAAAGGACGAATGCCCCGCCGGATGCCAGTCTTGCGTCAGGATCACCGCGTCATATTCGGGCATGATCGCGTTGATCCCACGCACGATGTCATCCCCATCGGCCACGGCGAGAGCGCCACCAGGGCAAAAGTCGTTCTGAACATCAATGATAAGAAGGGCGTGGGACATGGTGTGACCTTTGGCAAAACTGATTTGCCCCATCCTACGGGTTGAGAGGCGGCGCGCAAAGGCGTATTGGGCGCTCATGTTTACTGTTGCGGCCCTTTATCACTTCACGTCGTTTGACGATCCCACCGCCCTGAAGGGGCCGTTGGCGGCTGCTTGTGCTGCGGGCGATGTGATGGGAACGCTGCTGTTGGCCCGCGAAGGGATCAACGGCACGATCGCAGGGCCACGCGCAGGTATTGACGCCGTGTTGGCCCACATCCGCGCCCTGCCCGGCTGTAGCGATTTTGAATGGAAAGAAAGCAGCGCAACCGTGCCGCCCTTCAACCGCATGAAGGTCCGTATCAAACGTGAAATCGTGACCATGGGCCAACCGGACGTGGACCCAAAAGCCAGCGTTGGCGGCTACGTCACGGCGCAAGATTGGAATGAATTGATCGCATCACCGGACGTTGCCGTCATCGACACCCGCAATGATTATGAGGTCGCGATCGGGACGTTTGACGGTGCAATAGACCCTGAGACCAAAAGTTTTGGTGAATTTCCCGCTTGGTGGGAAGCCAACAAAGACCGTTTTCACAACAAGCGGATTGCGATGTTTTGCACAGGCGGCATTCGCTGTGAGAAATCTACAAATTATCTGATCGGGCAAGGTATTGAAGACGTTTACCACCTCAAAGGTGGCATTCTGAAATACCTCGAAGAGGTCCCAGAAGCAGACAGCAAATGGGACGGTTCATGCTTTGTGTTTGATGCCCGTGTATCGGTTGAACACGGTTTGGAAGAAGGCCCCCATGTGTTGTGCTTTGCGTGCCGCCGCCCTTTGATGCCCGCAGACCAAGGTCGTGCGGAATACGAGCATGGCGTGTCCTGTCACAAATGCGCGCATGAAACAACGGATGCCGACAAAGACCGTTTTCGCGAACGCCAGAAACAGATCACGCTATCCAAGGCGCGCGGCGAACAACATATTGGCCCAGCTGCGGGTTAGGTCTGGTCATTCCGAAGGCTTTGCGGTGAAGTTCCCCTAAAGGAGCCCCGCGCCATGATCACACCGTCCCTTCTCGAAGATGTCCGTTCAAAATTCGCCCACGTGGACAGCTGTCCCTTTCAGGGTCCTCGCGTGTTTTTTGAAAATGCAGGGGGCGCTTTGACGTTGAAGTCAGCGGTGGAAACCTCTGCTAAGTTTGCAGCGATCCCGGACAATCAGGGGCGGGATAATCCCGCGGCACATGCGTTGGTCGATATCATCAACACCGCCAAGGCATCCGCGATGGAGTGGTTTAACGCATCGTCGGGGCAGGTGTTTGTCGGGGAAAGCGGGACCGAATTATTGTTTCGCCTGATCCGTACGGCTGTTGCAGGGACGTCAGGCGGGGTTTTGCTGGGATCGACCGTCGAACACCCTGCATCCCGATCGGCGATGAACCACTGGGCCGAAAAACTGGATCGCGATTACCATTTGGTCCCGCACGACGATGCCTTAGGATTGGTAGCCGCGCAGGCCTACGCGGAACATGTGACACCAGACACCAAAGTCGCGACGATCCTTCATACCTCACCAGTTACAGGAATGGGCATGGATTTGGCGGCGATTTCTGCTGCGATCCGCGCCGTTGCGCCGGACTGTTTTATCATCGTGGATGGAATCCAGCACGCATCGCACGGGCTGGTCGATCTTGAGGCGGCGAACGTGGATGGTTACGTCGTTTCGCCCTACAAAGTGTTTTCCCGCCATGGATACGGCGTGGCATGGGTGTCAGATCGTTTGACTGCACTTGGACCTGAACAGCTTGATGGTGGGCCGACGCAAAGCTGGGAATTCGGAACGCGAGACACGGGTGCTTATGCGACCTTCCAAGACGTTGTGGATTACTTCGATTGGCTCGGTGGCGCGATTGGCGATGCACCGACACGACGTGATCGGATTGAAGCCGCGGGTGGCGCGATCAAGACCTACGAAAAGACCCTCACCGATGCGATGCTACACGGGACCGGCAACCTTAAGGGCCTCGCTGAAATGGATGGAGTCCACATCGTTGGCGGTGTCGATAATCCTGCCCGCGAAGGTCTGGTTTGTTTTTGGGCTGATACAGCGGCTGCTGCTGATATTGTGACTGCGCTGAACAAGGAAGGTGTCCGCACACACGTTCGAAAGGCGGATCATTACAGCGGCAATATCCTTACTCCGCTTGGTCAAACAGCCGCCGTGCGCGTATCTATGTGCCATTACAATTCTGTCGACGAAGTCGCGCGGTTCTTATCGGTCATGGCGCAGATATTGGACGACTGATCGACGCCGCCCGATATCCTGAACAAAGTCCTATTTTAGAAGTCGAGGTTTTCGACGTTCAGAGCGTTTTCCTGAATAAACAGGCGGCGCGGTTCAACTACGTCGCCCATCAGCTTGGTGAACAGATCATCGGCTTCGGCAACGTCATCGACTTTGACTTGCAACAACGTGCGTGCATCAGGGTCGAGGGTGGTTTCCCAAAGTTGATCGGGGTTCATCTCGCCCAGACCTTTGTAGCGCTGCAATGACAAACCACGTTCGCCTTCTTCCAAGACCGCCTTAAGAAGGTCGAGTGGTCCGTAGATGTTTTGCACACGGTCTTTGCGGATAAGCGTCGCAGGCGTGTTGTAGACGTCTTGCAGATGCTTGGTGAAGGTGCCCGATTTGCGCGCCTCACCAGATCGCAGCATCAGGCCATCCAATATCCGCACTTCTTCAACACCGCGCAAAATCCGGGTCAGACGAACGCCTTTGTCTTGTGTGATGCGACCCTGCCAACCGCGTTCCCATTCCAGCGCGATCAAATCAAGACGCGTTGCAACCCGATCAGCAACACCCTGTAAATCACCATCCACGGCACCGGGTACGAACGCGCCTGCGATCGCGGCTTGTTCCAGAATATGGCGGGGGTAGTGGGTCGGGAAAGCATCAAGAACACGCTTGAGACGCCCAGCTTCATCAACCACACGGCGCAAATCTGCCCCGCTGATTTCTTCACCGTTGCCTTGGCGCAAAATCGCACCTTCAACGCCTTGTTCGGTCAGGTAATTGTCCATCGCCGCTTGATCTTTGAGGTACACCTCAGACTTGCCACGGCTGACTTTGTACAGCGGTGGCTGCGCGATATAGAGGTGACCACGTTCGATCAGTTCGGGCATCTGGCGGAAGAAGAACGTGAGCAGCAACGTACGAATATGCGCTCCGTCGACGTCCGCGTCGGTCATGATGACAATCTTGTGGTAGCGCAATTTTTCGATGTTGAACTCGTCGCGCCCGATGCCCGTACCAAGCGCCATCACGAGGTTGCCGATTTCCTGTGATCCTAGCATCCGGTCAAACCGTGCGCGTTCCACGTTCAGGATCTTACCCTTGAGCGGCAGGATCGCCTGCGTTTGGCGATCACGGCCCGTTTGGGCGGACCCACCAGCAGAGTCACCCTCCACCAAGAAGACTTCGGTTTTGGACGGGTCTTTTTCCGAGCAATCCTTGAGCTTGCCTGCAAGGAAGTTCACATCCATCGCCGTTTTCCGCCGTGTCAGATCGCGGGCTTTACGTGCGGCTTCGCGGGCATGTGCGGCCTCGACGATTTTGGACACAACGATCTTGGCGATCTGGGGGTTTTCTTCAAACCATTCGGCCAGTTTTTCGTTCATCAGGTTTTCGACGGCAGGTCGAACCTCGGAAGAAACCAACTTATCCTTCGTCTGGGACGAAAATTTCGGATCCGGAACCTTCACAGACAACACGCAGGTCAGGCCCTCGCGGGCATCATCGCCGGTAAAGCTGATTTTTTCCCGTTTCGCGATCCCGCTGGACTGCGCATAATTGTTAATTGTGCGGGTCAGGGCGGCGCGGAAACCGGCCATGTGTGTGCCGCCATCGCGTTGCGGGATGTTGTTGGTGAATGGCAGAACCATCTCATTGTAGCTGTCGTTCCACCACATGGCGACTTCGACGCCGATGTCGTCACGTTCACCGATCACATAGATCGGTTCGGGCAGGATCGAAACTTTGGACCTGTCGATGTATTTAACGAATTCTTTGACGCCGCCCTCATAGAACAGCTCAGTGCGCAGGTTTTCCACTGGGCGTTCGTCTTCGACGATGATGCGCGCGCCAGAATTTAGGAACGCCAGTTCGCGAAGGCGATTTTCTAGGGTCGAGAATACGAAATCACGGTTTGAAAATGTCTCGAGAGAGGCCATAAACCGCACTTCGGTGCCCGTGCGGTCACCGCATTCACCGACAACCTCAAGCGACTTAACAGTAAAGCCGCCTTCAAAACGTGCGACGTGTTCTTTGCCATCGCGCCAGATGCGCAGTTCAAGCCAGTCAGACAGCGCGTTCACAACGGACACACCAACGCCGTGCAAACCGCCCGAGACCTTGTAGGAATTACTGTCGAACTTACCGCCAGCGTGCAGCTGGGTCATGATAACTTCGGCGGCAGAAACGCCTTCGCCCTCATGGATACCGACAGGAATGCCACGACCGTTATCGGACACAGATACCGACCCGTCATCATGGATTTTGACGTTCACAGCGTCCGCGTGTCCGGCCAAAGCCTCATCAATTCCGTTGTCGACGACTTCGTACACCATATGGTGCAATCCGGAGCCATCATCCGTATCACCAATATACATGCCAGGGCGCTTGCGAACTGCCTCTAGGCCCTTGAGAACTTTGATAGAATCGGCGCCGTACTCTTCCGGCTTTTGCTGCTCGTCGGTCATTATGGACCCTTTGTTATATTTCCCACAAAATATAGCGTTTTTATGCGTCAGTGTCACGCCTTTGGGGCATATTTTGTGCGGTTGATTGGGCTACGCCAGCACAGCCGTTGAGACGCCGTTTTCATCCGTCACATGGACAAATTGCGCGGCCTCCCCAAGCTCATCAAACAGCTCTGGTCCGGTGCTCGTCATGAAGGCCTGCGCGCCGAGCGCTGTGATTTCAGCGTATAGCGCGGCGCGGCGGTTTGCGTCCAAGTGGGCGGCAACTTCGTCAAGCAGCAGGATCGGGGGCGCGCCAAAATCATCTGCAAGCGCGCGGGCATTGGCGAGGATCAGCGAGATCAGCAGCGCCTTCTGCTCCCCCGTTGAACAGTCTTTGGCAGGGACGTCTTTGGCTGCATAGATCGCACCAAGGTCTGCGCGATGCGGCCCGATCAACGTGCGACCAGCGGCCATGTCGCGCTGCCTGTTGGACGTAAAGGACGCCAAAAGCGCCTCTGCATCATCAGGGGTATCACACACGGGATCAGCATGGGTCAGGTCCAGCAATGCAGAGGGAAACGCTGTTTCTGTCGCCATCTGTGCGTTGGCCAACAACAACAGCGCGTCTGATCGATTACGATGGATTTGCGCGCCGGCATCGGCCATTTGCCGTTCAAGTGCTGCGTACCAATGGGCATCGCGCACCATATCCTTGAGCAAACGGTTACGTTCGCGCATCGCCTTTTCATAGGCCAGAACGGCCTCCGCATGGGACGGCTCAAAGCTCAGCGTCGCGCGGTCAAGGAAACGGCGCCGTCCTTCCGCGCCCTCAATCCAAAGACGGTCCATCGCAGGGATAAGCCACAGAACACGGCCGATCCGGCCCAACGCAACCTGTGCGGCGGCTTTGCTGTCAATTTTGGTCTGACGAGGCGCGCCATTTTCCGACCATGCCTCAATTTCGTGACGCTGGGACAGCGAGGTCAGATCAGCGGTCACCTTCCAGCCCAGCGCCTCTGGCCGGCGCGTCATGTCCTCGGACGACGCACGGCGCAGACCACGGCCCGGGGACAGGATCGACACAGCTTCGAGGATATTGGTTTTACCCGCACCATTAGGCCCATGGATCGCGACAGGACGGCCGTCCAGTTCAAGCTTGGCGCGCTTGTGCGATCTGAAATGGGATAGCGTCAGTTGAGACAGAAAAAGGGCCGACATTATGCGCGGCCCCCTTCCTTCAATTGGTAAATGTCAGTCAACACACACGCGCCTAATCAAACCCTCATGGGCATGACGACGTAGATCGCGCTGGTATCATTGCCTTCGCGCATCAACGTCGGGTCACCCGATGAATTGAACATGAACACTGCGTTTTCACGATCCACTTGGGACGCGATTTCGAGAAGGTATTTCGCGTTGAACCCGATTTCGAGGCGTTCGTCGCCGTACGCCACGGCGAGCTCTTCTTCGGCGGCACCACTGTCAGGCGCATTGACGGACAGGATTAGACGGTCTTCGTCCAACTGCAATTTCACCGCGCGGGACCTCTCAGACGACACGGTTGCCACGCGGTCCACGGCACGGGCAAATTCCTGTGCGTCCACTTCCATTTTGCGGGTGTTCCCCTGTGGGATCACGCGGGTGTAGTCGGGGAAGGTGCCGTCAATGACCTTGGACGTCAGAGTAATGTCCGGGGTCGCAAAGCGGATTTTGGTTTCCGACACTGAAACGGCGATCTTCATATCGTCGTCATCAAGAAGCTTGCGCAATTCACCCACGGTTTTGCGCGGCACGATCACCCCAGCCATACCTTCCGCACCTTCGGGCAGTTCTGCGTCGATGCGAGCCAAACGGTGGCCATCTGTCGCTACGCAGCGCAAGACCTTACCGCCATCGGACTCAGCCACATGCATGTACACACCGTTGAGGTAGTAACGCGTTTCTTCGGTGGAAATCGCAAACTTGGATTTGTCGAACAGGCGGCGCAACACTGGCGCGGGGCAGCTAAAGTTCGCGGCGTAATCGGACGTCGCCATCACGGGGAAATCTTCTTTGGGGAGTGTGGCAAGCGAGAAGTTCGAACGACCTGCCTCAATCGTCAAACGGCCAGAGGCGCTGTCCTCAGTCAGGGTGACCAAGGCGCCATCGGGCAATTTGCGAACAATCTCGTTCAGGGTCACAGCGGAAACGGTCGTGGATCCCGCGCGTTCAACTACCGCCGGTGCTTTGTCGACAACTTCGATATCAAGGTCTGTCGCGCGAAAAGTTGCGTCTGATCCTTCGGCTTCGATCAGCACGTTGGCAAGGATCGGGATGGTGTTGCGGCGTTCCACCACGGATTGGGCTTGTGCCACTGCCTTAAGCAGTGCTGCGCGTTCGATGCTGAGTTTCATGGCCAAGCCCCTGTTGGTGATCCCGCCATAGGTGCGGGAAGATAAAACTAGCGGTTTTTAGCGCAGTCACAAGCGGTTTGTGGTCAGTCTTCGAGAGCGCGGCGCAACAATTCCAGATCGTCTGCAATCTGGCTGTCAGACTGGCGCAATTCGTCAATTTTACGCACACCATGCATGATCGTTGTGTGATCGCGTTTGCCGAACTTTCGGCCGATCTCGGGCAGGCTGCGGGACGTCAGCTGTTTGCACAACCACATCGCGACCTGACGCGGACGTGCAAGGCTGCGCGTGCGCTTTGGCCCAAGCATATCAGAGAGGCGAATGTCGTAGTGTTCGGACACCTTACGCTGAATTTCTTCGATGGTGAGCTTACGATCCGACGCGCGAAGGATGTCAGACAGACAGTCCTGTGCCATTTCGACTGTTACGGTGCGGCCCACAAGCGACGCCAGCGCGTACAGACGGTTCAATGCGCCTTCAAGAACACGCACGTTGCTGGAAATGCGGTGCGCAAGGAATTCGAGGACACCTGTCGCTATTTCAACACCGGGATAAACGTTTACATAAGTTTCCTGCTTGGCATGAAGAATACCAAGACGCAGTTCGTAGTCTGTTGGGTGCAGGTCAACGACCAGACCACATTGCAGGCGGGATTTGATCCGCTCGCTCAGATCACGAATTTCACCGGGTGCACGATCTGCGGAAATAATCAGCTGTTTGTTCTGATCCACGAGCGCGTTGAACGTGTGGAAGAATTCTTCTTGGGTGGATTCCTTGCCTTCAAGGAACTGGATGTCATCGACCATCAGCACATCAACAGACCGGAAATGCTGTTTGAAATCCATCATCTTGCGTTCCCGCAATGCGGAGATGAAACGGTAAATGAACTGGTCAGCCGAAATATACAGCACGTTCAAATCGGGCCGCTTTTCGCCTAGCTCATGGGCGATGGCGTGCATCAGGTGCGTTTTACCAAGGCCAACGCCACCATAAAGGAACAACGGGTTAAACGTGGTCGGGCCACCCTCAGCGACACGTTTCGCGGCTGCGTGCGCCAGCTCATTCGGCTTACCAACAACAAAGCTGTCGAATGTAAAACGCTGATCGGGTTGGGCATCGGCGGTGAGGGGCGTGGCTTTCTTCGCCGCAGGCTTGGACAGCGACGTCGCACCATCGATATCAAACGCGAGGCGTTGAACGGACATGCCCTGACGGTTGAGGTGATAGATGATCTGGTCGCCGTAGGTTTTCCCGACGTAATCGCCAACGAACAAATTCGGGGCCGTCAAACGCGCAACACCTTCTGCCGTGTTCACAAGAGACAGGGGTTCAATCCAGCTTTTGAAATTACCTGCGCCAATTGCGGAGCGCATGTTTGCCTTCACTTGATCCCATTCCACGTTCGCCATGCGTACCAAATCCCAATAAATTGCCCCGAGCGGTCGCCCGCCCTAAATCCGCAATTCATCACGTCCAAACAGTCAAAAACACTCCGACACCGCACACCCTGTGCCGAGGAACAATTTTTGTCTGTTGCGTATGGCAACCTCCCCCCAGACAAATGTCTGAAAAGGCTATTGGCACGCAGATACCGTGGTCCTTATGGCATCACGCTTAGCTCCCACGCCAAACGCAAATGTCAGAGTCAAAGTTACGCCCGTCACAATCAACAAGCCCGCATTTCTTAAGAAAACAGGCTATTTGCGTTACCTTGGTGTCCCACGTTCCCCCAGGAACGAATGAATCGCTTGGGTAAAACTAGCCTTGTGGGGTAGGCCATTTCAACAGCGTTGATGGTCTTGACAGGTCTGTGATCAAAACGAATCTGATGCGCCCTTGAATCTCAAGGAAAAGTCGTTGGTCCGCGCGGCAAAAAAGAGACCCCTTAACGAAAAAGACGGTCCCGTGGGACCGCCTTAAAATTTTAATTCACTAGAATCGGGGGGACCGCCCAAAACTTAAGCGATTGCTTTCACACGGGACACGAGGCGGGACATTTTGCGCGCTGCTGTGTTTTTGTGGAAGACGCCTTTGGTGACGCCGCGCATCAATTCTGGCTGCAATGCCTGAACAGCGGCCTTTGCTGCGTCTTTGTCGCCAGCTTCGATTGCTTCTTCGGCCTTACGCAGGAACGTGCGGATGCGCGAACGGCGTGCTTTGTTTACCTGAAAACGTGCTTCGTTTTGACGTGCGCGTTTTTTAGCCTGTGGAGTATTTGCCATGTGTCAGTCTCTTTCGGGTTCGTTTGTTCAAATTCATTAACGCACGTTCCCACCGGGTTCACTGGACCGGAATCGATTCGAGCCTAGGCGGGCATCACGCGCATTTCAGCGCTGCGTATAGGCCCACCCGCCCTTCTTTGCAAACATCCTTTTGCATTGATTGATAAGGCGGGTCAGGGTGCATCAAACGGAGGGTTTAAGATGACGCTAAAGACACGTGGCTGGGTGCCAGAGAATTGCGAAACGCGGGTACAGGATATTGCGGCACAGATCGGTGGGTCAGATACCGTGCGGGCCCGCCTTGATGAACTGGTGATGAAAAACCGCGACATCCATGAAGCAGCGTGTTTCAACCTGAACCCCGCAACGAATGTTATGAACCCGCGCGCGGAGGCAATGTTGTCATCTGGCATCGGGTCGCGCCCGTCGCTTGGGTATCCCGGTGACAAATATGAAATGGGGCTGGAGGCGATTGAAGAAATCGAAGTCATCAGCGCCGCCCTCTGTGCCGAAGTCTTCAATGCAGATTTTGCAGAAATCCGCGTCCCGTCCGGTGCGATCGCCAACCTTTACGGGTTCATGGCGACATGCAAACCCGGTGATACGATCATCGCACCCCCCGCGTCTGTCGGCGGTCATGCGACGCACCACATGGCGGGATGCGCGGGTCTTTATGGGCTGCGGATCATTGCCGCCCCCGTTCTGGCGGATGGGTACACAATTGATGCCGATGCGTTGATGATATTGGCGAAGGTCGAAAAGCCAAAGCTGATTACAGTCGGGGCGAGCCTCAATCTTTATGAGCATCCTGTCGCCGAAATCCGCGCGGTGGCGGATGCTGTCGGGGCGAAGGTGATGTTTGACGCCGCCCATCAATGCGGAATTATCGCGGGTAAAGCGTGGCGTGATCCACTGGCCGATGGCGCCCATTTCATGACGATGTCGACTTATAAATCATTGGGCGGTCCTGCGGGAGGGTTGATCGTGACCAATGATCCTGAAATGGCCGAAGCGTTTGACGCCATTGCATTCCCCGGCATGACAGCCAATTTCGATGCGGCCAAATCTGCGGCGATGGCCATTACGATGCTGGATTGGCGCGACCACGGGCAGGCCTACGCCGCAAAGATGATTGAAGTCGCCCAAGGGCTAGCCGCCGGATTAAAGGCGCGCGGCGTTCCTGTTTTTGAAACGGCGCAGGGCGCGACGTCGTCCCATCAATTCGCCATAAAGGCGGCGGCCTATGGCGGTGGGCAAACAGCATCCAAACATCTACGCAAAGCGGGTTTCCTTGCGTGTGGTATCGGCCTCCCGATTGAGGCCGTTGCGGGCGACATGAATGGCCTGCGCATCGGTACGCCAGAATTGACGCGTTGGGGAGTAGACATGGGGGACGTTGATCAGATGTGTGATTTGATCGTGGAGGCCTTGGAAAGCCAAGATCCGACATCAATGGTGCCGCGCGTTCGCGACTGGCGTGAAACGTTCAAAACGCTGCACTACATCAACTGATTACTTGTCGCGAAACTGCGGTTCACGCTTTTCAATATAAGATTTCATGCCCTCGGTCTGATCTTCAGTTGCAAACAGGGACTGAAACAGGCGGCGTTCATAATTGATTCCTTCGGCCATCGTGGTCTCATAGGCACGGTTCACGGAGTCCTTCACAGCCATCGTCGCCAGCAGGGATTTTTCAGCAATCTTATGGGCAGCGGCCATCGCTTCTTCCTTGAGCTTTTTGGCCGGCACGACGCGGCTGACAAGGCCCGAACTTTCTGCTTCTTGGGCATCCATGAAGCGGCCCGTCAAATGCATCTCCATCGATTTGGCTTTGCCAACAAATCGCGTCAGACGCTGTGTGCCGCCAAGGCCCGCCATAACGCCAAGATTGATTTCCGGCTGCCCGAATTTCGCCGTTTCGGATGCAATGATAAAGTCACACATCATCGCAAGTTCGCACCCTCCGCCCAAAGCATACCCTGATACAGCGGCGATTATCGGCTTGCGTGTTTTGATGAAACGGTCGGTTTGCGCGCCAAAAAAGTTCTGCTTATACATCTCAACGAACGTCTTGTCGGCCATTTCCTTAATGTCCGCGCCAGCCGCAAATGCTTTGTCGGATCCAATCAGAATGATGCAGCGCACTTTGTCTGATGCATCAGCGTCTTCAACCGCTGAGGACAATTCATCCAACAGCTGGGAATTGAGCGCGTTCAAGGCATCAGGACGGTTCAGCGTGATCAATGCCACCCCGTCCGAAATTTCTACGATGATTGTTTCATAGGCCATTTGGACGGCTCCCGAAGCTATATTTGGACGTTAGGGTTACCAAAGACAGCGCCACAGGCAAGCTATCTTTGGCATTTTGGGCAATAGAACGTCGAACGGCCCGATTGCACAATGCGCGCGATGGTCCCGCCGCAGTCAGACGTTTGGCAGGGCTGATCTTCGCGGTCATAGGCCTGAAACCCGTGCTGGAAATACCCGAGTTCCCCATCTGCCTGCCGATAATCCTTGAGAGAGGATCCACCCGCGGCGATGGCTTCTGACAGAACATCACGAATGATTGGCACCAAGGTTGCCACACGGGTTTTGGACAGCTGCCCTGCTTTGCGTTTTGGGTTTACGCGGGCGCGGTGCAGGACTTCGCAGACATATATATTGCCCAGACCCGCGATGATCCTTTGATCCAAAAGCGCAGTTTTGATGGGCGTATTTTTATTGGCCAAGACATCGATCAGATAAGCCTCATTGAAGGTGTTGCCCAACGGTTCTGGGCCGATGGATTTGATCAACCAGTGGTCTTCAAGCGTGGCGGTCAGCGCAAGGTCCATCGCACCAAAACGACGGGCGTCATTAAACGTCACCCGCGACCCGTTCCCCATGTGAAACACGACATGATCGTGCTTTTCGGCCGCTGGGTGATCGTGATGAAATTGACCCAAGGGATCGCCCGACACTGTCATGCGACCTGACATGCCAAGGTGAATGATCAATGTCTCGCCGGTGCTCAGATCGGCCAGCACATATTTTGACCGGCGGCGCAGCGCTGTAACTTTGGCACCATTTAATCGGATCGCCATGTTGTCGGGGAACGGCCAGCGCAAATCAGGACGATTCACATCCGCGCGCGTAATCACCTGACCTTGCATGGACGGTATCAATCCCTTGCAGACGGTTTCGACTTCTGGAAGTTCAGGCACGAACGACCCCTTTCAGAAGCAAGCTCAGGTCTTTATAACCACTGAAGTTCGCGCCGATTGCAAAGCCACTGAGGGCCGCAAACGTCCACCAGTCCCTGGATGTTGCTTCACCAGATTGCAAAACGATGAGCCAATAAAACAACGCACCGCCCCCAAAGAAAAACAGCGCGAAATAAATCACTCCTGGCGTCTTGGGCGGCCGCATCACGCGGACATCTTGCACACCGAAACCGGTTTCATGTTTCACCTGCTTAGTGTCTGCGCTTGCGCGCAAACAATGGGTCAGGCTTTCAGTCGCATGGGTGACAGAATTGCCCGTCACGCGCCACTGCCACCAGATCAGTGGCAGGAAAATCACGAAAACGATCCCGAAGAAGACGGCGTTTTCGGCAATGGCGGCGGGCAAACTTATCAGCGCGTCCCATTTGTCTGCAAAATAGTCGCCCATTTCGGTATGTTTCCTCCCGCGCTGATTTGGCTGTTTGTATCTGAAGGTTGGACGCTATATCTGCTGGGTAAGCTGCGCAAGGTGCTGGATATGACTGATAATCAAACGACTCATTTCGGATTTGAAACGGTGCCCGAGGGCGACAAGGCGGGCCTTGTTCAAGGCGTATTTTCAAGCGTCGCAAGCAAGTATGATGTGATGAACGACGCGATGTCGCTTGGCATTCACCGCATTTGGAAAGAGGCAATGATGGACTGGCTGGCGCCGCGTTCGGGGCAGAAGCTCTTGGATGTTGCAGGCGGCACGGGCGATATTTCGTTTCGTTTCCTGAAACGAGCAAAGGTCGGCTACGCCACCGTTTTGGATATTACCGAACCGATGCTGATCGAAGGCCGCAAACGTGCGGAGGCAGCGCAGATGGATGCTTCGCTGGATTGGATCGTAGGCGACGCGATGGCGCTCCCGTTTGAGGACAACACATTTGATGTTTACACAATCAGCTTTGGCATTCGAAACGTCACCCGCCCGCAAGAAGCCCTGAACGAAGCCTACCGCGTGTTGAAACCCGGTGGTCGTTTGATGGTTTTGGAATTTAGCCACATCCCGAACGATATGCTGCAAAAGATGTACGATTTATATTCGTTCAACGCGATTCCGGCTATGGGCAAGATCATCACAGGGGATCGCGACAGTTACCAATATCTTGTGGAGTCGATCCGTAACTTTCCCGATCAGGAGACTTTCATTGAGATGGTGAGGACTGCCGGTTTTGAAAATGCGAAATATCGCAACCTAAGCCTTGGTATCGCCTGCTTGCATTCAGGCTGGAAACTGTAACTTGCGCGGGCCACACAACATATGGCGCCTGATCCGAACCGGCGCGACGCTTGAACGTACCGGCGCGATGAAAGTCATTCTTGATGCCGCCGAAGCACCCGCATTGATGCGTGGCGCACTGCGCGGATTGGTTTGGCCATTTCAGTGGTTGGGCCTAAAGGGTGACGTAAACTTACCACCCGTCACGCGTGCGTTGCAGGCATTGGGTCCCGCCTACATCAAGTTCGGGCAAGTGTTGTCCACGCGGCCCGATGTTGTCGGCACCGAATTGGCCGTGCAATTGCGCGTCCTACAAGACAAACTGCCCCCTTTTCCGATTGAAGTGGCAAAGGCAGAAATCGAAAAAGAATTGGGAGTGAACATCGATACCGTGTTCGCTGATTTCTCTGAACCCGTAGCAGCCGCATCGATTGCGCAAGTCCACAAGGCCCGCTTGGTATCAGATGGTGAATTTGTTGCCATCAAAGTCCTCCGACCCGGTATCGAAAAAGCATTCCAGAAAGACATAGACGCCTTTTATCTGGCCGCGTCGATTTTCAATGCGTTTTCACCATCTGCACGCCGGTTGCGCCCGCTTGATGTCATCGAACATTTCGAAGGCGTCGTGCTAAGCGAACTAGACCTGCGCCTCGAAAGCGCGTCAGCGTCAGAATTTGCGGACAATACCGAAAACGACGCCGGGTTCACCTTGCCGCGGGTGCGTTGGGGATTGTCGGCGCGCCGCGTGATGACATTAGATTGGGCTGAAGGCATCAACGCAGCAGATGTCGACGACATTGCCGCCGCCGGGCACGATCTAACAGAACTATCACGCCGCGTTTTGCAGCTGTTTTTGAACCATGCCTTGCGTGACGGCTATTTTCACGCGGACATGCATCACGGGAACCTTAAAATCGCGCCGAATGGCGATATTATCGCCTATGACTTCGGTATTATGGGCCACATCGACGAATACACCCGCCGGGTCTACGCCGAAATTTTGTTCGGCTTTATTCGCCGTGACTACAAACGCGTCGCTGAGGTTCACTTTGAGGCCGGCTACGTGCCCGCGAACCGAGATGTGGACGAATTTGCGCGGGCGTTGCGCGCCGTTGGAGAGCCGATCTTCGGGATGAACGCCGAACAGATTTCAATGGCGCGGCTGTTGTCTTACTTGTTCGAGGTCACTGAACGGTTCGGGATGGAAACCCGCACCGAACTGATTTTGCTGCAGCGTACGATGGTCGTTGTCGAAGGTGTGGCACGAACATTTGACCATCGTATGAACATTTGGGATGCCGCCAAACCCGTCGTTGAAGACTACATCAAAGATAGCATCGGGCCAAAAGCCGCATTGCAAGATCTAGCGAAGACCGCGCGTGTTTTGGCGCGGTTCGGTCCCCGCTTGCCAGCGCTTGCCGAAGCAGCCCTTATAAGACTTGGCGAAGACCCTGCCCCTCCACCTCGCAGGTCTTACTGGCACGCATTTGGCTGGATGACCCTTGGTGCAGCGGCCGCGTCCGCTGCACCAATTGCTGTTTTTTTCTTTGGCTAGGATTACGCCTCTTTCAGCGCGCTGACTGCTGTGGCCAATATGGCAATGCCGCCTTCCAGCATAAAGATTGATTCGCAGTTTTGGCTGCGTATTTCTTGCACCTTTGCGTAGACGTCAAACATTTCTTTCAGGACCACTTCACCATTTGACGAACTTTCGATGTGGAATTCGTAAATTACGGTCGGGAACGGCGCGCCGTCAGACGACGTGCCAGCCCATTCGACGAGTTCGGCTGATTTTGGAATTTCCATTCGCTGCACTTCATTTCAGTCCTCATCATAGACAACCAATTCGACTTTGTCAGCGATTACTGCCGGATTTGGCGCCAGTGTGATCGGGCTTCCATCAAAATACGCGGGGGCTGCGGCACGGGCTTCCTTTTCGGCCCAGTCCGCCAACTGCGCCATACCGGTTGTGTTCATTTGCACCATCAATGCTGTGAGCAAATCATTCGTTAGCACCGCTTGTTCAACGCCTGAAAACGTAGCGAGCTGTTGTGCGTATTCAGAGGAATCTGTCGGGTTGAGGGTGTCCTGATTTTCCATCTGTACCTTCAACATTTTTAGAAATGTGTCAAAATCAGACTAGATCACGGAGTTCGATGCTCCAGTTTATGGTGCGAACGTTGAGGTCGACGATGAGAGGGCTGCAATATCCATTAAAAAGTCTCCGTCAGAGTTTCAGGTCTAAGCCGCCGCTAAGGGCGACCGTTACTATAGGTGAGGTTGGGTTCGCGTCAGATGGCTGCTGTTCTGAATCCACATTTGACTGGGGAGCATTGTTTGATTGCTGCCCCGATTGGCCCGAAGAGGTATCGAAGGAAAATGACGTGGAGCCGTGTATGACGTCAGCGCTTGTGGGTCCAAATAGCGTTATTTGCTAAGAGAGTATTTGTTGCTCATCGTAACCACTGAGGAGTGGAAGATGAGACAGACAACTGGATTGTCGGGACACCTTTGGTACGCCATTCGACCTCGTTCATGAGGTGAAGCTTATCACCCAACTTGCTGGCGCGAATGCCAGATTGCGTACCCGCCAGATTGCGCAGCACGCCTTTGCCATCTTTGTCACGTGCGAACCCTATATGGATGTCGAACGGGCACTTAACCATGAAATAGCGACTTTCCATTTTGATGACCGCAGGGCAACGCGACGCTGACTTGGCATGTTCGCGGTTCGCCTCAACAGAGCGCACCCGTTCTGGCGCAGCATAAATGATGCCACCCTTCTTTTCGTTGAGGAACCAACCAACCTGAACGGGCCCCCGCACGGTGTTCGTATCTTTGGTGTTTTCGAAAGCCACTGATAGACGCATGGCATGCTCCAATACTGCTCGATTTCTCAGATAGACTCGTAATCCGCATTGCAAGTCAAAAGACTAGCGACGGATAAGTGGCAGTCGTGACAACAAAGCAGCGCCCACTTGATCAAAGTGTGACGTTCAAAACGGCACGAACGACAGCCAATGTCGTGTTTTGCCCTAGACAGAGAAAGGCCTGGCTGGTCACGTTATCAAGAATTTTCAGCAGAAAGGCCCCGCCATGAAAGACCAGTATCGTGTTGTTGTCATTGGGGGCGGCGTGGTTGGCGCGTCTGTTCTATATCATCTTGCGAAGTTCGGATGGACCGATGTCGCGCTGATTGAACGGGATGTGCTGACAGCGGGTTCTTCATGGCACGCAGCGGGCGGCATTCACGCCCTGAACGCAGATCCGAATATGGCCACCCTCCAAGGGTACACCATAGACCTTCTCTCGGAGGTGGAGGCAGAGTCTGGCATCGACATTGGCCTGCACATGACAGGTGGCGTGTCTGTTGCCTGTGATCCTGCGCGGTGGGAATGGCTACAAAGCGCGTACCGCACATTCCAGACGATCGGGATTGAGGATTGCCACCTGATGTCGCCTGATGAGATCAAGAAAGCCTGCCCGATCATGGATACCACTGGCATCATCGGTGGGCTTTGGGCGGACCGCGAGGGCTATGTCGATACGACAGGCACTGTGCATGCCTACGCACGGGCGGCGAAAAAACGCGGTGCCGATATTATTGAGCACAACAAAGTCGAAGAGCTGCATTGGACAGGCGATCATTGGCAGGTGGTGACCAAAAAGGGCACTATTCGGGCGGAACACGTGGTAAATGCTGGTGGCCTGTGGGCCAAGCAATGCGGTAAAATGGTCGGGCTCGATCTTCCCGTTTCGCCGCTATCGCACCATTATTTCCTGACGGAAACGATCCCCGAACTTGAATCGCTCGACTTTGAAGTTCCCATGATGGTCGACCTCGAAGGGTTTACCTACATGCGCCAAGACAAGAAGGGTATTCTTGTCGGCATCTATGAAGAAAATCATCAGCACTGGATGATGGACGGCGCGCCGTGGAATTACGGCATCGAACTTTTGCAAGAAGACCCCGACCGCATCGAAAAAGAACTGATGATGGCCTTTGAACGCTACCCTTGCCTGAACGACGTCGGCATTTCCGATTGGGTAAATGGCGCGTTTACGTTTTCGCCCGATGGGAATCCGCTTGTCGGGCCTGTTGAATCCGTGCCCAATTACTGGCTGGCCTGCGGTGTCATGGCCGGATTCCTGCAAGGTGGCGGCGTGGGTAAAACCCTCGCTGAATGGATGATTCACGGTGATACAGAGACTGATGCGTGGTCGATGGACATCGCGCGTTATGGTCCTCATCACTCTAACAAAGAATATATCAAGCAAACCACAGGCCAATTCTATTCGCGCCGCTTTGTGATGTCTTATCCGAACGAACAGCTGCCTGCGGGTCGCCCGTTGCGCATGGCCCCCGCCTACGATGCGATGACTGAAGCAGGCTGTCGTTGGGGGACATCGTGGGGTCTGGAAACGCCACTTTACTTCGCACCCAAAGACTTTGTCGAAGAACCGTCGCTCAACCGATCTAACGCGGGCCAATACGTTGAGGCAGAGTGCAAAGCAGTTCGTGATGCAGCTGGCCTCCTCGACATTACAGGGTTTTCGCGCTTCGAAGTCTCGGGTGACGGCGTTGAAGACTGGTTGAACAAAATGTTCGCAACCAGACTGCCCAAACCGGGCCGCGCGCGATTGGCCGTAATGTTGTCGCCCGAAGGGAAGCTCAAGGGTGATCTGACGTTGTTCAACTGGGGTGATGGAAAATACTGGATTATGGGCAGCTACTATTTGCGTCAATGGCACAAGCGGTGGTTTGCCGATCACAAAGGCCCGAACGTGATGTTGCATGACCTGTCAGACGACAATTGTGGGTTTTCAATCTCGGGCCCAAATGCCACCAAGATTATACAGACGATCCAACCTGACCTTGATCTATCATTTATGGGCTGCGGCACCTTTGATCTTGGTCTGTTGCGCTGCAAGGTCGGGCGTTTGTCCGTCACGGGCGAACTTGGCTATGAAATCCACTGCCATGCAAACGAACACATCGCTTTACGACGTATGCTGCTTGCTGCGGGGGCGGATCACGGGTTGAAAGAAGTCGGATTTAACGCGCTTTTGTCCCTTCGGATCGAAAAGTCCTTTGGCATCTGGTCTGCGGAATTCACCCAAGACCGCACGGCGGCCATGACCGGCATGGATCGCTGGATCGACTGGCAAAAGCCTGATTTCAACGGACGCGACGCAGCGATGAAAGAACGCGATACTGGACCAGATCAGGTATTAGTTACGCTCGGCCTTAACAGTCCCGATGCGGATTGCGCTGGATACGAACCTGTTTGGTCAGACGGTAAACGCATCGGGTTCACGACGTCTGGTGCGTATGGCTACACTGTTGGCCAGTCCATCGCGATGGCAATGGTGGACAAAGAATTCGCGGCCCCGAGAACAAAACTTTCGGTGCATGTCGTCGGCGTGGAACGATCCGCAAAGGTACTGGACCCGTCCCCCTATGACCCGACGGGCAAAGCGATGCGAGGATGACCAAACGCCAAGGCCGCAAAGCACGCGGTGTTCAGGAAACGAAACGCAAGGTCGATTACCGTACCTTGCGCAACCCGTTTCCACCGCTCGATGCGTTTCCGCCTGATCGCATCGACGCGATACATGCTGCTGCTTTGGATGTCCTTGGCCGCCTTGGCATCAAAGTTCTGCTGCCAGAAGCGCGTGACCTGTTCGAAAGCGCTGGCGCGCAGGTCATCGACGAAATGGTCTACTTCCCCGCAGACCTCATTGAAGGCCACGTCGCACTTGCCCCGAAGTCCATCGTCATCAAAGGTGGCGTGGCCGAGCGCGACATCACCCTCGAACTTGGGTCACTGGTGTTTCAACCGGGTGCAGGGTGCCCGCATGCGACCGATCTCGAACGCGGACGCCGCGCTGGCACGCTAGAAGATTACCTTGAGCTCACCAAACTGACCCATCATTTCGATGCGCTGCAAATGTTGCCGCCTTTGGTTGAACCCCAAGACGTGCCCATGAACTTGCGACACTATGAAACTATGCGCGCACAGCTCACGTTATCTAACAAAGTGCCTTTTGTTTTCTCTCGTGGGACACCACAGGTCCAACAAAGCTTTGAAATGCTAAAGGCATTTCGCAATGTAACAGACACTGAATTCATGCAAAATCCGTACTGCTATACAATCATCAATACCAATTCTCCGCGCCAGTTGGATATTCCCATGGCGCAAGGCATCATCGATTTCGCCCGCGCTGGGCAAGTGTCTATTATTACGCCCTTTACGCTGATGGGGGCGATGGCGCCTGTCACGGTTGCGGGTGCATTGACCCTCAGCCACGCCGAGGCAATGGCGGCCATTACCCTTGGTCAGATTGCAAATGCGGGCGCGCCGATGACCTACGGGACGTTCACCAGCAACGTGGATATGAAAACGGGCGCACCTGCGTTCGGAACGCCTGAACAAGTCAAAGCATCTTTGGGCGCTGGCCAATTAGCACGCAAACTTGGATTGCCTTGGCGTTGCGCCGCGGGATCGGCGGCCAATATCAACGACGCACAGGCCGCCCACGAAACCGAAATTTCTGGTTGGGGTGCGTTTTTGGCGGGTGCAACTGTCATCATTCACTCCGCCGGTTGGCTAGAAGGCGGCCTCACCCTGTCCTACGAGAAGCTCATAACTGATATGGACATGGTCCAGACCTTTGCTGAACTTTGCGTACCACCAGAAGCGGACGACGACGCAATCGCACTGTCTGCTTTGGCTGAGGTTGAACCGGGTGGCCATTTCTTTGGCGCGATCCACACGATGGAGCGCTATCAAACGGCATTTTATGATCCTGTTGGTATGGATTGGTCCAACATCGGGACGTGGGAAGACCGCGGATCACAGGACGCCAACACGCGGGCCACGGCGATCTGGAAAGGGATCTTGCGTGATTTCGTGCCCCCTCCGATCGCTGTCGAAAAAATCGCCCAGCTAGACGCATACATCGCCCAGAAGACGTCTGAGGGAGGGGCACTGCCTGAAAGCTGACCTCGCGCGGGAGTGAGGACGGTGTCACAATACTGGAAATCCCCACATTGAGGGCCATATACTGTGTCTAATAACAAAGGGGATCACCCATGACCAAGTATGAGAAAAATCCAGACGTCGTTGCGACCCTCACGCCAGAACAGTTTCACGTCACTCAAGAAAGCGGAACAGAACGCCCGTGGACGGGTGCCTATTTGGACAACAAAGAGGTCGGTATTTACGTCGATATCGTATCTGGTGAACCGCTTTTTGCATCATCCGACAAATACGAATCTGGTTGTGGTTGGCCCAGCTTTACCAAGGCCATTGAACCTGCCTATGTAAACGAACTGACGGACAATACCCTTAGCATGACCCGTACTGAGGTCAGGTCCACCCACGGTGATAGTCATTTGGGGCACGTTTTTCCGGATGGTCCTGCGGATCGCGGTGGATTGCGATATTGCATCAACGGCGCATCGCTGCGTTTCATTGCCAAGGACGACATGGCCGACGAAGGCTATGGCGACTACATCAACCAAGTGGAGGACGTATAATGACCGAACGCGCAGTTTTAGCCGGTGGCTGTTTTTGGGGCATGGAAGATTTGATCCGCAAGTTGCCCGGCGTTGTGTCCACGCGAGTTGGGTACACGGGCGGCGATGTTGCGAATGCGACATACCGCAATCACGGCACCCACGCCGAGGGGATCGAAATCATGTTCGATCCAACGCAAATCACATATCGACGCATTCTCGAATTTTTCTTTCAGATCCACGATCCGACCACGGCAAACCGCCAAGGCAACGATCGCGGCATGTCATACCGCTCTGCGATTTACTATGTCGATGAGGATCAAAAAGCAGTCGCGATCGACACGATCAAGGACGTCGATGCATCCGGTCTTTGGCCTGGAAACGTGGTGACGGAAGTCGACCCTGTGTCCGAGTTCTGGGTGGCCGAGCCCGAACATCAGGACTATCTGGAACGCATTCCAAACGGATACACCTGCCACTTCATTCGCCCGGATTGGGTCCTGCCCCGTCGCGAAGCGGCCGAGTAATTAATTGGTGATGCGTGGTCGCCCACGGGCGGTAATACGCATCGTCGCCTCGATAAACATTGTCTGAGCCTCGATCTGAGCCTCGCGAAGATCGAGGCTTTCGCTTATCCGCACCTCATCTACGCCGGATGACACCGCCTTGGCCGTCGCCTGGTCTATCAGAATCAATCGCAACGCGCCCAGTGCATCGTCCTTAGTTGAAAACTGTGTCGGGCCATCCGGCATATGAGCGACAAATGCGCCTTCGCCGCCAGCTGTGACAGCTCCTTCGGCATGGATTGACACCTGCCCCACCACCGCACCAATCGCATTTGCGACACCCCCATCATCAGGCAGGATCGTGGCACAACCAAGTGACTGGCCCACAGCACCATAATAACTTTGGGCAGACGCCCCAAGACCAATAACAGGCAATGCCAGTCCCGCGCTGACCCTCACAACATTTGAATGGTTCTGACGACCTGCGTTCGTTAGCCTATGACGCGCCAGAAGGTCGGGGTTATCCCACCCCTCTTCAGAAAAAGCAGTCTCTAACAAAGCCCAAGACGTCTGTTCGGTCAGCTGGTCAATAATTCGCTGCGCAATGACATCTGGCCCTGCCGCAATACGATCACCACTTCCGACGCGCCGTCGGGCGAACAGCGTCAGCGCCTTTTTAGCCGCTTCAACATCCCAATCTGCCATGCGGTCCAGCGCATGGCTCGCGTCAGACGGAGTAACGCCACAAGCCAGCACAAGCCCCCGTTTAACAAGTCGTCCAAGCGCAGGTTCCTCAATACGGGTTTGCACAGCATCCGACCACTTCAAGGGACCATCCAACAATCGCGCTGCAACCGTCGTTTCGCGCGGGTCCAGCCCATCAGGCAAGCTGATAAATTGCGCGAGGACGAACTGCGTGGATTCCTGTGCGAGGCTTTCCTGTGCCGAGGCCCGATCTAGGGCATGATGAACCAATTCAGGGTAACTTTGTGCCAGTAAAGACACTGGCATCACCCTTTTCGGGCCAAGAACGATACCGCCTTCAAGCCCTTCGGTGATACGAACTTCGCTATCCCCCCCCAAACCGAATGTTCGCATCGCTACGGCCTCAACCATCGTGCGGTATTTGCCGACCTTCGCCCCTTGGGTGTCAATTTTAGGCAATCCATTCTTAAGGAGGCAAACATCCGTGGTCGTACCGCCAATATCGCTCACGATCGCGTTCTGCTCCCCTGTTAACCATTGGGCGCCGGCAATACTGGCAGCGGGGCCGCTCAGGATCGTTTCAATCGGCCGCTCCCGCGCGAGTTTGGCAGAGATCAACGCGCCATCGCCGCGCACAACCATCAACCGCGCATCAATACCACAGGTGATCATGTGCGTTTCGGTTGCTGCGATCAGCCGGTCAATCAACCCAATTAGGCGCGCGTTCAACAGAGCGGTGAGTGCTCGTTTCGGACCACCCAAGGACTGGCTCAGTTCATGGGAGCACGTAACAGGCAAATCAAGCCGATCCCGGATCAAATCACGTACCAAAAATTCATGCGCAGGGTTGCGTGTGGCAAAGCGCCCCGCAATCGCCAAACCTGTCATTCCAGCAGGAAGAGAGTCTAATTTTTCTAAAATGTCGTCCGAATTCAGTGGCACAACTTCGGCGCCAGAATGCCCATGGCCACCCTTGATGAACAAAACAGGATCGGAACCCAAAGCGTCGGACAAATCGGCCTTTTCAAGTTCCGCTTCTTCAAACCCGATGAGAATGAGCGCGACGCGTCCGCCCTGCCCTTCGACGAGCGCGTTGGTCGCAAGCGTCGTAGACAACGACACCATCGCGATGTTGGATCCGTCAAGACCGCTCTCGTCCAGAACCGCATCAATTGCGGCCCCGATACCAAGCGACAGATCGGGTCGCGTCGTTAGCGCTTTGGCCTTTGCAATGACCCGATCGGTGTCGTCATCCAACAGTACGGCATCGGTGTAGGTGCCGCCCGTATCAATGCCCAATAATATTGCCATTTCCATCCCTTGGTCTTTGATATGACGCTATCGAAAGTTTGGCCGTGATCTATCCAGAAGGCGACATAAAAACCACCGATCAGCGGCGCTTAACCTTTGGAAAGGCTTTCCAATTCAATAATCTTGCCACCTGCTGCTTTGGCATCTTCCGCGTCGTGCGTGACCATCAAAACGGGCAATTCGCGTTCCTTGGCGACACGGAAAACAAGATCACGGACCTGGGCGCGAAGTTCAGCATCAAGACGTGAAAACGCTTCGTCCAACAACAAGGCGTTTGGATCCGACAACAACATACGCACCAAAGCCACACGTGCCTTTTGCCCACCGGACAATGTTGCCGGATCACGATCTGAATACCCGCCCAAACCGACATCAACCAATGCCGCATCAATTGTGCCGCCCCGCGATGACATTGATCCGCCCGCAGGTATTCCGAAGGCGAGGTTCGCCCCCACGCTCATGTGCGGGAAAAGCAAATCATCTTGAAACAGGATACCGATGCGCCGCTTGTGCGGCGGGCGCATCGTGATATCTTCGCCGTTCAAGATGACAGTGCCCATGCCACGGAAAACCGAAGGCAACGTTCCCGTTATGAATGCCAGCAAGGTCGATTTACCTACGCCTGAAGGCCCCATAACGGTCAGAACCTCGCCCGGCTTGATATCGTAGTCGACCTCAATTAGCGGCAATTCGTCCCGTAAAATGCACAAATCGCGCAGTATTAGACCCTTATTCATGCAGACCTCTCCGATTACGCCACAACAATGTGGGGATAAGAAGCGCTAAAGTGAAGGGCACCAGCGCGGCGAACGTTTGCATCAGACCATAGACACCAATTGCGCGGCGGTCCCCACCTGATGCAAGGGCCATCGCCTCTGTAGTGAGGGTGGAAACACGCCCTCCTCCGATCAGCAAAGTCGCAAGGTATTGTCCCACAGAAACGGCGATACCAACAGCAACAGACGTGAGGATGGGGCGCGTTAACATCGGCAAACGCACCTGCCAGAATATACGGTTCGGGGATGCGCCCAGCGCGTTGGCAACAGTCGCAAGGCGCACGTCCCATGATCGCCACGGATCACCCAGCGACAAAAAGACATAGGGCAAAACAAACACCAGATGGGCGAAGATCACGGGCAATCGACCAATGTCCGCGCCGACGTTCAGTAACAATGTCTGTAGCCCCGGCAAAAATGCGGTCTGTGGCACGAGCAGCGGTAGATACATCAACCACAAGCCACGCCGTGACAGGCTTCGCCCGCTTCTGTGTTCGGCTTCGAGGCACCCTAATACCAGAGCAAGCGCGAGGCCAACTACAATTCCTGCCACCAAAAACGTTTCCCCCAATGTCGCAAGTGCGTTGGGGCCATGGCGATCCCAAGACCGAAGCGTGAAGGTGTCCGGCCAGACATTCGGAAAGCTCCAGAACCCTGCGAACGACCAAACGATGAGCCCGAATATGCCAAACAGGACCGCGCCCGCAGACAGCGCGCCGAGACCGAGGGACACGATGCATATCGGCGCGTCAAACTGGCCACGCCGACCTGACGCAATCCAATGGCGTCCCCAGCGGCCTACCAATCGTTCCCCAAGCCACCAAAGCCCCAGCGCGCACACGACCAATGCCAATTGCCATAATGCGGCCGCTGCTCCGGTCAGGCGCATGGAAAGGTCAGGGTCGCTCATCCATTTGACGATCTGCACGGACAAGGTCGGGGGTGTGGATGGGCCTAGGATGACAGCGACGTCTACCACGCTCATGGAATAAGCGAGGACAACGTAAATAGGCAGTCTGATTTGGGAATACACTCGTGGGAATACTGTCTTGAGCCATCCAGATAACCGCCCATATCCCAAGGCTTGCGCGACACGTAGTGAACGCCGCGGTTGGGCCTGCCCCATAGCCGCGATTGTCATCAACAGCAGGAACGGTACTTCTTTGATCACCAGCCCCGCGATCATCGCAAGGCCGAGGGGGTCTTGCAGGATCAACACATCTGGCGGGCGGTCCCATCTCGTGAGGGTGGGTGATATCAGGCGCGCGATCCAGCCTGATGGCATAATCAGAAACGCCAGCCCAAAAGCCGCTGCCGCGTGGGGAACCGACAAAAGTGGAGACAGCAGCCGTTCGAGCACTCGAAAAGATCGAGTGCCCGACCAACCGGCTGTGATGAACGCCACAATGATCAACGACAGCAACGTGGCGATCAATCCTGTGATCAGCGACAGACGTGACGCTGCACCCAAGCCCTGCCAGTCAAATAACATACGAAACGGGTCAAGCGTTGGGCCAGACAAACCCGCCGCCGGCAAATGCCCGAATGCCGGAAGCACCGTCCCCCACAGGCCCGCGATCACGGGGCCTAACATCACCAACAAAGTCAGCGCTGGTAGGAGACGGAGCATCCTAACGTATCAAACTACACTTACTGACCAGTGCCGTAACGGTCGGCCCAATCATCGGCGATCTGCGTCATCCAAGTTGGATGCGGTTCCGCTTGAACAGAGCCGAGTTCAGCAGGTGACAGTGTCGCGATGCCCAGATCAAGTGCATCAAAAACACCGCGCTGATCGTCTGTCAAAGCATCCATGTTCAACACCGTGCCATAGCCGAGGATATTTGGATTCTGCGCGCGAGCCTGTGCCTCTGGTGACATCAAGAAGTTTGCGACAACCATCGACCCTGCAGCGGAACCAGAATTGTACGGAATGGCGACAAAGGACGCGTTTCCAATGGTGCCATTTTCCAACACGAATGTACGCACAGTATCGGGCAGTTCAAAGTTCGCGATCGCAGCTGTCGCCTCACCAGGGCTAAAAGAAATCGCCAAATCGACCTCTCCGTCCGCGATCAGTTGAAGCTGGGCGGGACCAGTCGCAGGGTATGCACGGCCTTCACGCCAGAGCGTCGGGGTCAGCGCATCAAGATAGCCCCATAACGGGGCTGTAACGTCGGCGTATGTTGCATCCGTTGCTGCCTCTTGCAGAACGCTCGGGTCATCTAGCAAATCAACAAGCGCCTGTTTCAGGAAGGTCGTACCGAGGAAATCGGGTGGCTGTGGATACGTAAACCTACCAGGATTCGCTATGGACCATTCAAGGATCGCAGCCATGCTGCCCTGTGGTTCCATGTCGGCTGTGTCATACATAAACACGACCTGCGCCATGGCCCAAGGCGCCTCATACCCCTCAACGGGTACCGTGAAATCGGTTTGAACAGTTTTGGCTTCGCTGTCGACAACAGCCCAGTTCGGCAGTTGTTCCGCAAATGGGCCAAACAGCAGGTCAGCATCTTTCATCGCAGCAAAGTTCGACCCGTTGATCCAGATCATGTCGATGGCGCCGTCATCATCTTCGCCGGCTTGCTTTTCACTCAGAACTCGGGTGACAGCATCTGCCGTATCCGTCAGCTTTACGTGTTCAAGGGTGACGCCGTAGTCTTCCATCACGCGATCACCGACCCATGCGATGAAATCGTTGGTAGTGGTCGATCCACCCCAAGCGTTCCAATAGACAGTTTGGCCATTGGCCTCGGATGTGACGGCGTCCCAGTCGGATGGATCAGGGTTCGCCAAAACGAATGTCGGTGCGGCCAAAGCAGCAATCAATGCAAGGTATTTCATCAGTCTTCCTTCATAGTAAAAACGCGCCTTGCGGCAAAGAGGCGGAGCGTTGCAGTTGCAAAGCACAATGCACCGAAGATCCAGGCCAACGTCGCGAACGACGGGGCAAACAGGCATAACAGCACGAAAAACACGATCGTTTCCGTACCTTCCAGTAACCCGTTCGAAAAATACAGGGATTTGACCCCTTGGGCAGAGGTTTCCATATCGCGCTTTTCAGCAAGAATGGCATAGCCAAGAAAGCTGGTTCCATTGAAATAAAAGCTCGTTAACAAGAACGCGCCAGCAACAGCATTGGCCGCAGGGTCCATGACAACAAAAGCGAACGGGATCGCGCCGTAAAACAAGAAATCGCACGCGATATCCAAGTAGCCGCCGAAATCAGTTCTTCGCGTCGCCCCTGCGACAGCCCCGTCTAGCCCGTCTGCGATGCGCGATGCGAGCAGCGGAACCAACGCCAGTACAGGCCAACCCACAGCGATAAGAAGGGCCGCGAACAATCCCAGCCCCAAGCCCGCCAGCGTCATACCGTCAGCAGTCACACCACGCCCAGCCAAATTTTGGCCAAGCGCATTCAACGGCGGGTCAATAATTTTACGGGCGGCAGCGTCCAGCATAGGACCTCTCGTGTCAGGTACCGGACTTGTGACCTAAGCGCCGTTCACGCGCAATCGCACTGACACGAATGTGACTTATAGCTTCAAACGAAAAAGGGCCACGCAATCTGCGCGGCCCCTCATCATGTGATTAAAGCAACCCTTAGTTGGATTCTGCTTCAGCCTCAGCTTCACCAGCTTATTCGGCGCCGAATGTCGCGAGGTATGCATAGATGTTGATGGCTTCTTCTTGGTCACGGACGCGGTAGGCCATTTTGCCACGAGCGCGGTTGTTGTCGAGCGTCTCACGCAACCAACCCGTTGGGTCTTGTACGTAACCGACGAAAGATTCTTCGGTCCAGACCGTGCCCGCTTCTCCAAGCTCAAGGACTGAGTCACCATAACGGAAGTCTTCGATCGCTCCGATCTGACGACCTGCGATTGCATACAGGTTGGGACCTGTACGGGCGTTGCGGCCCGCAAGGACTTCGCCATCAGCGTCAGCCACAATGTGACATGCAACGCACTGGCGGTTGAATTGCTCTTCTCCAGCTGCCGCATCACCAGATGCAGCGTGGCCGCCGGCAAATGCAGGTGCGGCCAGAAGTGCGGCAGCTGCGGCATAGATAAACTTGGTCATAAGTGTTCTCCCTGAAACTTAATCTTGGCGTCGTGTCGTGCGCGGTACAATACCGCTTCAAATAGGAAAATAGCCTAATGGTCATCGCCGTCCAGCAGAAATAACAAATTGGTGCCTGTTATGCGATATCAAGCCACCGCATGTGCGATAGCACACTGTTTCCAAAGAGAAGTTAACGCGTTGATCAAGTGATCGATGTCAGCGTCTGTATGCAGCGGTGACGGTGTAAACCGCAACCTTTCGGTCCCTTTCGGCACAGTCGGATAGTTGATTGGCTGCACGTAAATGCCCCATTCATCCATTAAATGGTCCGCCAGCATTTTGGTTTTAACCGGATCACCAATCATCACCGGGACGATATGGCTGTTATTATCCATGTGCGGGATACCCTGCGCATCAAGCATTTTACGGAGGCGCGCCACTTGGCGGCGCTGGCCTGCACGTTCCATCTCGCTTTCTTTAAGATGCGCGATAGATGTGCGCGCAGCGACGGCCACTGCGGGCGGCAAGGCTGTGGTAAAGATGAACCCAGACGCAAAACTACGGATAAAGTCACAAAGCGCGGCAGATCCCGTGATGTATCCACCAACACAACCGAATGCTTTGCCCAACGTGCCTTCGATCAGGGTGATGCGGTCCGCAAGCCCTAGCTCTTCGGAAACACCACCGCCTCGTTTGCCATACATGCCAACGGCGTGGACCTCATCAATGTAGGTCATGGCACCGTATTTTTCGACGACATCAAGGATCGCCTCAATCGGGGCGATGTCACCGTCCATAGAATAAACGGATTCAAACGCAACGATCTTGGGGTAATGCGCCGGAATCGCACGCAGCTTCATTTCAAGGTCTTCGACGTCATTATGTTTCCACAAAACTTTGTGGGCGCGTGAATGACGGATGCCTTCGATCATAGATGCGTGATTGCCAGCGTCGGACAGAATGACACAATTCTCAAGACGACTGCCAAGCGTCGAAAGGGAGGCCCAGTTGGATACGTATCCAGATGTAAAGATCAACGCCGATTCCTTGCCGTGCAAATCTGCCAACTCGCGTTCAAGCAAAAGGTGATCGTGATTTGTGCCGCTGATGTTGCGCGTGCCGCCTGCGCCCGTACCAGTACGCTGAACACCTTCAATCATCGCATCGATGACTTTGGGGTGCTGACCCATGCCAAGATAGTCGTTGGAACACCAAACCGTTACATCGCGCACTCCGTCTTCCGCGTGGCTTGCCGCGCGGGGAAATTTTCCGGCCTTACGCTCTAACTCAGCGAAATACCGGTAGTTTCCATCATTCTTGAGCGAATCGAGTTGTTCGTTAAACAGCGCGTCAAAGTCCATTTGCTTCTTCCTTGGCAGTTATTCGTTTTTGCGCTGGAAGCATCCAGCGCCATAATTTTGCATCCGGCAGCGGGATCACCATGAACCAGTGTTCCAGCAACGCCAGCGCGGACAGAGAAGTGAGGAGGGCAAAGCCCGTAGCCTCGATCATTGAATTAGACGTCATAAGCAGTTGCGCGAAACATGCAGTTGCGAATGAAAGGACCGTCACTGAAAGCGGGAAAAACGCTGTTATCGGACCCTTGGTCATGTGGGTCTTAAGGTGCTGCAATGGCAGCGGTAGAAATTCGAAATTGATCCGTGGGACGCCGAAAAACAGGTTTAGTTTGGCACTAATGCGCGCGAAAAACAGGATCGCGTAGGTGCACATAGCGATAGTATTGTCAGCGCCCGTTGTGGCAATCACGATAAACGCGAGGCCGGCCAGCAACAGAACCTCGTGATAGGCCAAGGCATCCCAAGCCCGCCAGAACCGATCCGTACCAGACACGCCGTCGGGCCGATCAGCTCGTTCAGGGCCGGTGATAACGCCAGACAGGAACGACAGTTCAATCCAGCCCCAAATCGCCAACGCGCCAAAGAACCCTTTGTAAAGCCCGATGAGGGTCGCATCGGATGTCGACAGAATTACACCTGCAACGCCCAGCGCCAGCACCGGGACCGCAAAGAACACGGCACGATTATAGGCATTGCCACCCGTCCGATCAGCCGAACGGATGACAAGCAGGATCAGCCCGGTGGCGAACCACCAAGTAAAGAGCGCGATGAGAGATGCGCCCCAAACTGACATTAATACGCAGGCTTCATAAGGGTTTCCTGTGGAACGTCGTGTTTGATCGCGGGGATCGTATAAAGGGACACAAACGCTAATGCGGCCTTTGCCGAACCGGCGATGTTGCCAAAGAATCCACCAACGCCGCCGGCCTTTTTAGCGCGCGCAATTTGCACGTTGGCTTTTTGCATCCGTTCAAGATTTTTCTGCCAACGGGGGTGTTCAATATCCACCATCAGCGGGAACACCTGGCCCGTCAGCGCAGACGTTTTTGTGAACACCTCATGGGCATACCAGTCGGGATCAACGCCCAGCGCTTTGTGGAATTCAGGGCGCTGGTGATCGCGCACGTACATCGTGGAATAGACCGCCGTCAGGAAAAATTTGATCCACAGTTTGTTGGAATATTTTTCCGTCAACGCGGGGTCTGTTTTCATCAGGAGGGCAAAGGCCTCACCGTGTGAAAACTCATCGTTGCACCATTCCTCAAACCATTTGAAAATCGGGTGGAACCGATATTCGGGATGCTTTTCAAGGTGGCGGAAGATCGTGATGTAGCGCGCATAGCCGATCTTCTCGGACAGGTAGGTCGCGTAGTAAATGAACTTGGGCCGGAAGTAGGTGTACTTCTTGGATTGCGTCAAAAACCCGAGGTTCACCGCAATGCCAGCTTCGCGCAGGGCATCGTTGATGAACCCGGCATGACGGGCTTCGTCACGGGCCATCAATTGGAACAGCTGCGTGATATCGGGGTTCGATCCGCGGCGTTTCATTTCTTTGTACAGCACACAGCCGGAAAATTCCGCCGTGCAGGATGAAATCAGGAAATCGATGAACTCACGCTTGAGTTTCGGCTCCATGCCATCCCAATCGACCTTGTCCCAATCAGCGTTCTTTTTAAAATGGCCCTTATTCGGATCAGATACCATCTGTGCGATCAGCTTGTCCCAGTCCTCACGAACGGGGGTCACGTCGATCTTGTCCATCTCGTCAAAGTCAGTGGTGTAGAACCGCGGCGTCAGAAGTGTGTTCTGCATCGCAACGGCTGTAGCATCTTCGTTCGTCAACGGCGGCAGCGCCTCTTGAAGGGCGATCGCCTCTTCTGCAGTGGCCGCACCGGATGAATGTTTTGCTTGGACGTTCATGCCATCACCTCATCGCTAAACGAAAACTCGCACAGTTCCATGAATTCAAAATCACCTGTGGCGCGGGTCCACATGCGTTCGATTCCAGATGCACGGGTGATCGTGGCCATGCGTTCTTCTTCGATAATTTCACCGAACGGGGCCATGATTTCAGCACCATGCACCAAAACGCTGTCACCCGGTCCGATGACCGATCCATCAGTAAATTTCACATGCGCGGACAATTCTTCGAAACGATGGCTAATCGTAACGATGCAAGGCACCTGTTCTTTGGTTCGTGTCAAAAGGCCCATGAGGGTTCCCTCCTTTTAAGTGTTTCAGTCGAGCAGATCGGCGAAAGCTGCTACATTGTCGGCACCATACCCGATCAATTCCATTGACCAACCTGTCGCGGGGTCATGAATACCGTAGGTGCCACTTTCTCTTTTCAGAATAGTCAGCGGTGTGTCGTTAGGCAATCCAGCGACCAGACGTTCGCGTTTTACTGCGATGCCAATCACACCAATGAAACCCATCAGATCATCACCCGATGCCGCGATGCGATTGTCGTCCATGTCAAATACCGTCGACACGCCTTCGCGCGAACTGACGAATTGAACCTGAACTTCCTGAACCGCAGGAGTTTTCTGAAAGACTGCACTTTGCGGCACGTCTGTCCACTGGGCGTAGGCCACCAAGGCCAATGCGGCGAACATCAGACCAAACATGGATCGGACCAAAAACAGCGGGACCATATCGCGGTCGCGGTGTTTCATTTGTTGTTCAAGTGCTGACATTTGAATTACTCCGCTGCGACGGCGTTGACGATATTTGCACGCTCAACTTTGGGTTCGAAAACACGTGCTTCGGCGGCATCCGAAAAGATTTCGGCAACCTTCGCGACGTCCGCGATAGACCGGAAAGACGGCTGTGTTTTTGACATCTGCCATGGCTTCACATGCGGCCATGTCATCAGATAGGAAAACCGTGTATCCCCGATCAATTCAAACGCCAGTGATCCGTGACCGGATTTCTTAACATCCAAACCCGCGTTGCCGATCTGTGTGTAAGGAAGGTTCAGCGTCATCGTCAGCGCCGCCCCGATCCGCATTGCGACGCGCTTGTTGGTCAGCGTGTAAACTGCGGAACGCGCCTGCATATAGGCCAGTCCGAAAATCAACAGGCAGCTCAGCATCCCGACCACGATGAACGGGATGCCGTGCGCCAATGCTTCACCAAAGGACACGTAGGTGGAGGACACGCCTACGCGCCAGACTGTCAGAACAGCAAAATACCCCGCGACCCAAGTCAGGCCCAGCGCATCACGCGCCAAACGAAGCGGCGCAGGGCTGCCTTGCCAAAGGATGTGTTCCCCCTCTGGCAGGGCTTCTGGCAAACCTCTTACGGGTTCAAACTTGAAATCATCGTGGGACATGTGTCCGTCCTTTCTGTGTTGGCTTCAGAGTTGCGGTTCTAGGCGCGCTTCAGAAGCATAGAGAGTGCCACCAGCGTAGTAGGCCATGATTTTCTCTTCTTCGAGAAGCGTGACCTGATCGGCAGCTTTGATTGTCGGGATGCCCTCAAAATTGTGGGCAAACAGGGACCGCACAACGATGCGGTCGGATTTAACACGGCACATGTTCATCGGGATCAGACGGGTTTTGCCTGTGCCTTCCGGGTTCAGATCGAGCGTCAAGAAACGAACCATCGCTTCTGGCACATCGATCCACATGTCCGTCACGCGGCCAATAACTTCGCCGTCACCAGACACCACAACTTTGCCGCGTGGGTCGTGCCCGGCGGTATGTGCAAAATCGGGCAACATGCTCATCGGTTTGATCTTGATGTGTCCGTGACCGTCAAGTTCCGGCACGTCGCGACGTGGTGCCCAAGATGCGGGTCCGACACCATCAATCATTGGATCGCCCGTTGGTACGAACGGGGAGCCTGCTGCCTTGGATGTCCGTGCAAGTGCGAGATCTGAACGATCACCGCGTGCGCCGGATGGGACAGTCAAAGACCCACGACTGTGGGGCAAGTTGAATGTCTTGTCCTTGGGCAAAGGGAACGGCCCTTGGTTCGGTGCGATGTTTCCATCGTCGTCCTCAAGCTCATATCCTTCGCGCATGTTTTCGGTCTGGAGGTAGTACACCAGTCCGGCAAAAAACAGCCAAAAGAGCCAGATCGCGGCAGATGCAAGATCAAAATTTCCAAAAAAGTCTACGCCAACCATGGGTATGTCCTCCGTATTAGGTCGGGAAGTCCGCAAGGCCGAACTGGGCCTCGCGTGCTTCTGATATTGCCTTGACCCGCACAAGCGGCCCCAAAGCAATGAGGGTTAAGAAAAGCAGTCCGATCTCGGTGTGATAGACAACCGAATATCCTGTGGCAGGCGTGGCGAGCGCCTCCCCGAAGGTTCCCTGTAGTGCAAGTGATCCAACAACGTCCCGAAGGCCGCCCCCGATCACCGTCGAAAGCCCGGCGGCAGTGGCCTGAGCGGCCCCCCACGCACCAAGCGCAAGCCCGCGTCCGGCGATCCCTTTGGCAGGCATCGTCATAGCGGCCGTTAAGGTGGCAACGGAAAACAAGCCGCCCCCCAACCCGATGGCAAACGCGCCACCGAAAAACATATAAGTAGAATTAAGCGGCGCGGCGAAAATCACCGCAGTAAAGGCAATCAGCCCGACCAACAGACCACGGCCCGCGATACGGTAGGGATCAGTCGATTTGGCCAGCCATTTCGCAGCAGCTGCAAAACCAAGAAGCGCGCCAATGGCCCAAGCTGCCGTCAAAAGCGTCGTAGACGACACGGACAGCCCAAGGATTTCGCCACCATAAGGTTCCAGCAAAACGTCCTGCATGTTGAACGCCATCGTTCCAAGGAACACGACAACCAACAAACGCCCGGCACTGCCGCCAGACATCAAATCATCCCATGCATCCGAAAACGTAGGCTTGGGTGCCGTACGTTCTTCGCGCGTCATCGGTTTGACTTTTTCCTGCTTCCACAGGGCTGTCAGGTTCAACAATGCGGTTACAACAGCCGCGCCTTGCACGACTTGCACCAGCTTCAATTCCGAAAAATCGCGCAGCAGCGTGCCAATGATGATTGCAGACAGCAACATCCCGACCAAGAACATCACGTATAAAAGGGCAACGACCCGTGGGCGGGTCTCATCATCTGCACGATCCGCAGCAAGCGCGAGGCCAGCCGTCTGCGTCATATGCATGCCAATGCCCGTCAGAAGGAATGCGAGGCCAGCTGCAAACTGGCGCGCGCCTTCGGGGATATCAACGGCGGTATTGCCCGACAAGACCAGTAGCGCCATGGGCATGATCGCAAGGCCACCAAACTGCCACAACGTGCCAAACCAAAGATACGGGATACGCTTCCAACCGATCGCGCTGCGATAGGTATCGGACTTGAAACCGAGCAATGCGCGAAAGGGTGCTGCCAAAACCGGAATGGCAATCATGATTGCCACGATCAACGCAGGCACACCCAATTCCACGATCATCACGCGGTTCAATGTGCCAAGTAACATCACACCCGCCATACCGACGGACACTTGGAACAATGACAAACGCAACAGCTGGCGCAGCGGTAGACCTTCGGACGCTGCATCCGCGAACGGAAGCATTTTTAGCGTTACTTTTTGAAGGTCAGCCGCACGGAAAATCATGGACGACCTCCGAACCGCAAACACTGCGAAATATAAAAACCGGATGCCACACGCTCGACCTCGGCCAGCCTACCTTGAACGCCAGCAATCCGCAGATCGTTGCTAAGTTTTTCTGTCTTGTGCGGGATCATAACAGGCGATCTGTCAGAGCGCGGGAACAGTTTACCCACCCGAAACATCGCCATCAAAAGCGGCGTGCGCGGGGCGACTGTAAAGATAAACTTGCCGCGGATGCGGCCCTCGTTTGCCTTCAAAAGGCTCACCAGCATGTCATCGGAATAATAGATCATCGAATCCATCGCGACCGCGTGATCAAATGTGCCGTGCGCACTGTCGAGCATATCACCCGCATGAAACGTAATCTGTTTACGAAGACGATCGGGGCAACGGGCTTCGGCAATCTTGATCAGCTCAGGCGCGATATCAATCGCTACCACCTCTGCGCCACGTTCCGCCAAAGCGACCGCCTTCGCACCCGTACCGCACCCTGCATCCAGAACACGCAGGCCCGTCAGATCAGCAGGTAATTGATTCAACATAATATCGCGCATCTTGTCGCGACCAGCCCGCACAGTCGCACGAATACCAGACACGGGCTCGTCCGATGTCAGACGCTCCCATACCTTGGTCGCGGACTTGTCGAAGTATGTTTCGACACGGTCTCTGGTCGCTTCATATGTCATTAATCGAAACCCAAAAGTTCAAAGATTTCACGATCTTCTAAAGGCTGCGGCGCAGACCCTGGCAACGTCGTGGAATTATACAGCGCCTCGGCCATACGGATATATTCCGCCTGACACGCCGCCACATCGTCATCCAGATCCATCGCAAACAATGTCTTTTTCTTAAGGCGCGAGCGACGGATCGCATCCACATCCGGCATATGCGCGATGCGGTTGAACCCGACAGTGCGGCAATAACGATCAACCTCATCCGTGTCTTTGGAACGGTTCGCAACGCAACCTGCGAGGCGCACATTGTAGTTCTTTGATTTGGCCTGAACGGCGGCAATGATCCGGTTCATCGCATAGATGCTGTCAAAATCGTTGGCCGTCACGATCAGCGCACGGTCAGCGTGCTGCAAGGGGGCGGCAAAGCCACCACAGACAACGTCACCCAACACGTCGAAAATCACGACATCGGTGTCTTCCAACAGGTGATGCTGCTTGAGCAGTTTAACCGTCTGGCCAACTACATAACCGCCACATCCAGTGCCAGCAGGCGGGCCACCGGCCTCAACGCATTTCACGCCGCCATAACCTTCGGTCACGAAATCCTCAGGACGCAATTCTTCTGGATGGAAATCCACCTCTTTCAGAATATCGATCACGGTGGGCTGCAATTGGCCCGTCAACGTGAACGTGCTGTCATGCTTGGGGTCACACCCAATTTGCAAAACACGTTTGCCCATCTTGGTGAACGCAGCGGACATGTTAGATGACGTGGTCGACTTGCCGATGCCGCCCTTACCGTAGATCGCGAAAACTTTTGCGCCCTCGATCTTCATGCTGTCGTCTTGGTGGACCTGAACGGAACCTTCTCCGTCAGCGCCGCGCAAGATTGGGGGTGATTTGTCTAAAGCCATGGTAATTCCCTTTCCGGCTATTCAGCCGCAACACCTTCGAGACGATCTTCAAGCGCGTCAGCCGCATCCTGAAGGTCGTTAAGTGTCTGTTCATCCGGTTGCCAATAGTCCCGGTCCGATGCCTCAAGAAGGCGGCTTGCCATGCGAACGGACGCCTGCGGGTTCAACGCCGCCAGCCGTTCGCGCATGTCTGTATCAAGCACAAAAGTTTCGCTCAGTTTTTGGTAGACCCAAGGGTCGACCTGCCCTGTCGTTGCAGACCAACCCAACGTGTTGGTGATCTGCGCTTCGATCTGGCGCACACCTTCGTGGCCATGCTCAAGCAGAGCTTCAAAGAATTTCGGGTTCAACGCACGGCTGCGTGTTTCAAGCGCGACCTGATCTTTCAGCGTGCGCACCTTTGCCGGGCCGCGCGTTTGATCACCGATATAAACGGCGGCCTCTGCGCCACCTTTGGCGCGTTTTACCGCACGGGCAATCCCGCCAAGCGTGTCGAAGTAGTGATCAACCGTGGTCACCCCCAATTCAACGCTTTCGAGGTTCTGGTATGCGACATCGACGTCTTTCAACGCGGCTTGCAACAGGCTGGGGTTTTTGGTGGCCTTGCCGTCCATGCCATAAGCGAACGATTTGCGCGCCTCATAGGCGTCGGCCAACTCGTCCTCATTATCGAACAGCGAACTGTCGACCAAGGAATTGACGTTGGACCCGTAGGCACCTTCGGCATTTGAAAACACGCGTAACGACGCCGCCTCCATGTCGCAGCCCATTTCATTGGCATAGGTCAGCGCGTGGGCGCGGACAAAATTCTGATCAAGCGGTTCATCCGCATTCGCGGCCTTGTACGCAGCCTCGGCCAACATACGCGTTTGCAGCGGCAACAAGTCACGGAAAATACCGGACAACGTCATGATCACATCAACGCGCGGGCGACCCAATTCGGCCAGTGGGATAAGGTCTGCACCGCACAAACGGCCATAATCATCAAACCGTGGTTTCGCACCCATCAGGGACAAAGCCTGCGCAATCGGCACGCCGTCGGATTTGATGTTATCGGACCCCCACAAAACCAACGCCACAGTGCGCGGCAGGCTTTCGTGGGTTTCGATCAACAGATCGGCCTGTTTTACACCATCGCTCATCGCGAAGGCGGTCGGCATACGGAACGGATCAAACGCGTGGATATTGCGGCCAGTTGGCAGGATATCGGGGGAACGGATCACATCGCCACCCGGAACAGGTTCGACGAATTTCGCGGACAGCGCTTTCATCAATCCGTCCAGCTCTCCGTCACTTTGCATCTTTGTACGGGCATCGGCGCGGGCGGCTGGGGTTTTCAAATCCATCAGGTCAAGCATGCCATCAAGCGCTGCATCATCCATCGGCTTCCCGACAATATGCAACCCGTCGGGGATCAGCGCGTCTTCTGTATCGAGCAGGGACAGCCACAGCTGATCAGGCTTGGACCCGTCCATATCGACGGCGTCAGCCTGTACGACTATCAATATTTCTAATTCTGCGCGCGCCGCATCATCGACAGGCATTGCGCGCCAGCGGGCAAGCGAATCCTTTAATTCTGCCAAGCCTTTATAAAGGCCCGCGGACTGCAATGGTGGTGTCAAATGCGTAACTGTAATCGCGCCAGAACGTCGTTTCGCCAGTGTCGCTTCGGACGGATTATTCGCCGCATAAAGGTAGATGTTCGGCATTTCACCAATAAGGCGATCCGGCCAGTCCTGCGCACCCATACCGGCCTGTTTGCCAGGCATAAATTCAAGCGCACCGTGCATCCCAAAGTGCAAAAGCGCGTCGGCGTTGTAGGTATTACGCAGCCACAGATAGAATTGCGAAAACGCATGGGTTGGGGCAAAACCTGTTTCAAACAACAGGCGCATCGGGTCGCCCTCGTACCCAAACGTAGGCTGCACGCCGACAAATACGTTGCCGAAATGCGCGCCAAGAATGAACACGCCGCGTCCGTCGGACTGGACCTTACCGGGTGCTGGGCCCCATACCGTTTCGACCTCGTCGAGGTAAGGCGTATGCGCCACGATATCATCGGCCGTAACGTGAGCGGCGACATTGGCTTCTTGGCCATATTGCTGCGCGTTCCCTTTCAGGACAATCGCGCGCAACGCATCCACGTCGTCAGGTACATCAACTTTGTACCCTTCGCGTTTCATGCGGGTGAGGGTGTTAAACAGGCTCTCGAAAACGCTCAAATACGCAGCCGTTCCAACAGCGCCGGCATTGGGCGGAAAACCGAACAACACGATGCCGATTTTCTTTTCCAAATTCTGTTTGCGGCGCAGATTGGCCATGCGCAGGGTCTTTTCGGCAAGGTTTTCGATACGTTCAAAACACGGCGCCATCGCCTTTTGATCTGAACGGATCGTGCACATATGCGCACATCCTTGGCATCCAGCTGCGCCATGGCGGCCAGCAAAAACAGTCGGGTTGGACGCGCCATCAATCTCGGGCAATGCAACAAGCATCGTGGTTTCAACAGGGCCTAAACCCTGTTTTGATTCCGCCCATTGGCCCAGTGTCTGAAATTCTAAGGGCTGTGCGTTGATATAGGGCACATCCAAAGTGCCCAGCGCAGCGATTGCGGCATCATTGTCATTGTAAGCAGGGCCACCAACAAGGCTGAAGCCCGTCAACGACACCAGACAATCAACATCACCGAAATACGCATCCATCGCGGGGCGACCGTCAAGACCACCGGCAAACGCAGGGATCGCTTGGATACCTTTCGCTTCAAACGCGCGAATGACTTGATCGTAGTGCGCCGTGTCACCGGCAAGAATATAGGACCGCAGCATCAACAGACCTACGCGCGGGCCGTCGATTTTTGGTAGATCAGCAATGTCAGTGCTGATGCCGTGACCGGGAAGATATGGGTGATAAACGCCAACCTCAGGATATTCGACGGGCGCGTTAACCGTGGCGCCATGCCAATCGGCGCGGCTAGAATATTTGGTGACCAACATGCGCAACATCTGTTCGATGTTTTCGTCAGACCCGCCCAACCAGTATTGCATACACAAGAACCAATTGCGCAAATCCTGCGCCTTGCCAGGGATTAATTTCAGGATCTTTGGCAAGCGGCGCAGCATCTTCATTTTCTTGGCGCCAGAATTGGAATCGTGCGATTTAGCGGGGCGCAACTTCTTGAGCAACGCCATCGGGCCAGACGCGGGCTTGGACATGTCCAAATCGCCCATTTTGGTCAGCTTCACGATGGTCGCATCTGTCACGACGCCAATAAACGCGTCACAATCAGCTCGGCGCGCAGCCATCACAGGCACAATCGCGTTCAAGTGATCTTCGAGGAACAACAATGTGCTGACAACGATATCCGCCTCGGCCACAGCATCCTGCGCGGCCTGCTGCGATGCGGGGTCGTTTTCCCATTCTGCAGCGGCAAACACATCCACACGCAAGCCCGGGAATTCCGCGGCCAGTTTGGGCGACACACGCGCAATTGGGCCAGCGGTATGCTGGTCCAACGTGACAATCACCACGCGGTAGTCAGGATATGTCAGTTCATCGCGCAAAGTGTGCCTTGGCCTCATATAAAGTGTCTTTGGAAATCTCGTTCAGGCCTTTTTCAGCCGCGAAGGATTCAGTGTTCCGACGGGCCTTGCCGCGTACAAAGAAGGGGATTTTTCGCAATTCTTTTTCCGCATCGGCAAGCCAGATGACGTTGTCTGATGTGACAGTTTGAACCGCCTCGACTTGCTCAAGGCGCGCCGTTGCCTGAGCACCATGATGCGACGGTCCCGCATCATCATGAAATTCAAAATCATCGCGGAACATATGCAACAAATGTTCTTCAAGACCCATTACAAGCGGGTGAACCCACGTATCAAACATCACATTCGCACCCTCAAACCCCATTTGAGGGGAGTAGCGCGCTGGGAAATCCTGAACATGGACGGGCGCGGAAATCACGGCGCAGGGGATGCCAAGGCGCTTGCCAATATGGCGCTCCATCTGCGTGCCGAGGATCATTTCTGGCTGAAGCTTTTCAATCGCTTCCTCGACCGCAAGGTAATCATCGGTGATCAACGCTTCAACGCCGTATTCTTTGGCTGTTGCACGAATATCGCGGGCCATTTCGCGGTTGAAACAGCCAATGCCGACGACTTCGAAACCCATCTCGTCGCGCGCAATCCGTGCGGCGGCTTTTACGTGGGTACCGTCACCAAAGATGAACACGCGTTTGCCGGTCAGATATGTAGAATCGACGGATGCCGCATACCAAGGTTGGCGCAAGCGAGTTTCGTCGATCAAAGCTGGACGCCCAGTGATCGCAGCAACCTCAGCGATGAAATCACGTGTGGCACCAACACCGATTGGCACGACTTTGGTGTAGGGCTGGTCAAGGTTAGTTTCACACCACCGCGCCGCGGCTTCTGCCGTTTCAGGGTACATCAACACATTGAAATGCGCCGCACCCATACGCGCGATGTCTGTCGGGGTGGAATTCATTGGCGCGCAAACATTCACGTCGATGCCCATTTCGGACAACAGGCCTGTCAGTTCTTCAATATCATCACGGTGACGGAAGCCGAGGGCGGTTGGCCCGATCAGATTACACGTGATGCGCTTCGTGCGCTCCATCGGTTTGGCGAGGTGGCGAACAATCTGGAAAAATGTCTCATCACAGCCAAAGTTTTCTTTGCGCTGATAGCTGGGCAGCTCAAGCGCGATGACGGGAATATCAAAGCCCATCGTTTCGGCCAGACCACCAGGATCGTCTTGGATCAATTCAGCGGTGCAGGACGCGCCAACGATGATTGCTTCTGGCTTAAAGCGCTCAATCGCATCGCGGCAGGCGTCTTTAAATAAGTGGGACGTGTCCGCTCCCAAATCACGCGCTTGAAACGTCGTGTAGCTGACGGGCGGGCGATGGTTGCGGCGCTCAATCATCGTGAACAACAGATCGGCGTAGGTATCACCTTGGGGCGCGTGCAAGACGTAGTGCAGACCCTTCATCCCAGTCGCAACGCGCATTGCGCCAACGTGTGGGGGGCCTTCATATGTCCAGACGGAGAGCTTCATTCTGCGGCCTCAAGTCCAAGGATATTACGGCGACGCACAGGGCGGCTGAACAAACCAGCCAAATCCCCTGCCTGTTCGTAGAAATGCACGGGTGTGAAGACCAATTCGATCGCCCACTTGGTTGTGAGACCTTCGGCCTCCAGCGGGTTGGCGAGGCCAAGACCGCAAACAGTTAGATCAGGCCGTGCGGCGCGCGCACGGTCAAGTTGCTTGTCGACGTCTTGGCCTTCGGAAATCTGCGGACCTGCGGGCAGCAGATCAAGATCAGGGCCATGAATAGCGTCATGAATATATGGCATGCCGACCTCAATCGGGAGCATCCCACATTCACGTGCCAAGAATCGCGCCAGCGGAATTTCCATCTGGCTGTCTGGCATGAAGAACACTGATTTGCCCTGCAACGCCTCAGACGCTTGGGATACGGCGGCGCGGGCACGTGCGCGGGGCGCATCGGTGACACGGGCGAATGTTTCGGCGTCGACGTCAAATTCTTTTGCGATCGCGGCAAGCCACGCTGTTGTGCCTTCTTCGCCGTACGGGAACGGTGCTGGCAGGTGGCGGGCGTGGCGGCGCAACAAAGCTGCGTGCGTTTCACCAAGGAACGGCTGGGTCAGCGCAAACACTGTGTTCGGCCCAACCGATAGTTCGTCAGCGGCAGTACGCGTCGGCAAACAACGCACATTGTCGATGCCAAGCCCCTTGAGCAGTTCAAGCATCTGGTCTTCAACCACGTCAGGCAACGCACCGACAACAATCAACTGGCGCTTATCTGTTTGCGGCAACACTGGAACCATACACGCGAGGCAGGCATCTTCGCCTTCCGTGAATGTCGTCTCAATCCCTGAACCGGAATAATTTAGGACGCGCACGTTCGGTCCGTGCTTTTGCGACTGGCGTTCTGCGGCCTTCGCAAGGTCGAGCTTGATCACTTCGGACGGGCAGGATCCAACGAGAAACAGCTGCTTGATGTCGGGGCGGCGCGCCAAAAGACGTTCAACCTGCATGTCGAGTTCGTCTTGCGCGTCCTTAAGACCCGCCAAATCACCCTCTTCAAGAATCGCCGTCGCGAATCGCGGTTCGGCGAAAATCATCACGCCCGCGGCGGACTGCAGAAGGTGCGCACATGTGCGCGATCCAACGACCAAAAAGAACGCATCCTGCATCTTGCGGTGAAGCCAAATAATGCCGGTCAATCCGCAGAACACTTCGCGTTGGCCGCGCTCTTTGAGGACGGGCGCTGTGCGGCAGCCGCCACCGGTGGGAGGGGTCGGAATGTAGTTCATGCGACCGCCTCCATATCGAGGCGCGCACGGCGCAATTTCAAGATGAACTGTCCGGCGTTGATCACATAGGTCGCATAGGCTGCTAATGCGATCAGCATCAGCGTCAGTGGTGACCAATTGGTGCCATAAAGTCCAAAGATATAAAGGGTATGCAGGGCAATCACGGCAAAGCTGAACACGTCTTCCCAGAAGAAGGCGGGCGCGAACAAATACTGCCCGAACACGATTTTTTCCCAGACGGCGCCCGTGATCATGATGAGGTACAACAGCGCGGTTTTTGCCACGACGCTGTCGGCCGCCATAGCGTACCCTTCTCCAGTGATCAGGAACCGGACGACCAAGACCAGAGAAACGACGAACACCAGGAACTGGATAGGCGCCAGAAGCCCTTGGATCAAAGTCCAAACAGTCGCGTCCCGACGGACACGTTCTTCGGGCGTGTAAAGCTGGATTTTCCCGGACTGTGGCGTTTGGCTAGGCCGCATAGAATCGTGTTCCCTGTAGTAACTGTAAACTGAGACTACGGGCCAAAGCTGGTATGTGTCAACTTAGATTTACACTATTTGGATTTACCCAACGGGGACACGTCAATATTCTGATAAGCCAATATTTATTGATGTTTTTGAATTTTTTAAAGGTTTAATTTCCATCAGAAAATCGGATTCTGTCAATTACCTTTGACAATTATGGTACTATCACTGACAGTTAGTGTATTATTTTGCTTACAGATGGTGCATACGCCCCAAATACCTGTCAAAGAAGGGGACAAATGGCAGACCAATCTAAAAATAATAGCGCACAACGCCAGCATGTCCCTTCGGGCGATGCGCCTGTTGATGCGCTCGCGACGCACGTGCTGTCGATGATCGCCAAGAAGAACGCTGAAAGCGCGGCGCAACTTGATTTGGATATCGCTGAGCGTTTGCGCGATGTTGCGGCCGAACCGACAGTTAACACTGTGCCAGAGCTCATTTCCAAAATGCTGAAAGCCGGCATTTCCCCTGATACGATTGCGACAGTTTATATCCCCCATGCCGCGCGCCAGATGGGTGAAGACTGGTGCGATGATAATCTTAGCTTTGCGCGCGTTACAATCGGCACCGCGCGGCTTCAATCTTCGCTGCGGACCTTAGGCACAGATTGGACGTCCCAAGGTTATCCGGATGAACGACATGCGGATGGCGGCGCAATCGTAATCATCGCAAAAGATCCTTATCACACGCTGGGCGCGATGGTTCTGTGTGGTCAGCTGCGCCGTATGGGTTTGTCTGTGCGCCTTGCAATGGGTGTATCTACGCAAGAGCTGCGGAAATTGTTTTTCGACACGTCATTTGATGCGGCCCTCATCTCCGCGAGCGCATCCGAAAGTCTGGAATCCTTGCGCGAGTATGTGGATGTCATTCGTCAATCCTCAGCGGTATGCCCTCCGATTATCGTCGGCGGCAACGTTTTGGATCAAGATGAAGACGTAAAAGCAGCTACAGGTGCGGACTTAACAACGCGCGACCCTATGGAAGCCCTTGAACATTGTGGCATTCCACGGTCAAGTTACAAAGAAACGCTTCAACAAGAACGGCGGACTTAGCTATGAAAATCTGGGCGACAAGAGACGTGGCCCGATGACACCTCGGGGAACCAAATATTGGGACACTGGGGCTATTCCGTTGTTGGCACCTGAAATGCTGGGCGACATTATCGCAGCGCTTGCGGATATTGCTCTCGTTATTGACGAGGCCGGTAATATCTCATCGGTCATCACCAGTCCTGAATATGAATTCACCGAAGACATCGCGAGCTGGAACGGTCGGGATGTCCGCACCATTCTGCTGAGCGAAAGCACCCCGAAATTTGATCGTGTGCTTAAGTCTTTCCTAGCAGGCGAACAGACCCACAAACCGACCCAACTGAACCACAAGGATGAACAACGTGACTGGGGTTTCCCCGTCAATTATACGTTCCACCGTGTTGGTCCGGATGGGTCGATCCTGATGTTGGGTCGCGATCTGCGTCCAATCTCAGAAATGCAGCAGCAACTGGTCAAAGCGCAAATGGCGCTTGAGCAGGATTATGAACAGCAGCGCGAATATGACACGCGGTTCCATGTCTTAATGGAATCTAGTCGTGATGCGTTTGTGTTTGTCGCACAAAATTCAGGTCGTGTGATCGAAGCCAATTCACTGGCAGCCCGTATCTTGGGTCGAGAACGCGGTGACATCGTCGGCACGGCATTTGCCCAAGATTTTAATGGTCGCCGCAAAGGCGAGATGATGGACGCCCTATCGGCCGCCGCTGTCGCTGAGCGCTCCTCTAGTATCGTTGTTCAGACCCGCAAAAGCGGTAAGGACGTGCGTATTTTCCCGACCCTTTTCAGGGCCTCGGGCGAACGTATGTTGTTGTGCCGGATCGATCAATCCGAAGGCGCGATCCCCTCGACAAGCCAACTGCCGCACAGCCTTAGCGGTCTGTTTGAACAGGGCGCAGATGCCATTGCATTCACGGATATAGATGGCAGTCTTTTGGCTGTGAACGAAGCGTTTCTTGAACTCACGAATGCAGCACTTGCGGTGAATGTAAAAGGTCGTTCGCTTGGCGACTATCTGCATCGCGGTCACGTCGATCTGCGCGTCCTACTGGAGAATGCGTCGCGGTCAGGGAGCATTCGTCTCTATTCGACCAAGATGGCGGGCGACCACGGCGCATCGCGCACCGTTGATATTTCCGCGACCTACCTCAAAGATCCGGAAAACCCAGGCTATGCGTTCATTCTGCGCGATGCGTCCCGTGCCGATGCCATGCGTGTCGCCCCTGCGCCCGCTGGGGAAGAGAATGTAAAATCAGTGATGGAGCTTGTCGGTTCTGCCACGTTGAAGGAAATCGTAGCCGAAACCACGGATGTGGTCGAACGCCTGTGTATTGAGACCGCGATTGAATTGACGTCCAACAATCGTGTTGCTGCGGCTGAAATGCTCGGCCTGTCGCGCCAGTCCCTTTATGTGAAACTGCGCAAATATACTCTTCTCAATAAGAACGACTGACCCGTTTTTCGCTGATCGGCCCAAACAACAGCGCAATTTTATAAACATATATCTGTAAACTTAAATTTACACTTGCCGACTCGCATACTGTAACTCTATCTTGACAGTATGAGTGTTAGCCCCACCATACATGCAGGGAAATATCCTGAACCCTCCGCAATGCTCCGCCTGATCAAACCGATCACGTGGTTCCCGCCGATGTGGGCGTATCTGTGTGGCACGGTCTCTTCTGGCGTTGCGATGTCAGGCAATTGGGCGCTTGTTCTTCTTGGCATCATCCTTGCGGGTCCAATCGTATGCGGTATGTCGCAGGCGGCAAATGATTGGTGTGACCGCCACGTAGATGCCATCAATGAACCTGATCGCCCCATCCCTTCGGGCCGCATTCCGGGCAGTTGGGGATTGTGGATCGCGGTCGCGATGTCTGTGCTGTCTTTGATGGTTGGTGCAATGCTCGGCTTTTGGGGGTTCATCGCGACGGTTGTCGGCGTGCTGGCCGCATGGGCCTATTCCGTTGAACCCATCCGTCTAAAGCGATCCGGCTGGTGGGGTCCCGGTCTTGTTGGTCTGTCTTATGAAACACTGCCGTGGATCACGGGTGCCGTCGTGCTGTCTGCTGGCGCACCAGATTGGCGCATCGTCTTGATCGCCGTTCTGTATGGCATAGGCGCACATGGCATCATGACCCTCAACGATTTCAAAGCGCTTGAGGGCGACCGCCAGATGGGTGTCAATTCCCTCCCCGTAACGCTTGGCCCAAAGATGGCGGCGACCGTAGCGTGCTGGATCATGGCCATCCCACAGGTTGTCGTTATCTTCCTTCTTGTTCAGTGGGATCGCCCCGTTCAGGGCCTGATCATCGCCGGCCTGTTACTTGCGCAATTCTGGGCCATGTCAGTCATGATGCGCGACCCCAAAGGCAAAGCCCCTTGGTACAATGGCACGGGCGTGTTGTTCTATATATCTGGAATGATGGTTGCCGCCGTCGCACTGCGCGGGTTGGTCACATGAAGCTGACTTGGTTCCAAATCGTCCGCCTCGGCCTTGTGCAAATGTGCCTCGGTGCGATTGTCGTTCTGACCACTTCGACCTTAAACCGCCTGATGGTTGTTGAGCTTGCCCTTCCGGCCGTTCTTCCGGGTCTTCTGGTGGCACTGCATTATTCCATTCAGCTCAGTCGGCCAAGCTGGGGCCATAAATCAGATACAGGCGGCAAGCGTACTCGCTGGATCATTGGCGGTATGGCAATCCTTGGACTGGGTGGTTTTCTAGCGGCTGTGGGTGTTCCACTGCTTGTCGCAAATTATTGGATCGGCCTCACGGTTTCTATCCTCGCATATACTCTGATCGGGGTGGGTGTTGGCGCGTCTGGGACATCACTGTTGGCGCTTTTGGCGACAGCAACAGCGCACCATCACCGCGCGGCAGCCGCTACCATCACGTGGCTGATGATGATCTTCGGCATCGCTGTCACCGCTACAGTTGTGGGCAATATGCTCGACCCATATTCGCCGGCTCTTTTGTTAAAACTGGTCGGTGCAGTCTGCCTCATTGCAACCGCCCTCACTATTCTTGCTGTTTGGGGGATCGAATGCTCCGTGAACGCTGAGCGTGAACCCGACCCGACCCCGTTCCGCCAAGGCCTGGCTGAAGTTTGGGCCGACCCACGCGCACGCAGGTTTACCATTTTTGTCTTCCTGTCGATGACCGCCTATTTCATGCAAGAACTCATCTTGGAACCGTACGCAGGTTTGGTGTTCAACCTGACACCCGGTGAAACTACGTCCCTATCAGGTGCCCAAAACGGTGGGGTGTTCTTGGGGATGCTTGTCGTCGGGATCGCGGCAACGGGTCTTAAAATCGGATCGCTACGAAATTGGGTAATCGCAGGGTGCCTCGGCTCTGCGCTTTCGCTCGCGGCGCTGTCGTTCATCGGAACGGCCGCCCTTGCCACCCTTTTACAACCCGTCGTCATCACGCTGGGCTTTTTCAACGGCATGTTCGCCGTCGCCGCTATTGGATCGATGATGTCCCTGGCAGGCGAAGGTCGCCAACGCCGCGAAGGTACACGCATGGGTCTTTGGGGTGCGGCACAAGCCATCGCCGCTGGGTTCGGCGGATTGATGGGCGCGGCCATGGTCGACATCGCCCGTACCGTCACGACCGACGCCACCGCTTTTGGTGCCGTGTTTATTATTGAAAGTGCAGTGTTCGTTTGCGCTGCCATCCTCGCCATAAAAGTCATGGGCCGCACACCAATTGCGGCCACCCTCGTTCCAGGAGAATGAATATGTATGATGTCGTAATCGTAGGCGGCGGACCGTCAGGTGCCACCGCAGCTATGGACCTTGCCACACAAGGTAAGAAGGTCGCGATGATTGATCGTGACGGCCGTATCAAACCCTGTGGCGGCGCTGTCCCGCCGCGTTTGATCGCTGACTTCGACATTCCAGATGAACAGATTGTCTGCCGTGTGAACACCGCGCGGATGATTTCACCGACCCAACGCCACGTCGATATTCCGATTGAGAACGGATATGTCGGCATGGTGGATCGCGAACATTTTGACGAATTCCTGCGTACACGTGCCAAGGCCGCTGGCGCGCACCGTTATACCGGAACTTTTGTTCGAATTGATCGCGACGCCAACGGCACCTACGTCGTGTACCGCGACAAGATCAGCGGTAACGAAATGGCATTGGAGACAAAGCTCATTATTGGTGCAGACGGCGCCCGCTCCAAGGTCGGCACACAAGAGGTTCCTGGCGGGGACAAAATCCCTTACGTGATCGCCTACCACGAAATTATTGAAGCCCCAGCCGCAAACGAAAACTACGATCCTATGCGGTGCGATGTTATCTATGATGGCGCAATCAGTCCCGATTTTTACGGTTGGGTGTTCCCGCATGGCGCGCAATGCAGCGTCGGCATGGGCACCGAAGTTGACGGCGTTGACCTCAAAGTTGCGACCGCAAAATTGCGTGAGGCGTCTGGCCTGACGGGATGCAAAACCATCCGCAAGGAAGGCGCGCCCATTCCATTGAAACCGCTTGATCGTTGGGACAATGGCCGCGACGTTGTTCTGGCGGGTGATGCCGCTGGCGTCGTTGCCCCGTCTTCAGGTGAAGGAATCTATTATGCGATGGTCGGTGGCCGCGTCGCCGCTGAGGCGTGTTTGGCCTGTCTTGCGTCATCAAACGCCAAAGACCTCAAGCTCGCGCGCAAGGCATTCATGAAGGAACACAAGATGGTCTTCCGCGTCCTGCGTTCCATGCAGGATGCCTATTATAAATCGGATGAGAGGCGCGAACGATTCGTGTCACTGTGCCACGATGTAGATGTTCAAAAGCTGACGTTTGAGGCGTATATGAACAAAAAACTCGTAAAGGCCCGCCCTATGGCACACCTCAAAATCGGCATCAAAAACATCAGCCATCTGTGGGGCCTTGTGCGCCCGCAACACGTCTGATGACAATGATCCCGGCCTGGGTGAACGGCACGCTCACGCCCGTCGAAAAGATGGAGGCGCACGTCAAAGGCATCAAGCACAAGGCCGTGTCTGTCTTTGTGATGGATGGGAAGAACGTACTCATACAGCGCCGCGCACTGTCAAAATATCACACGCCCGGTCTGTGGGCGAACACTTGCTGCACCCACCCCCATTGGAACGAAGATCCCGCCACGTGTGCGGTGCGTCGTCTTGAAGATGAGCTGGGGATCAAAGGCATTTATCCGGTTTACCGAGACCAGCTGGAATACCGCGCCGATGTCGGTGGCGGCATGATCGAACACGAGGTTGTTGATCTGTTCGTCGCCCCCGCATCCGCGCGCACACTACAGATGAAATTGAATCCCGATGAAGTGATGGAGGCCCGTTGGGTCGATATCTATGACCTCGCGGCTGAGGTCACACGCCATCCGGATATGTACACCGCTTGGCTGCAAATCTATCTGCGCGACCACCTTGATTTGGTAATCGCCGACCACGCCAATATTGCGCAGGCCGGCGAATAACAGTTTCTGTTACACCTTAGTTTTGGTTTTTGACGCATCGATGCCAGCGGCTTCCATTGCAGTCGCAGCGATATCAACGGCTGACAATCCACCATCCGCATACATTGCATCCGGTGCCGCTTGATCGATAAAGCGATCCGGCAATGTCATGGTGCGGACCTGGGTTTGCGTCAACAAACCTTCATTGGCTAGGGCGTGCAGAACCATCGCGCCAAACCCTCCAACAGCCCCCTGTTCGATGGTGATCACGGCCTTATGGGTTTTCACCAACTTGCGGATCATCGTCATATCCAACGGCTTGGCGAACCGCGCATCGGCAATCGTTACGGACACACCCTGCGCTTCTAACAATCGCGCGGCGCGTCGCGTTTCACCAAGGTGAGTCCCAAACGAGAGCAAAGCGACATCAGTGCCGTCCTGCACAATGCGCCCCTTGCCAATCTCAAGAACCTCGCCACGTTCTGGCATGTCCATGCCTTCACCTTCACCACGTGGGTAGCGGAATGCGATTGGCCCGTCGTCGTAGGCCGCAGCGGTGGCGACCATATGCATCAACTCAACCTCATCTGCGGCGGCCATAACAACCATATTCGGCAATGCGGCAAGGTACCCGATATCAAATGCACCCGCATGGGTCGGACCATCAGCCCCCACCAACCCAGCGCGGTCCACGGCAAAACGGACAGGCAGGTTTTGCAACGCAACATCATGAACAATCTGGTCATACCCGCGCTGTAGAAAGCTCGAATAAATCGCGACGAAGGGCTTTGATCCAGACGCCGCCAAACCAGCGGCAAACGTCACAGCATGCTGTTCAGCGATGCCAACATCAAACATTCGTTTCGGGAAGGCCTTGCCGAAAATATCCATGCCCGTGCCGGACGGCATCGCAGCGGTGATACCAACGATACTTGCATCCAACTCCGCCTCTTTGACCAAAGCCTCTCCGAACACTTTTGTATAGCTCGGCGCGTTGGGGCGTTTTTTGGCCTGCTGGCCTGTTGCAACGTCAAACTTGGCTACACCGTGGTATTTGTCATCCGACCCTTCGGCGGGGGCATAACCCTTGCCTTTAACAGTACATGCATGGATCAAAACAGGGCCCGTCGCGCGTACTTTTGCGGTCCGCAACACAGTCAAAAGCTGGTCCATGTCGTGACCATCGATCGGGCCGATATATTGAAACCCGAGCTCTTCAAACAGCGTACCAGATCCGCCAGACAGACCCGTCACCAGTTGGCGGGCGCGGCGGGCATGGTCGCGCAACGGACCGGGCAATGCGGATTCAAATCCCTCGGCCATCGTCGCGGCTGGGCTGGAATAGAGGCTACTCAGATATTTGCTCATCGCGCCAACGGGCGGTGCGATCGACATTTCATTATCATTCAAAATCACAAACATGCGGCGCCCTTCGGAGCCCGCGTTGTTCATTGCTTCATAGGCCATACCTGCACTGATCGACCCATCGCCAATCACGGCAATTGCGTCGCCTGTGTTCTGGCCAAGATCGCGCGCCGTGGCAAAACCCAGCGCGGCAGAAATGGATGTGGATGAATGGGCGGCACCAAAGGGGTCATATTCAGACTCCGCGCGTTTGGTGAAACCAGACAACCCGCCTTCTTGGCGCAAAGTGCGGATACGGTCGCGACGACCTGTTAAAATTTTGTGCGGGTAACACTGATGGCCCACGTCCCAAACGATCTTGTCGTGGGGTGTATTGAACACCGCATGCAACGCGACAGTCATTTCAACGACACCCAAGGACGATCCTAAATGACCGCCCGTTTCAGATACAGCTGACACGACTTCGGACCGCAATTCATCCGCGACCAATTTCAATTCAGCGTCTGTCAAACCCTTGAGGTCTGAAGGAATGTGAACACGGTCCAGCGTGGGGGTTTTGGGGCGGTCGATCATGGCATTTCTCCTCGTGGGATTCCCTAGAAATTGTCCCCTAAAATGAGTGATGCCGTGGAAGCCTAAACTCCCACGGCATCGATTTCCTGTAGCCAACAGGAAGGGAACCAGAATGCCTGCCTAGGCTGACATCCTGACGCTTGGACCCAGGGAACAGGGCCCAAACTCCGGTCGAGGGGGGGGCGGGAGGCGATCCTGCCACAACCCTCAGATCTGTGTGCGCCCCGCTTTAGGCAAAAAAACGGGTGTCTTCGATAATCATCGAAGTCGGTGTTGGATCAGGTGCGAACTTGCTGTCTTCGGGCAAGATGCTCGAAATTCCGATCAACACCGCATAGGCAAGGCCGATGACCAGACAGAAGATCGCGGCATAACCCGCCCCCTTCAACATCAGGGCCGTCACGTCCGCGGTTACGCGGAAGTCGCCATTGCTTGTGCGCAGATAGTCGTTTTGGTTTTCGTCGCTCATGAAACTATCCTTTCAATTACATTGGTGCGTAGCCGTGGAGCTGTGCCCACACGTACCAATTGTCGACAACCGTGCCTGTCAGCAAAATTCCGATACCGCCAGTCAGCGTTGTCAGAACTGCGAACCACCACGCCCAACGGTGGATACCTTCCATCGTCGCGTTAAAGCCCATCGTCCAGCGCCAGAAAAGGGCGGCACGTTCGGATGCTGTTCCACGATCCACGATCTGTTCAATCTCACGTTCACCACCAAAGCGGGAAACAGCGAGGATCGTCGCACCGTGCATCGCGAACAGCAGGGCAGATCCATAGAGGAACACAATGCTAAGTGCGTGGAACGGGTTGTAGAACAGGTTGCCGTAGGTGATCGAAAACAGGTTCGTCCAATCAAGGTGCGAGAACACGCCGTATGGCACTGCTTCACTCCAGGACCCCATTAGGATGGGACGGAACAGACCCAAAACAAGGACCAGCCAGATCGCTGAGGCGAATGCCCAAGCAACGTGTTTGCCCATGCCCAGTTCTTCGGCCCGCAAGTAGGTGCGAATCCACCAGCACGAGAGGCTGACGAGGAAGAAGAAGCTAGCGATCAACCACCAACCACCTTCGGCAAGCGGCGCAAAGCCAAGACCGTAAGACGGGGACGGCGGCTCAAGCGAGAACCAGAACAAGTCACGGGCAAAGACACCCGGAGACCAGCCAGCCTGCGCCCAGAAGTTGAAGCCAATGATGACGAACCAGATCAGGCCCGTGATCATCGAAATCACACCGAACATACCGAGGTGGATTGGCCCGAGCTGTGCGTTGCCAAGAAGGCCCGCCAACTTGGACATTGTTACACCACTTGAGCGTCCGAGCTCTGGATTACCCTTACCGGACATTCCCATCTCAGGCGGTCCAGCGACCTGAACCTGAGTGAAGATATTTTGATACTCAGCCATTGACGCCTCCTTCAAGGTCTACCCAGATCGGAAGATCGACCCAGCCATACCACCACACGATCCATTCATCGAACCAGATGGTGCCCGAAATCACGATACAGATCGCGCTCCAGAATCCTGCGCTCAGCGCTAGGAACAGGCCAAGACGGTGAATGCCCAATGGTCCGATCGAATAGCCGATCAGGTCACGGAAATACGTGTCTTCGTGGTCCGGTGATTTTACTTCTTCGCCCTTGGCCGGATTGACCGCGGACAAAACAAGTGAGCCGTGCAAAGCGAGGGCAAAACACGTCGTAAAGAAGAACGTGATCGCGATCATATGCGCGGGGTTGTAGTGGAAGTTACCGTAGGCATAGCCCACGTTGTTCACCCAATCGAGGTGGGAGAAGATCCCGTAAGGAAATCCGTGACCCCATGCGCCCATCAGGACAGGGCGGATAACCACGAGAGTGACGTATGCGAAAATCGCGACGCCGAACGCTGCGGGAACATGGTATCCCATGCCCAGTTTGCGGCAAATCTCTACCTCGCGAAGGGCCCAACTTACGAAGGCTCCGATCGCGCAGATTGTGATGATCTGCCAGAGACCCCCTTCGGCCAGTGGCGCCATGCCAAGACCGACCTCAAGCGAGGGTGGATCGATTGAAATCAACCAAGGGTTCCACGTGTCGCCCAAGGCAGCGCCGTAGAAAATCAGTATCGTGCCTAGGGCAGCGAAGAAAAATGTCGTGACCCCGAAGAAGCCCACATAAAATGGCCCCACCCAGAAGTCGAACAGATCACCGCCGACCAGCGTCCCGCCTCGGACGCGGTATTTTCTTTCGAAGGTGAGCATTGCCATCTTCAAACTCCTTATATTGCGGCATGGACGCGAGCGTACTCATGTCGCCGGTTCTGTCGTTTAGGTTTGCCACGGGCGGAACGAATTCCGGCCCGCCCGTGACTATCATTAGTCAGCTGAAACAGCTGGCTTACATCGCGCCGAACGCTTGTGTGAACCAGTTGGTTTCTGGGTTGCTAAGCAGGACGAGGTGAATCATCGCAGCCAGCAAAAACAGAAAAACGCCCTGTGCCACGAAAACGCGACGCGGATCGAAAATCAGCCAGATTTTGTAAAATTGTGCCATTGCTAAGGTGCTCCTTTACCAAGCAAACCAAGGAAGCTTGATATACGTGAGTACGTGAGCGACGACGGCTACGATTGTGAAAACCGTTAACCCGCTCATGTACACCGAATGCAGCTCCTGGGCTTGCTCGTCAGTGAGACCTGTGAAGGACAGATCAGTTTTGTCAGCCATGTAAATAACTCCTACAAAAACTAACGTCGCGTGTTCCCCGCGACAGGGATGACGGAAGCTAATCCTCCGCCCGTTGATCACCTTCCCCGGAAAGGGTTAGCGAACTTGTAGGATGGTCTTCAGGCGTTGAAGATCATCGGTGTGATGATGCCGGCCTGCGACCATGCGGCTTGCACCGGGTCTTTCTCAGGCAGACGGAAATTGCGGGCTGTGAACAAAATCCACGTGAAGAGCGCCAAAGGCAGGCACGCCATAAAGATGATCGCAAAGTATGCGCCATATTCACGTTTTGCAGCATTAGTGCTGCGCGTTTCTACGTGGGTGTTATTTGTAAAATCAGTCATGATTTAGCTCCTCCCGAAGCAGGTTGTAATCTGCGCACTGTTTCAAGAATGACGCGCTCGGCGCCGCCCTCCAGTGCAGATTTTTCCGCCGCATCGCGCAGTGTTTTGGCTGCTGAAATACGGGTCAGAATGGGGTGTGTCGCGACGATCTCATCAAGGGCGCGCGCGGCGTCCTCATCCCAAGGGAAATCACGTCGCAGGTTGGTTGGTGTGGCTTCGGCGGCATCCATGTCCGTGCCAAGCGGCAGGATGTGGAACAGCGCATCAAACAAACCGTTGCAGACTTCTTGCAACATGTAGGTCGCACCAGCGTAGCCCATGAACGGTGTGCCCGTCGCGCGACGGATCGCGGCACCGGGGAAGCTGGCGGGGATAAACGTTGGTGATGGGCCAAAGCCCGCTTTCATCTCAGCCAGATACATCTTTTCGTTGATGGATCCGAACACGATCAAAGGACGTTTTGTGTGCAGCATTTCGCGCACATGATCGTTGTCTGTTTTCTTGCCGCGAGTCCGCGAAACCGCCAGCGCACAGGGCAAACCAAGATCATCTTCGAGGAATTTGCGCATGCCACGTGTGTAAGTTTCATTCGCAACAACAGCAAAAGACCCGGTCGCAAAGAAATCCTGCGTTACAGACCGCCACAAATCCCAAACAGGTTTGATAGTAGAATGCTTTTCACGCTCGATGAACGGTTCGGGATCAAGGCCCAGCATCTCGCCCAACGTGCGCAGAAATTTTGTTGTGGATTCGATTCCGATTGGCGCTTGCAAATAGGGTTTGTCGAGGACTTCACACAGCCCGCGACCAAATTCACGATACATGCAGATGTTCACATCCGCATTCACTAGATTGCGCATTTCCGCAACGTGCGCACCAAGCGGCATCACCATGTTCACTTCAGCGCCGATGCCTTCGACAAGGCGGCGAATTTCGGCCAAATCAGACGGCATATTGAACGTGCCGTACATTGGCCCAAGGATATTGACGCGGGGGGCATCCCCCTCAATCCGCTTTACCTCTTTCGGCATCCGACCCTTGGTCATACCAAATTCGGTAAAAATCCATGTCATCGCGCGGTCAGCCGCTTCCCATTGGTCTTCATCAATGGTGCGCGGCAAAAAGCGTTGAATGTTGGTGCCTGCTGGCGTGACACCACCACCGATCATTTCGGCAATGGAACCCGTCACAACAACCGCAGGCAAGGCAGGATCAAGAGTCTGCCAAGCGCGTTTCATGGCTTCTTCGGTGCCTGAACCCATTTCGTCTTCGCCCAAGCCCGTCACAACGATCGGCAATTCATGAGGCGGCAGCGCATCGGTGTAATGCAACACAGATGTCACCGGCAGGTTTTCACAACCCACGGGTCCATCAATGACTACCTGCAAACCCTTAACGGCGCAGAACGCATACACAGCGCCCCAATACCCGCCAGCGCGATCATGATCTTGAACTAACATCAGATCATCTCCGCCGCTTTGGCAGCTTTCGCAGCGCGTTCGAGTTTTTTGGCATTCGTGGCGCGGAAGTCATCGCGCACATTCGGGGAACCTTCCCAGACACCAGCCGTATCGCCAGCGCCAACACCTTCAAAGAATTCCCGCATGTCATCCATACGGGCCTTGTTGCCCATGGCCGCGTTTACGACTTCTTGCAAAGACCCAGCACCAGCAGGGCCCATAAGTGGACGAGCGGAAATCAGGTTTGTGAAATACAAGCTAGGAATGCCCAGCTCTTTGCCCTTTTGGACGACGGGCGTGGTGCCAATCGCAAGGTCAGGTTTGATCGCTTCCATCGCGGCGCAGTCATCTTCAAGCGACGCGCGGAATTTAACCTTCACGCCTTTGGCTTCAAGCCATTCGGTGTCAGCAGTATTCCAAGGTGTTTTCGGACAGGCGGTACCGACATAAGGAACATTCGCACCGCTTTCGATAAGCAACCGGGCAACCAATAGTTCGGAACCTTCATAACCGGACACCGTGATCGTCCCATTCACGCGGGCACCTTGCAGTGCGCCGTCAATCGCGGGAAGGAATGCGTTTTGTGCGGCCGCAATTTGGTCAGCGGGAACATTGTAAGCTTCACCGATATTGGCCAGCCAAGACATCGTACCATCGCGGCCAACCGGCGCTGACCCAACGACTTTGCGGCCAGCAGATTGAAATTCACGCACGGATGCCGTGTAAAACGGGTGGATCGCCGCAACGACACCACAGTCCAAAGCCGCATATAATTCACGCCATTCACGGCACGGAACAACAGGACCAGCGGCCAGACCCATAGGGGCCAGCATCGCGCCAATCATCATCGGATCAGCGGGGAACATTTCGCCAAGCAATGCCACTTGTGGACGGTCGGCTTTGCCTGATGCAGGCGCTTGAACGGGGCCTGCTTCGGCTTCTTGGCGGGCGTAATTCAGCATCGCGCCAGCAAGGACATCTTTGGCTTCGGCGTGGGTCGGAATACCGAAACCCGGAACGTCGATACCAACAATGCGCACGCCGTTGATTTCAGGTGGCAACAGGCGCAAAGGAACGCCCGAAGCGGTTGGAACGCACAGGTTCGTCACAACGATGGCGTCGTATTTTTCAGGATCAGCCATATCGTGAACACTCTCGCGGATGTCCTCAAACAGCTTACCAGTCACCAATGTTTCGGAATTGAATGGAACATAGCCAACCGAACGACGCGCACCGTAGAAATGGGACACAAACGTCAGGCCGTAAACACAACAGGCCGACCCGGACAGAACAGTCGCCGTGCGGCGCATCCGCAATCCAACGCGCAAGCTGCCGAAGGCAGGGCACATGGATTGGGGCTGGTCGTGCGGACCCATTGGATAATCTTTGGCGTATTGATCCAGAATTTCGGACTGACCAGCAGCACGCGCCGCATCTGCCATTTCCGATCCAGAATGACAGCCCAGCTTTTCGCTAGCCGCATCCTGCGAAGGAACCGTCGTGCTTTGATCGCCATTGGTCACTTCAACAGCGCCATTGGCATCAAAACCGACTTCATATCCTTCAAGATCAGACATTGTCGTAAACCACCTCGAGGGATTCTTTGACGACGGCGTTTTTGCCGCGCATGTCAGTGTCGGTCGCAGGAACGAGCGTGTAACCAGCACCCGTTTCGGACCCGTCAAACAGTTCAAGCAGTTCGTCTTGGTTCAACGCCTTTGGACGTGCCGGTGGCGCAATGCCAACCGCGTCGCCAAGGGCCGCAAACATCGAGCCCCATTCAGATTCGGCTGTACCAACGATCTGATAGTTCGCGGATTTCTTACGAAGGTCGTCGTTCTGCGGGATCGACGCGAGGACAGGAATGCCGACAACTTTGGCAAACGCCTGCGCCTCACCTGATCCGTCGTCTTTGTTGATCACGAGACCCGCAACACCGACATTACCGCCCAGCTTGCGGAAATATTCAACGGCAGAACACACGTTGTTCGCGACGTACAAAGACTGCAAATCGTTGGACGCTACAAGGATTACCTTCTGCGCCATATCGCGGGCAATCGGCAGGCCGAAACCGCCACAAACCACATCGCCTAGGAAGTCGAGAAGGACATAGTCGAAATCCCAATCATGGAAGCCTAGTTTCTCAAGCAATTCAAAACCGTGGATGATGCCACGTCCGCCGCAACCGCGACCGACCTCTGGCCCGCCAAGTTCCATCGCGAAAACACCGCCGCGCTTAAAGCAAACGTCGCCGATTTTCACTTCTTCACCAGCGAGCTTTTTCTTTGAGGACGTTTCAATGATCGTCGGGCAGGCTTTGCCGCCGAACAACAAGGACGTCGTATCTGATTTAGGGTCACACCCGATCAACAGCACGCGCTTGCCTTGTTCGGCCATCATGTGGCTGAGGTTCGCGAGCGTGAAGGATTTGCCGATGCCACCTTTACCATAGATCGCAATGATCTGTGTCTTGGATGTCGGCTCACCTTGTGGAACCTCAAGATTTGGCTCTTCGTTGGCCTCATCGCGCAAGCGCTGGTCGAAGTCCTTGAGGTTTGGGATATCGTTCATTGAATAGCACTCCAGTCCAGGATCATTTTGAGACATGCGGGGTCAGTAAACGCCTGTTCGTAGGCGTCCGACGCATCCACTGCGTTACGTTCGTGTGTTATAAGGCCGTCCAGTGACAACCCGCCGCCTTCGACCAATGCGCGCGTGGCGATCAGGTCGTCTGCGTTCCATTCAGCCGTTACCCGAAACCGTGCTTCTTTCATGAAGGCGGGCGGGAAGGCGAAATTCAAAGGTTGGGTGTAAAAACCGGCAAGAACGATTTCGCCACCCTTAACGATGCGACCAATCAGGTCGTTCAAAAGCGCACCATTGCCAGACGCATCATAGATGCACTGATAATCGCGGCGTTCATCATTTTCGGGATGGATTACGTCGTATCCGACAGCACCTGCCTGACGCGTCGGGTCAATTTCCCAAACGGTCGGCGCCGGCGCACCTGCGGCAACTGTCAATCGCGCCAATAGACGCCCAAGGACACCGTGGCCAACAATCAAATCAGGAACAGTTTTGCCCTGCCCTGCCATCGCGTGACGGGCGGTTGCGGCCAACGCCAACAAAGCACCCTGCGCACCAAGTCCGGCGTCGATA
>Ga0209557_1000080_pt1 | contig 62134 bp, 62 predicted proteins | sample SaaInlV_120m_DNA_4_FD_184672 | JGI IMG/M metagenome (GOLD analysis project Ga0209557, IMG submission 184672) | Marine microbial communities from expanding oxygen minimum zones in the Saanich Inlet - Saanich Inlet SI074_LV_10m_DNA (SPAdes) (version 2) | ecosystem: Environmental > Aquatic > Marine... | reverse complement strand
ACGATACACAACATGAGGCATATTGCTATCAATTCGTAGGTCTCTGACTTGTAGACCCGCTGCTTCGCTTGTTCTACAACCAGTGTAGATCATAAGCAGTCCAATCAGTTTAACTTCTTCATCTGATATATTGATAATATTATTTAAATACTCACTTAATTCCTCTGGTTTGAACGAGCGTCGTTCTTCTCGCTCATCCTTTTCACGTTTCTTATTTGATAAACCAGAGAATGGATTGAAGATTGATTGACCTTTCTTTTCTCGGTTCCAACAATTAACCACTGCGCTGAACGTGTTGTTGTATCGGTTGCGTGTACCTGCCTTGGGGTAAGTTTCCCAAAGCCAGTCCTTCACAGTTTGTCTGTCGAGGTCTTCAAGCCGCATGTTGTCGCCACCCATGGCTTTTTCAAATCGTTTGAGCAGCCCTCTGGTTTTGGTCTCCCATTTGGCCTCAACATCAGGCAAGCGAATCTTCTCTTGCTTGTTCGTTTTAATGTAAAGCTCCGCAGCGTCTGACCATGTGGCGTGGGAGGTTACTTTGGTTTCACCTGATACAATTAGGTACTGGGCTATAAGGGGATCATTCGGGTCTGCTGGTTTGTAGGGGGTCTGGTATCCATATTCGCCCCAGCGACCCGACTGATAGTCTTTTGCTCGTTGTTCTTCATCAATGTACTCATCTAAAATGAAATCTAGCAGTAGCTCCTCATGCTCTTGGACTTTAAGTTTCCATTCTTTGATTTTCTGCGGAAAGTTTTGAATTTCTTCGTCGGTGGCGTCTACACCTAAGGTAGGAGCTTGATCTGGATGAACTCCATATTTGACAGCCATTTGCTTTGCCGACGAAATAGCTGACTGATTAGACGGTTGCGTCTTTGGAACTTCTCCGTGCAATAATTCCTCTGCTTTACGCTTAGTAGCCTCAAAACGCTCGTTTTCAGCTACCCATCTACGCTGAGCAACGGATACAATCTTGGTGTCGAGCGCCTTCTTCCATTCTGTGAGTAATTTCCCTTTTGAACTTCGGGGAAAATGTTTCTGCAGAGTTGGGGGAACACGGCGCCGGTACTCAAAGAATCCTGTTTTGGATTGGAACAGATAGCTAATTTTGGGAGCCATAGACAAAACCTGTGTACCGTTTGTGTACCGATTTTGTGTACCTTATATATAAATAAGTCAACAATTATTGAATCTTAAGGAAAATCGTATGCTAAATGGCTCCGGCGGTAGGGATCGAACCTACGACCAATTGATTAACAGTCAACTGCTCTACCGCTGAGCTACGCCGGACCACTGAAGGCGGATATAGCGGGGCGCGTTTGGGAGGTCTAGCCCAAAAATTCGAAAATTGTCTCAGATCACAGAATATTTTGCCTGAAGGTCAATTGGCCCCTGACAGGTGGCTAAATTGCGTTCACAAAGATCTATCAGATGCGCCAAAACATTGCGGGTCGCGGCGTGAATGAGGCGGGGGTCGATGTCTGTGTAGATTGCTTCGGCTAAGCCCTGCGCCGTATTGGGCTGACCTTGCAAATGGGAGATGATTTGCGATTCCCGTTCACTCCGATGCGCCAAAAGCCAGTTCAGCCGCGCAGGGCCATCTTCGATCGCATCGCCGTGGCCGGGCAGGTAGAGCTTTTCGCTGCGCCGTTGTAGCTTGGAACAGCTGCGGCGGAAGGCACCAAGGTCCCCATCAGGTGGCGATATCATCGTGCTGGCCCAACCCATGACGTGATCCCCGCTGAAAACGACCCCGTTCCACGAAAAGGCCATATGATTGCCGAAATGCCCAGGGGTCCAAATTGCGATCAGCTCTTGTCCTTCATGGTCCAACACGGCCCCATCTTCGAGGGTGATATCGGGTTGGAAGTCATAATCGACACCTTCGCCGCCTCCGATGCTGCCGGCCTCGCTGAGCGCGATCATCTGCGGCCTGCGTCCTGCGCCACTGTCTCCATAGGCATAGACCGGTGCGCCGCAATGGGCACTGAGGCGCCGCGCCAAGGGCGCGTGATCAAGATGCGAATGGGTCACCAAAATTTTTGTAATCTTTTGCGACGGGCCGATGGCCGCCAAAATAGCGGCAAAATGGGCATCGTGATCTGGGCCAGGGTCAATCACGGCTATGTCGCGCAGGCCCAGCAGATAAGTATTGGTGCCGGTATATGTCATGGGAGACGGGTTTGGTGCCAAAAGACGGCGTATTTCGGGTGCGCGTGTTTCCACCATTCCTTCTGCTCTCTCGAGTTGCTAAGCTGCACCCATGATAGGCCGCTTTTTAAAACAATTCGCCCCCCGAACCCTTTATGGCCGTGCCGCGGCGATTTTGCTCTTGCCGATGCTGACATTGCAATTGGCCGTTGCTGCTGTCTTTGTGCAACGGCATTTTGAAGATGTCACGGCACAAATGACAAATAACCTCTTACTGGAGGTTGAGTTGGTGCTGCGCGCGCTTGAGAGCCAATCCGTTTCTGAGGTGCAAGAGGGCTTTGCGGAAGAGCTGAAGATCGAACTGCGCTCTTGGGACGGGGTGCCAAGCGGCAATCGCATGGTGTTTTATGATATCTCTGGGCGCACCATCATGCCGTTGATGCGCAGCCGACTTGATGGGCTCAGAGAAATTGATCTGTCGGATTTGGATTTTGTTGCACTGGGGCTTATGACCGCAAAGGGGCCGCTAAAGCTGACAGTTAGTCGCGATCGGGTCTCCGCCTCCAATCCGCATCAAGTGCTGGTTTTGATGGTCTTTACGGGCATTTTTATGACCTTGATTGCCTATATGTTTTTGCGCAACCAATTGCGCCCGATTAAGCGGCTGTCGGTGGCTTCGGCTGCTTTTGGGCGGGGCCAACGCGTGGCGCTTAGCCCGGCTGGAGCGCTGGAAGTGCGGGCTGCGGGGCAGGCATTTTTGGATATGCGCGACCGGATTGAACGGCAAATTGAGCAGCGAACCATGATGCTCAGCGGCGTGAGCCATGATTTGCGCACCCCCATCACCCGCTTGCAACTGGCATTAGAGCTCATGGAGGGGCCAGAGGTTGAGGATTTAAAGAAAGATGTCTCTGCAATGCAGATGATGGTGGATTCTTTTTTGAATTATGCGCGCGATTTGGCGGCCGATCCGGTGGAGGATGTGGATCTTGTGGCGCTTTGTGCACAGCTGGCTGAGCGGATGACACCTCCGGTGCGTTTTGAGCTGGCCGGCGCGCCGCGGCTCTGTGCTCTGCGGCCAGTGCCGATTGGACGGGCGATTGAGAATCTTTTGGTCAATGCCGGCCGCTATGGCTCTGAGATTATTTTGACGCTTCATTTCGAGGAGACGGGCCTGCGGATCTGTGTGCACGACGACGGCCCCGGCATTCCGGAGGCAGAGCGCGATGCCGCAGCCAAGCCCTTTGTGCGGCTGGAGGCGGCGCGGGGGCAAAATCAAGGCGGCGGTGTTGGGCTGGGTTTGGCCATCGCGGCCGATGTTGCACGGTTGCATGGGGGGCAGCTGGTCTTGAGTGATAGTGTGAAACTCGGCGGATTATCGGCGGAAATCCGACTGCCGCTGTGATGTTTTGATCATTAGTTGAAATTTTAAAGCTTGGTTATAGATACTATTGAAACTTAAAGGGGCAAAATTGTGATGGCCATGCGTAACATATTACCTGCGATAGCACTGCTGTTTTGGGCGGTGATGCCGGCAAAAGCGGCAGACCGTGCGCAGATTGCTGAATTTATGGCAGTGACCGGTTTTGATGTGGCGCTTGAGTCTATGCGCCTGTCTGCCCGCGATGCCCCAACGATGTTGGGCCTTGATGTGGATGATTTTGGTCTGAGCTGGTCACGGCTCGCAGATCGCGTATTTGAGCCCGAAGCGCTGAAAAGCGATGCGTTGGAGATTTTAGGCAAGGCCTTAACAGAGGATGTGTTGGCCCATGCCACGGGATTTTATGGTTCAAAACTTGGGCAGAAACTTGTAGCAGCTGAAAACGAAAGCCATACGCTGGATTTTGAAGATCGCGAGGCTGAAGGGCTGCGTCTGGCACAGGCGCTCACCGCGCGTGGATCGCCCCAACCGCAGTATTTTCTCGATATGGCGCAAAGCATTGGCTATGTCGGCGCAACCATCAAGGCTTACCGCGAGGTACAGGTGCGTTTTTTGATGGCCGCGTCTCTGGCTGGATTGATTGACCAGCGGTTTGATGAGGTGGATCTTAGGGCGATTTTGGCCCAGCAAGACGATGAGGTGCGCCAGGCCATGGCAGATAATCTGATTGTCGCCAATGCTTTCACCTATCGCGATTTCACCGACCGGGAGATGGAGATTTACCGCGACGCCCTGGCCATGCCACAGATGATGGAAGTTTATGAGTTGATGAACGCAATTCACTTCACCATTATGGCCGATCGTTTTGAACGGATGGCTGTTGAAATGGTGAAATTAACTCCAACGCAAGAGCTGTGAAGAGGCTTGACTTCAAAGCCAAACCCATGAATAAGCGCGCAATGTGGCGCGATCTGGGCTGCATTTAAGTGTAATACGTCTGTAAATTCAGACGCGCTGTCTGAGGTGGCCTTGGCCAAAACGCCCGAATGGGGACCGAAAGGCGCGAAAAAACAAAGGAAACGCAAATGTTTGCGGTAATGAAAACCGGCGGCAAGCAATATCGGGTACAGCCCGGTGATGTGCTGCGCGTCGAAAAGTTGGCAGCCGATGCTGGCGAGATGATTCAATTTAACGAAGTATTGATGGTTGGCAGCACAGTCGGTGCACCGATGATCGCAGGCGCCGGCGTTCAAGCCGAAGTCATCGACCAAATCAAAGGTCCAAAAACAATCAACTTCGTCAAGCGCCGCCGGAAGCACTCTTCCAAGCGGACAAAGGGACACCGCCAGAAGCTGACTTTGGTGCGTATCAAAGATATTTTGGAAAAAGGTGCGGAAAAATCCGGCGTGAAAGCAGCCATTGGTGCGGGTTCTGTCCCCCATGTTGCGACTCCTGTGGTTGAAGCCGCTCCTGCTGAGAAAAAGCCAGCAGCCAAGAAGGCTGCCGCGAAACCCGCCGCCGCGAAAAAGCCAGCAGCGGCGAAAAAGCCAGCAACCGCAAAAAAGCCAGCTGCCGCAAAAGCGTCGGCTGAAAAGCCAGCAGCAAAAACAGCAGCAGCGAAAAAGCCAGCAGCTAAGAAGCCAGCGGCGAAAAAACCAGCAGCTGATAAGGAGTAATCACAAATGGCACATAAAAAAGCAGGTGGTTCATCCCGTAACGGCCGCGACTCAGCGGGACGTCGGTTGGGTGTAAAACTCTATGGTGGTCAGGATGCAAATCCAGGCAACATCATCGTGCGTCAGCGCGGCACAAAGTTTTGGCCGGGTGAAGGTGTTGGCATGGGCAAAGATCATACGATCTTTGCGACGGTCGAGGGCAATGTGAAATTCCACAAAGGTCTCAAAAGCCGCCAATTTATCTCAGTTGTGCCCACCGCGGAGGCCGCTGAATAAGTCGAACCTGTCAGGTTTATCTTTTCTAGGGATCGGCTTACAGGCCGGTCCCTTTTTTGTTTCCCAAAGCCGCTTTGCGCGCTGGGCCCTATGGCCAAAGTTGGAGCTCGACAATGCCTGTTGAACTGATTGCATTAACCCTGTTTGCCCTGTCGCAAATTGGCACGCCAGGTCCGGCGAATATGGCGCTTTTGGCGACTGGGGCGGGATATGGGTTGCGACGGGCATTGCCCTTTGTGGCGGGTGTTGTTGTGGGAAAACAGCTCATCATCTGGCCTTTGGGCTTTGGTCTGATGCAACTGGCGCAATCAGCGCCCGGGGTCTTTCTGGCCATGAAATATATCTCAGCCGCATATATCGTTTATTTGGCCTGGCGCGTGGCCAATATGCGGCTCAAAGCTGATCAGAGCGATGGGCCACCGCCGGGGTTTCTGGCCGGTTTGATTGTACACCCTGTTAATCCAAAGGCCTGGGGCATGATCACGGCTGCATTCACCAGTTTTGTAGCCCCCGGCGCCACGGCTCTTACGGCAACAGCGGGCATCGCTGTGGTGCTGCTGCTGTGCCAGACGCTTCTCCATCCTATTTGGGCGGGGGCAGGGCAGCTGATTGCCGCCACCATTCAAGGCACCCGCGCGGAGCGGTTTGTATTTGTTTTATTGTCACTTTTGACTGTCGGAACCGTGTTCTATGCCCTGTTTGGCAGTGGAGCTGCGCCATGATTTCTCCGATCCGTACTCAGCATAGCTATGAAACCGCGCGGCTCTCCCTGCGCCCCATTCGCAAGTCTGACGCGGGGCTGATTGGATTATACGCGGGCGATATTCGCGTGTCTGGTCCTACGCGCTCGATTCCGCATCCTCTGCCGCCCGGGGCCATTGACGCCTTTATCGCCCAAGCGCAGAATCCTGCGCGCGTCGAGGATGTTTGGGTTCTGGATGGCAGTAAGTCTGATTTGGCGGAGGTCGTCGGGGTGATTGGCCTCAAACGGCTTGACCGTCGGCAAGGCGAGCTGGGCTATTGGTTAGCTCCTGCGTTTTGGGGCATCGGGCTGGCGCGTGAGGCGGTGGAGAGGCTGATCCAAGCCAATCCGCAGGGAAGCAAAACCCTATTTGCCGAGGTTTTTCAAGACAATGCGCGCTCAGCGCGGGTGCTGACCGATATGGGATTTTCCTATCTTGGTGACGCGGAATCCTTTTGTGTGGCCGGTAAAACCACCGTTGCCACCTGGACTTATCTGAGGTCGATGGAGTGAGATATGGCCAGAGAGGATATTTTCGAATTGCAGACCAAACGTTTACGTTTGCGCCCTTTGCGTCTCGAAGATTGGCCTGCGGTTCAGCGGATCGGCGGGCATCCGTCGGTGGCGCCGATGCTGGCCTCCACCTGCACACCCTGGTCTAAGGCGGCCGTGCAGGCTTGGATCACCGCGCGGCGGTATCGCGGCAGGCCGGGTTTTTGTGCGGCGATTGTGCGGCCGGAGCGGGGTGTGATCGGTGTGGCCGGGCTTGGCCCAAACGCGCAGAGCGCCCCGTGCAATTGTGCCTATTTCATTGATCCGCGGCATTGGGGCTTGGGCTATGCGTCTGAGGCAATGGGAGCATTCTTAGAGTATTTCATGCGAAAATTTAATCTTTCTGTGATTGAGGCCGATCATTTCGACGACAATCCCGCCAGTGGTGCGGTTTTGCGCAAGCTTGGGTTTCAAGAACTTGGTAAGGGCATGGGTAAATCACAGGCAAGGCTTGAGCCCGCGCCCGTAACCCTCTATCGGCTAAGGCTAGATGATTTAAAGGCGGTGCTATGAAATTTCTCGATTTGGCTAAGGTTACCATCAGGTCCGGCAGCGGTGGCGCCGGGGCTGTGTCATTTCGCCGGGAGAAATACGTCGAATTTGGCGGCCCGGATGGCGGCAATGGTGGACGTGGTGGCGACGTAATCGTAGAGGCCGTGGCCGGTCTGAATACTTTGATTGATTTTCGCTATCAGCAGCATTTCTTTGCCAAAAATGGTCAGCACGGAATGGGACGGCAACGCACCGGCAAGGATGGTGATGATATTACCCTGAAAGTGCCTGTTGGCACTCAGATTATGGATGAGGATGGTCAAACCGTTTTGTTTGATTTGACACAGGTTGGTCAAAAGGCCGTGATTGCCAAGGGCGGCAATGGAGGTTTTGGCAATCTCTATTTCAAATCTTCCACAAACCAAGCACCGCGCCGCGCCAACTCTGGTCTTGCCGGGGTCGAGCGGGAAATCTGGCTTAATCTCAAGCTGATTGCCGATGTCGGACTTTTGGGCCTGCCCAATGCGGGAAAATCGACCTTTTTAGGTGAGACGACCAATGCGTCTCCTAAAATCGCTGATTACGCTTTTACAACACTTTACCCGAGTCTCGGGGTGGCGCAGGTCGATGACGAGCAATTCGTCATTGCCGATATTCCCGGTTTGATTGAAGGCGCACATGAGGGGCGGGGCATTGGCGACAGGTTCTTGGGCCATATCGAACGGTGTTCGGTTTTGTTGCACGTCATTGATGGCACTTCGGAAAGTATCGGCCAAGATTACCACACGGTGATGCAGGAGCTCGAGGCCTATGGCGGCGGTTTGGTTGAGAAGCCGCGCGTGACTGTCCTCAATAAAATTGACGAGTTGGATGAAGATGATCTGAGCTTTGCGCTTGGGGCGCTGCGCAGTGCCACGGGCGATCAGCCGGTTTTAGCCATGTCAGGCGGCACGGGCGAGGGGACAGCGGATGTTTTGCGTAGCCTGGTGAAGCAGATTGAGCTTGTTCATGCGCAAGATCAGGAGGCGCCAAAATGGCAACCCTAGCTGAGGCCAAGCGCATCGTGGTTAAGATTGGCTCTGCGCTTTTGGTGGAGCGCAGCAGCGGCGCGTTGCGACAAAACTGGCTGGCTTCTTTGGCCGAAGATATTGCCGGTTTTCGCGCAAGAGGCGTGGATGTTGTGATCGTGTCCTCCGGATCTATTGCTCTGGGCCGGTCGGTTCTCGGTCTTGGCACAGAGGAATTGACCTTAGAGCAAAGCCAGGCAGCGGCCGCCGTGGGGCAAATTCAATTGGCCCGGGCCTATGAGCAGCATTTGGCTCCTCATGGGGTGATCGCAGCGCAGGTCTTGGTGACTTTGGAAGACAGCGCGGATCGCCGTCGCTATTTGAATTCGCGCGCCACTCTGGCGCAGCTGTTGCGCTACGGCGTGGTGCCGATAGTTAATGAGAATGATACGGTGGCGACGGATGAAATTCGTTATGGTGACAATGATCGCTTGGCGGCACAAATCGCGGTGACCGTCGGGGCCGATCATCTGGTGCTGCTGTCTGACGTGGATGGCTTTTATTCGGCCAATCCCAATGAGGATGCGACGGCCCGGCGGTTTGATACGATTGCCGAGGTCACCCCTGAGATTGAGCGTATGGCCGGGGATGCGGGCTCTGGCTTGTCAAAGGGCGGGATGAAGACCAAACTCATGGCGGCTAAGATGGCCATGGGAGCGGGATGCGCAATGGCAATAACTTTAGGTTCTCCCTTCAATCCATTAAAATTGCTTGAAAATGATGGAAATTCAACATGGTTTTTGCCATCGGTAGATCCAAAGACTGCGCGCAAGAAATGGATTTCATCACTCAAGCCGCAGGGGGCTGTGAAAGTGGATGCAGGGGCCTTCAATGCACTCATTGCTGGCAAAAGCCTATTGCCGGCTGGGGTGACGGAGACCTCTGGAGATTTCGCCCGCGGTGAGCTTGTGCGGATATTGGCTGAAGATGGGCGAGATCTGGGATGCGGTTTGGTCGGGTTTGACAGCGCGGAAGCGCAGAAAATTCTGGGTTGTCGTACGACGGAAATTGACGAAAAATTGGGCTATGCAAGCCGCGGAGTGATGATTCACCGCGATGATATGGTTCTATAAGACTGTTGGAGACTATGATGGACGTGAAGGCAACTCTAAATCAGATCGGGATCGCCGCAAAATCGGCCGCGGCGGAGCTTGGGTTTGCTACGGCTGAGCGGAAATATGCGGCCCTGATTGGAGCGGCCGAAAATGTTTGGATCGCAAGGGCTGATATTATAGCCGCCAATGCGCTCGATATGGAATATGGACGCAACAAAGGTCTTTCGGCGGCTATGCTGGACCGTTTGATGTTGGATGAAGACCGCATTCGCAGCATCGTGGACGGGCTGCGGGCTGTGGCTGAGCAAGAAGATCCTGTGGGGCAGGTGCTGGAAGAGTGGCAACGCCCCACCGGGTTGCATATTAAGCGCGTGCGTACGCCCCTCGGCGTTATCGGTGTGATTTATGAAAGCCGCCCCAATGTGACTGCGGATGCCGGGGCCCTGTGTCTGAAGGCTGGCAATGCTGTCATTCTGCGCGGTGGATCGGAAGGGTTCCATTCGTCCACTGCCATTCACGAGGCCATGGTCAAAGGCGTGGTGATGGCCGGACTGCCCGAGGCCTGCATACAATTGGTGCCGACGCGTGATCGGGCGGCGGTGAGTGAAATGCTCACTATGGTCGATACGATTGATGTGATTGTCCCGCGTGGGGGCAAAGGGCTTGTGGGATTGGTGCAGCGCGAGGCTCGGGTGCCGGTGTTTTCGCATTTGGAAGGCATTGTGCATATCTACATAGATGCCTCTGCCGATCGGCAAAAAACCTTGGATGTGGTGCTGAATGCTAAGACCCGCCGCACTGGAATTTGTGGCGCGGCTGAATGTTTGCTGATGCATGAGGATATCGCGGCCAGCTGGGGACCAGAGGTCATCCAGGCTTTAATGGACAAAGGCGTGGTGGTTGATGCGGATGTAACTTTGCAAGCTATTGCCGGCACACAGCCGGCTGAGGCCGACCATTGGGGCAAAGAATTCTTGGATATGGAGATCGCTGCGAAAACCGTGGCAAATGTCGATGAAGCCATTGCGCATATCCGCCAATATGGCTCCAACCATACAGATTGCATCTTAGCAGAAGATGCCCGCGCGGTAGACCGTTTCTTCCAACGATTGGACAGCGCCATCTTGATGCATAATGCCTCGACGCAATTTGCTGATGGGGGAGAGTTTGGCATGGGGGCTGAAATCGGCATTGCAACCGGAAAAATGCACGCACGCGGACCGGTCGGCGCGGCCCAGTTGACGAGTTTTAAATATTTGGTACGTGGGGATGGCACCGTGCGCGCTTAACGCCAAAAGCCCCTGCGCGGAGAAAATATTTGTCAAAAACTCACGGTCATTTCTGTGGCGCTATGGTGAAGGTGCAGCGGCATATCAAGCGCCTGCAAGATTGCAAATTGCACATTGTTGGGTTGGATATTGGGCGCGATATCCTTGTTCGTGAGGGCGGACCATAGGGTTTCATCATAGGTAACCTTGGCGCCAACCGCATGAACAATCTTGCGTCCCTCGGTGATCTTAACTACCACTTTAGCCCCCTGAGGCATAGCGACCTGAATAGATTGCAGTATCAAAAGATATAGTTTCATATCCGTTTTCGGAATTTCCTGAAGCGCGAAATCCACTTGAATGCGGCCTGTGATATTCCAAGCCGTTTGCACAGCTGAGATTTCAGCAGCATGCAAGATCTCCTCAGAATGGAATTGACCATAGGCAATGCGGAAGAGCTTGAGCTTTGCGGCGGCGGCGTTGACGCTCGCTTTGATCAACTCACCCTCCTGACCTAAGGTCTTGCCAGCCAGTTCAACAAGCTCAACACCATTGCCAACCGCGCCTATCGGGCTGGCCAAATCATGGCACATGCGGGCAGTGACAAGGGCTGTTATATTGGGTTTTTCTGTCATATGATGGCGTTCAGAAAGAGGGTCCATGGAAAATTTAAATTCATTTTTAGAGCCCGGTCAGCGCGTTCAACACCCCAATCAGCCCGATTGGGGCATCGGTCAGGTGCAGTCCAACATCAACAATCACATCACTGTGAATTTTCCCGAAGCTGGAAAAGTTGTTATTGATGGGTCTCGTATTGTTTTAATCTTGATGCACTAATTAATATAACATGTTGAGACACAGTGCTAAAATAATTACCTTTGTCAAGTATTTCCAAGCGAGCGGCGGGGGATGCTGATGGCTGGAGATTTTGAAGTCAGGCTGTCAAAAAGCGCCGACGACCTGCGGGCGGTGCAGCGTTTGCGCTATGATGTGTTTGTGCGGGAGCTGGGTGCCAGCGGGCCTAGGCTCGATCATGACCTCGAAATTGAAGCCGATGCCTTCGATGCCTATTCGGAGCATTTGATGGTGCTGGACCGGAGGCGGGGTGCCGATTTAGCCAGTCAGCTTGTTGGCGTTTACCGTATGATGAGCCAAGCGGGCGCAGAAGGCGCGGGCGGGTTTTATACCGCGTCTGAATTCGATCTTGCGCCTCTGTTGCAGACTGGCCGACCGATGATGGAGCTTGGTCGCTCATGTCTGCGCAAGCCTTACCGGGGCGGGCCTGCGATGTTTTATCTTTGGCAAGCTTTGGCGCAGCATGTGACGCATCGCGGTGTGGAGATCCTCTTCGGCACAGCCAGTTTTGCCGGTACAGATGTTGGTGCACTCACTGCGCCATTGTCCTTGCTGCGCCGGGAGCATCTGGCGCAGGCGCAATTGCGCCCCAAAGCGATCGGAGCGGGCGCTGTGCCGCTCGGAGCCGCAGGGGAGTTTGAGATTGACAGATTGGCGGCTCTGCGTGCGATGCCAGCTTTAATTAAAGCCTATTTGCGCTTGGGTGGCTGTGTCGGTGAGGGCGCCTATGTGGATGCAGCGTTTAATACGGTGGATGTGTGCATGGTGCTGGATGTTCTGGCGATGAACCCCCGACAAAAAGCGATCTATCTGAAAGGCTCCGAGCAATGAAGTCACCCACTTGGATGTCTGAAACAGAACCTGATCCTGTGCCCATTTCTGCGATGGGCTGGGCGCGGGTGGCCTGGCGCGGCATATTGATGGGCGGGTATACATTTGGTGGCTTGGCCATTTTGTTGCTGGTGCGTTTGGTGGAAAAGCCAATCTACGGCATGGCCCGGCCCTGGACCCCAAAGATCACGCAATCGGTGTGCCGTTTTGCATTTTGGGTATTGGGCATGCGCCTTGAGGTGACCGGCACGCCGATGCGGGGCTGCGGGGTTGCGGTGGCCAATCACACAAGCTGGCTGGATATTTTTGCGCTAAACGCCTTTGATGACATTTATTTTGTGGCCAAGTCAGAGGTTGCGAATTGGCCCATGATCGGCTGGTTGGCGCGGGCCACTGGTACGCAATTCATCACCCGCGATCGCAAGCAGGCGCAGCTTCATTTGCAGCTGTTGCAACATCGTTTGCGCCACGGTCATCGGTTGCTGTTTTTCCCCGAGGGGACGTCAACAGACGGGCGGCGGGTCTTGCCGTTTAAACCCACGCTGTTCCAGTCCTTTTTGGCACCAGAGTCGCCGGATGATTTGCGCATTCAGGCGATTACGCTGGCCTTCCATGCGCCCGAGGGGGAGGATCCGCGCTTCTATGGCTGGTGGGGCGATAGTGACCTCGCGCAGCATTTGCTGCAATCTTTGGCCTATCGGCGGCATGGCTCTGTGCAAGTGATCTACCATGAACCTGTTACTGCCAGCGATTTTGCCGACCGCAAGTCTTTGGCGCGATCTTTACACGCACAGGTCGCCGCGGCGCTGCCTTGGGCCGATACGGCCTCGTAAGGGCGCGGCCTCAATCCAGCCTAGCCATTTCTGGCAGCGGCGAGCACTTGCAGCTGCGCCAAAGGATCATCCTGTGCCCAAATCTCAGCGCCAATGGCAAAGAAATCCACTTTATCGGAGAGGCTGCGAATTGACTCCACCGTCAGACCACCTTCTGCGACGACAGGCACTTCAATCATTTCGCTCCACCAGGTCAGCAATTCTGGATCCACCTGTGCCCCATCGCCCAGAGCAGATGCTGCCACGGGGCCAAAGCTGATGTAATCGGCGCCGGCTTCTCCGGCCGTTAGCCCGTCGTGGCGGGAGGTGTTGCAATAGGCGCCCAGGATCGCGTCTTCACCGAGATCCTTACGCAATTGCCTTATATTTCGTCCGCCATCCATCAGATGTACGCCGTCCAAACCCAAACGCTCCACCAGCAACGCATGTTGTTCGATCACCAGCATGATGTCGCGCGCATGGGCAATATCGCGCAACGCATCTGCGGTGCGGGCAATGTGGTCTTCATCACCGCTGGCCAGGCCCAAACGCAGGCAGGCGACCTCGACCGTATCCAAGACGCGCGCCAGCTGTGCGGGATAGTGATCCAAGTCGATCACACTGGGGGTGACAAGGTAGATCTGCGGCAAATCTTCAGTGCTCATCGCATGGGCTCCAAATTGGATGGTCGTTGCACGCGCTATAGCGTGACAAAATGGCTTTGACCACCGCTTGTCGCGCGCCTCTGTGAACGCTAAGAGACCCTATGACACGTCATTCTCTGCAACAACCCGCAATCATCCTCATTCGCCCGCAAATGGGCGAAAACATTGGCGCTGCCGCTCGGGCGATGTGGAATTTTGGACTTGATCACATGCGTATCGTCGACCCGCGTGACGGCTGGCCGAGCCAAAAGGCCGTGGCGATGGCCAGTGGTGCTGGGCGTTTGCTCGATGAGGCGCGATTGTTTGACACAACCGCAGAGGCATTGGCCGATACAACCTTCGTGATGGCCACTACGGCGCGACCGCGAGATTTGACCAAGCCTGTGTATAGTCCGGAGTTTGCGATGGCTGAGGCGGCCCGGCGGATTAAGGCCGGGCAGAAGGTGGCCGTGATGTTTGGCCCCGAACGCGCGGGTCTTGAAAATGACGATATTATTCGCGCCAATGCCATCATTTCGGTGCCCGTGAACCCTGACTTCCCGTCGCTAAATCTGGCCCAATGTGTATTGCTCCTCAGCTATGAATGGCAAAGGCAAGTGGGAGAGATTGGGCAGGCTGCGGTTGAGGTGACGAAATCAGAATGGGCCAGCGGGCTCGAAGTTGAGAAACTGGCCGAACATTTTGAACAAAGACTTGATACAGCAGGATTTTTCTTTCCAGAAACCAAAGCGGCCAGCATGAAGGTGAATCTGCGCAACCTGTGGTCGCGCATGCCGCTCACCAAGGCTGATGTGCAGATGCTACATGGCACCATGCGCCAAATGGTGCGTTGGAAAGAGCGTGGTTGAATGCGGATTTTTCAGCCCTAAATGACCATCAAACGAAAGGCTTAATTATGGCGAGCAAGCGAAATATCTTTGAAGAGGTTGGCAGCGACACCAAGATCACAAAAGCCAGTGCGGGCGCCATCGGGCGCGCCGGGAGTGGCGATCGGCGTTGGGTACGTCTTTGGCTCTGGAGCTTGGTCGGTTTGATTGTCACTATGATCACCGTCGGCGGATTAACCCGCCTGACGGACAGTGGCCTGTCTATCACTGAATGGGATCCCGTTATGGGTGCCATCCCGCCTTTGAATGCAGCGGCTTGGCAGGCCGCCTTTGCCGCTTATCAAACCACCGCTGAATTTGCTGTGCAAAATTCTGCGATGAGCTTGGCTGAGTTCAAGGTCATTTTCTGGTGGGAATGGGGCCACCGGCAGCTTGGGCGTTTTATCGGCCTGACCTGGGCGCTTGGGTTCGCACTGTTGTTTTTCACTGGCAAATTGCCTAAGGCCCGGCGCCTGTCGCTGTTTGCAATCGGACCTTTCATAGCTCTGCAAGGGTTTATCGGCTGGCTGATGGTCCATTCTGGTCTTGATGGTGTGCGGCTTGATGTGGCCTCCTATTGGCTCATGGCGCATCTCGGAGCTGCTTTCGCGCTACTGGGATATATTTTCTGGAGCGTGCAAATATTTGCCCGCTCTGAGGCGGAGTTGCTTCAAGCGCGCCGCGCGCGGGAGCGCAAGCTCTTTGGCATGTCCACAGGATTGATGCATTTCGTAGCGCTGCAAGTGCTGCTCGGCGCTTTGGTCGCTGGCATTGATGCCGGGCGCAATTACACCGATTGGCCCTTAATGGCCGGTGGTTTTCTGCCGCCCGATATGTTCAGCCTGTCTCCTTGGTGGCGGAATTTCTTTGAGGACGATGGTCTGGTGCAATTCATTCACCGGATGAGTGCTTATCTTTTGTTTGCCTTCGCGATCGTTGTGGCTTTGCGGGCCAAAGCCTCAGCCCATAAGGTAACGCGCGCTGCCTTTGGCACGGTGGGTCTCCTATTGACGCTTCAGATGATCTTAGGTGTCGTGACGGTGATGCATTCATCGCCTTGGAACTTGGCCATTTTGCATCAGTTCACCGCTGTGCTTTTGTGGCTTGCGGTGCTTCGAGGGCGCTTTTTGGCCGGCTATCCGATTGCCACTTCTGTACGGGGGATCGCATGACAGCTTTAACCGAACTTTTGCACTTTGATCGCCAAACACAGGCCTTGAGCCAGGTATCAGGCCGTTTGGGTTGGGACCAAGAAACCATGATGCCCAGCGGGTCATCTGCGCAACGCGGCGAAGAAATGGCCGCGCTGGAAGGGGTGCTGCATGCGCGCCGTTCAGATCCGCGGGTTGGCGAATGGTTGGCAGCTTGTGATGGTCAGGCTGCTGACCTGGTGAGCCAGGCACAGCTGCGTGAGATTAAAACCTCTTATGAGCGTGCGGTGAAAGTGCCCGGTGACTTGGCAGAGGCCATAGCCAGCACAACCTCCATGGCGCAGGGCAAATGGGCGGCCGCAAGGGCGGCGGATGATTTTGCAGCTTTCGCACCTGTTTTGCAGGAAGTTTTGGCGCTCAAACGCGAAGAGGGGCAGGCGCTGGCCGCAGGCGGGGATGTTTATGATGCCATGTTGGCCGATTATGAGCCGGGCACGACAGCCTCAGATCTTGATCGCCTGTTTGGTGCGCTGCGCCCTGGATTGGTCGCTCTGCGTGGTGAAATTTTAGAGAAACCTCCAGCGAAAACTCTGCAAGGCTTTTTTGATGAGGCGGTGCAATTGCAAGTCTCCAGTGAATTGGCCCAGTGTTTTGGCTATGATTTGAATTATGGGCGGATTGATAAGGCGGTGCATCCCTTCTCCTCTGGGTCAGGGCAGGATGTGCGTATCACCACGCGTACGGATCCGCATGATCCGTTCAACTGTTTTTATTCCACGATCCATGAGGTCGGACATGGCTGTTATGAACAAAATGTTGATCCGGACTATCGGCTCACGCCCATAGGGCAGGGCGCGTCCATGGGGGTCCATGAAAGCCAATCGCGGATCTATGAAAACCAATTGGGACGCAGCCGCGGCTTTACGGAGTTTCTCTTCGGAAAAATGCGCGCGGGCTTTGGTGACTTTGGCATTGATACGGCTGATGAATTTTACAAAGCCGTGAATTGCGTGCGCAACGGCTTTATCCGCACGGAGGCGGATGAGGTTCAATATAATTTGCATGTATTGCTGCGCTTTGATCTCGAGCGCGCGATGATTTCGGGTGATTTACATGTGAAAGATTTGCAGAGTGCTTGGAATGAGCGCTTTGCGGCCGATTTTGGCTATGAGGTGCCGCGTGCGTCGCAGGGGTGCTTGCAAGATGTCCATTGGTCGGTTGGTCTGTTTGGATATTTTCCGACCTATGCGCTTGGCAACGTCTATGCAGGCTGCCTTTTTGCGCGGATAACTGAGCTTAATCGGGATTTGGACGATCAGCTCCGGGCTGGAGATTTGACTGTGGCGACCGGTTGGCTGAAAGAGAATTTGCAGCGTTATGGCGCATTGAACTTGCCACGCGAGACCATCGCGCAGGCCTGTGGCATGGCACCAAGTGAAGCACCTTTGCTGGCTTACTTGCGGGATAAATTTTCAGACATTTACGACCTTAGCTTGTAGTGGGCCCAATAAAAAGCACGGCCTCTCACCCAAGAGACCGTGCTTTATGCAATGCAAAGGCAGCGCATATATATGATGCCGCCGATGCATCCCCTCACTCTTACTATGCTTGGAGATCCCTCCAAGAAACACAATCGCCGCAGCTGCACATAACTTTATACCATATAATCAATCAGCTACGTCGAAAGGCCGAATTGCGGCACTTGCACGCCACAACCTACTCGTTACTTGCGCCTCTGCCTAAAATACTCATCAGACCTGAGATGCGAAACATTTATTAACATAGACTTAACACAATCAGAGGGAGAGGGCGAGTCCGAGTGGGGCTTTGTGGATGGTTTTGCCGTATAGGTGTATATACACCTATGTATATAAACAGTATTAAATATATGAATTTTGTTAAACAATACTGTGACCGCACAGAAGTATCTGCACGGTCACATATCTGGTTTAAGCGTCGGTCTCGGCTGTGTTTTCTTCTGGCGCGTCTTCGCCATCGCCTTGATCCGGGATATAGGCGACACTGACCACCTGCTCGTCACCGCTTGTGTTGAACACCCGCACACCGCCTGCATTGCGAGAGCGGAAGGAAATGCCGTCAATGGGGCAGCGGATTGATTGACCGGTGCTGGTGACGAGCATGATTTGATCCACAAGTTCAACTGGGAAGCTGGCGACCACTGGTCCGCCCCGCATCGCCTTATCCATAGCTGCCACGCCCATCCCGCCGCGTCCGCGCACTGGATAGTCATGGCTGGACGATAGTTTGCCAGAGCCACCGCGGGTTATGGTCAGGATCAGATTTTCAACCGCTGCCATTTCCTCATAGCGCTCTTGCGAGAAGTTCGGATCTGCTGGAGCATCCTCCTCACCAGAGTCCTCATCTGTCAGCCCCGCAATAGCGCGACGCATCTTCAGATAGGCGGCGCGCTCTTCGGGCGTGGCTTCAAAATGGCGAATAACTGACATGGAAACAACCATATCATCGCCATTGAGACGAATGCCGCGCACACCCGTGGAGGCGCGAGAGTTCATCACCCGCAGATCGGTAGAGGCAAAGCGAATGGCTCTGCCACTGTCGGTGGTGAGCATGACATCATCATCTTCACTACAGATCCGCGCATTGACCAATTCTACACCGTCAGGCAGCTTCATGGCGATTTTGCCATTGGAACGCACATTGGTGAAATCGGACAGGCGATTGCGACGCACATCGCCCTGGGTCGTCGCAAAGACGATTTGCAAATCACCCCATTCCGCTTCCTCACGGTCAACGGGCATGATCGCCGCCACAGAGACGCCGGCCGGAATGGGCAAGATGTTGACAATTGCCTTGCCCTTGGCGGTGCGCCCCCCAAGCGGTAGGCGCCAGGTCTTCATCTTATAGGCCATTCCATCCGTGGTGAAAAACAACAGTTGGGTATGGGTATTGGCGACAAAAAGCGTGGTGACCACATCTTCATCTTTGGTCGACATGCCCTGTAGCCCCTTGCCGCCGCGCTTTTGCGCGCGAAAATCGGCCAAGGCGGTGCGTTTGATATAGCCACCTGCGGTGACTGTGACGACCATCTCCTCGCGCTCAATCAAATCTTCGTCCATCATATCACCGGACCATTCAATGATCTCAGTGCGGCGCGGAACGGCAAAGTTTTCTTTCACCTCGCGCAGCTCATCGGAAATGATCCCCATAATCCGCTCGCGAGACGATAAAATCTCAAGATATTCTTTAATCTTCGCGGCCAGAACCGCCAGCTCATCGGTGACCTCTTTGACACCGATTTGTGTCAATCTTTGCAGGCGCAGCTCCAAAATAGCCCGCGCTTGCGTCTCGGACAGATTGTAAGTGCCATCGTCGTTCATCGTATGGGTTGGATCGTCAATCAGGCGGATGTAATCGGAAATATCCGCCGCCGGCCAGCGGCGCTCCATCAGCTTGAGACGTGCCTCAGATGCATCGCTTGAGGCACGGATTGTGGCAACAATCTCATCAACATTGCTGACCGCCACGGCAAGCCCGCATAGAACATGGCTCCTTTCGCGCGCCTTGCGCAGCTCAAAGGCCGTCCGGCGCGCCACAACTTCCTCGCGAAAATCTATAAAACAGGTCAAAAAGCGCCGCAGCGTAAGCTGTTCGGGGCGTCCACCATTCAGAGCCAGCATGTTACAGCCAAAGGAGGTTTGCATGGGGGTGTAGCGGAACAATTGGTTCAAAACCACTTCCGCCGTGGCATCGCGTTTCAGCTCGACAACCACGCGCACGCCATTGCGATCCGATTCATCTTGCACATGCGCCACCCCTTCAATGCGCTTTTCACGCACTTCAGCGGCAATTTTCTCAATCATTGCGGCTTTGTTGACCTGATAGGGAATCTCCTCAATGATGATGGCCCAGCGATCTTTGCGCAGCTCTTCAAAGCGGGTTTTGGCGCGGTTGACCACGCTGCCGCGGCCCTCGAGATAGGCTTTGCGGGCACCTGAGCGGCCCAGCATCACGCCGCCGGTGGGAAAATCCGGACCGGGGATATACTCAATCAACTGTTCTGAGGTCAGATCAGGATCTTCGATCAAGGCCAAGGTCGCATCAACCACCTCGCCGAGATTGTGGGGCGGGATATTGGTGGCCATGCCCACGGCGATACCGCCAGCTCCATTGACCAGCATATTGGGATAGCGGGCCGGCAGGACGGTAGGCTCTGTGTCCTTGCCGTCATAATTGAGCTGAAAATCAACTGTATCTTTGTCGATATCGGCCAAAAGCGCTTGTGCCGATTTTTCCATCCGCACTTCGGTGTAACGGTAGGCGGCGGCCTTATCGCCATCCATTGAGCCAAAGTTGCCTTGACCGTCCAGCAACACCAAAGACATTGAGAAGTCCTGCGCCATGCGCACCAATGCGTCATAGATCGCACCATCCCCATGCGGGTGATATTTGCCCATAGCTTCCGCCACCGGCCGGGAGGATTTTCGGTAGGGCTTGTCATGGGTGTTGTTGGTCTCATGCATGGCATAGAGAATCCGGCGGTGCACCGGCTTGAGCCCATCGCGCAGATCCGGGATTGCACGGCTGACAATCACGCTCATGGCATAATCAAGATAGGAGGTTTTCATCTCCTGCGTAATGCTGATCGCTGGGCCGTCATAGGAGGAGGGGGTCGGAGCCGGTGTTTCGGTGCTCTCGGGGGGGAGTGTTTCATCTGTCATTTTGGCCGCCTGTCTGGGATAGTCCCATATTTAGTTATCTACCACATTACTGCCCAAACATATGCGATGCAAACGCTTAGAGTCGCTGCGGCTGGCTGAATAAGACATTGTGATGAAGTTATTGCGCGCGCATCGGATTTGCGCCCAATTTAGGTTTAAAAACCCCTAAAAATGGCCACCACTCTGAGAGATTTGAGAATCGCCTGTTGCGGAAATCTTTGCGTTATCGCCGCCGCAACGCTGTGATCCAGATGGCGCAGAGCAGAGCCGAAAAGACCGCATTCCAAGCGGGCATAGACAGGCCCGCAAAGCTCCAGGAAATCTCGTCGCACATGACAAGCTTTTCGAGCGTATCGGTTGCCAGGAGATCCTGTCCTGACAGCCCGCTTAAGCCGGCGCCATCACCGCTGCAGGAACTGGGGCCGTCCCACCATTTTTGCTCAACGCCGGCGTGAAAAGCGCCGATGCCGGCGGTCGTCAATGCCGCCGCTGCGCCCAGCCCGGTCAGAAGACGGTTTGGCCAGAGCCAAAGCACCCCACCGATCATCACGGCCAGCGCATGGGGGTATCTTTGCCAAAAACACATCTGGCATGGCGCATAGCCGAGGGCCTGAAACAGGTAAGCACCCGCCAGAAGCACGCCCGAGCCTGCGGCTGCAAGATATGCCAGGTGGCGGGATGATTGTGACAACATAGCGCGGCCTCGTTTAAAGGTATCTGACTGCAAAAAAGCCTGCGCCCAATATGAGGATAAAAGCGGTAAAGACCAAGCCCAAATGCTTTTCGATAAAGCTGCGGATTGCTGGTCCGAAGTAATACAGCAGCAAGGCGACCGCAAAAAACCGAATGGCCCGCGCGACCAAGGCGCTGAGCACAAAGGGAACCAAGGCCAGTCCGGTCCAGCCTGACATGATGGTGATGACTTTGAACGGGAAGGGCGTGACCCCGGCGATCAACACGGCCCAGGGTCCGTAGGCATTATATTTTTCATTGAAGGCCAAGATGCTGCCTTCCTTGCCCAATGCGGCTAAGATGGGCTGGCCGATGCTATCAAAGGCGAAAGCCCCAAGGGCATAGCCAAACAGCCCGCCCGCCACAGAGGCCACAACCGCCACCAAAGCAATGCGAAACGCCCGGCTCCGCGCCGCGAGGATCATCGGGATGAGCATGATATCCGGCGGAATTGGGAAAAATGAGCTTTCGATAAAGGCAACAAAAGCCAAAGCCCAAAGCGCCCGAGGATGCTCAGCCAGCGATAAGGTCCAAGTGTAAAGGCGGTGTATCATGTGACCCCAAAGGTTATGTCCGAGTTCTTGCCATGGATGGGCCGGGATGGGTAGAGGATTTTCACACCCCCGCCGCTAAGGCAGCTTTATGCCGGCCCGCCGTGTTATCGGTCTGAGATTTTGGCGCAATGATGACCACCAGACTAACGGTTTACTGGGCATTGGTTCCGAGTCTGACAAGAAAAATACCTCTCTTCGAGGTTTTGCCGGGTCAATGAGACATGCGCTCATGCACCGCGGCCATGCCTCTTTCGGACATATCGCTGACTTCGGCGGCATGGGTTTGCAAGAGCTTTACGACCTCGGGATTGCTGGAGGTTTGGATGACGGTCACGCCGGTGTCGGTGACTTCGATCTCGGTTTCAATCTCGTCATGGAGGTCAAAAAGCGCATCTAAGGTGGGCGATTGGATGATCACTTCCGGGTTTCTGCCCTCCGCAAGCCGGGTCACCATCATGGATACATGCGAGACAATCGCCGCGCGCACCTCAGGGTTTTCGGAGACGGTCAGCGTTGAAATCCCATTGGCGAGATTGGTGACGCGGCGGTCGATGTCCATATGCTGTTGAAAAATCCGTCGCAGATCGGCGACCTCGGTTTCGGTCGTGTCCTTTCCCTGCAGGCCCGGCATGGTGCTCTCATCATGCATATGCCCGTGCATCATACCTTGGGAGGCCGCGCCAGCTGTGCCGTGATGCTTTGCGTGCATTGTGGCATAGGCAGTCGATTGCGCGCTGTGGCTCAGGTAGATAAACACCGCTCCGCCGCCCAAAACGAAGGCCAATGCTCCCACGATCAAGGTTTTTCGCATTCTAAAATCTCCTTTAAACCTATGCTCAATTGCCTGAAAATCACGTCCCTTGCACATTAAACGCGTCGCCTGCCAAAGATATTCCAAGACGATCCAGAATGGACCAGGTCATATCGACCGCCTGCTGACTTTTCATGATCCCCCGGTCAATGCGCGCTGTTCTGCTTTAGCCATTCGGTCACAGGGCCGCGCACGGATTGGGTGCCAGCCGCCCGGGCCGCATCAATGACAGCCTTCAATTCTTTCAGATTAATACGTCTAATCAAATGTTTGACGGGGGCCACAGAGGCCGGGCGCATGGAGAGCGTGCCAATGCCCAGAGCTGCAAAACAAGCCGCTTCCAGCGGTCTGCCCGCATCCTCGCCACAAAAGGACAGATGCGTCTGACTGGCGCGCGCGCGGGTGACGATCTGCTCTAAGAAGTTCAGAAAGCTGGTGTTGAGCGTGTCGTAGCGCCGGCGCACCCGCTCATTCTCGCGATCTGCAGCGAAGAAAAATTGTTTCAGGTCATTGCCGCCAATAGACAGAAAATCGACCTCTTTGAAGAATTGATCGGGGGCAAATGCCAAAGAGGGGGTCTCAAGCATAGCGCCAACTTGAATATGGTTTGGCAGGGTGTGGCCAAGTTTGGTCTCGCGCGCCTTTGCTCGGTCCAGCTCCGCCAAGGCGCCGTGAAATTCATCAAGCTGAGCGATAAAGGGGAACATGACCGACAGGTCGCGCCCGGCCGTGGCGCGCAGCAGTGCTTGCAATTGCATCCGCAGGATTCCGGGCTTGTCCAGCCCGACCCGAATGGCCCGCCAGCCCATGGCCGGGTTTGGCTCATCTTGCGGCACCATATAGGGCAGCACCTTGTCAGAGCCGATATCCAGCGTGCGAAACACCACCTTGCGCCCTTCGGCGGCATCCATGACGCGAGAATATTGCGAGACCAGCTCGGCGCGTTTGGGCATCTGGTTTTGTGCCAAAAATTGCAATTCCGTGCGAAACAGGCCCACCCCCTCAGCGCCAGAACTTGGCAGAGATGGCAGATCCGCCATCAGGCCGGCATTCATGAGCAAGTGCACGACGGTGCCGCATTTCGCCTCAGCGGGCTTGTCGCGCAGCTCAACGTAGCGATCCGCCTGCTGACGCATCATCGCGATTTTATCGCGCATCGCCTTTTGCACGCCTTCATCTGGGCGCAGGTGCACATAGCCCTGGTCACCGTCAAGCATGATTGCGTCACCGTTGAGCGCCTCACTCACAATGCCTTTGGCACGAATGAGCAGCGGAATGGCCAGCGCTCTGGCCACAATAGCCGCATGGGAGCCGACAGATCCTTCTTCCAGCACAATCCCGCGCAAGCTGCGGCCATAGTCGAGCAATTCGCCGGGTCCGATATTGCGGGCGACGAGAATCGGGTTGGGTGGCACCTCGGCACCTGTGTCGCTGCCTTGCCCCGTCAAGAGCCGCAATAGCCGATTGGAAAGGTCGTCCAAGTCATGCAGGCGCTCGCGCAGATAGCTATCTTTGGACTGGCCCATTCGGCTGCGGGCGGCGGATTGTTCTTTTTCAACAGCGGCCTCTGCGGAAAGCCCACGCTGGATGTCCTCTTCCATACGCCGCCGCCATCCTTTGGAATTGGCAAACAGACGGTAGGCTTCGAGGACTTCCAATTGCTCGGCATCACCGCTGCGCGCATTTGTGAGCATTTGGTCAACGGAAATGCGCAGGCGATCAAGCGCTTCCTCAAGCCGCTGCGTTTCAACCTCGGGATCATCGGCAATGGGATTGGTCACAACGACCCGCGGTTCATGCAGATAGACCAGGCCTTCGGCCACGCCATCCTGTGCGCTTTTGGCCTGAAACATCACAGGTTTCTGGTGACGGGCAGAGAGCGCATCGCCATCGCCGACAAAGGCGCCCAATTCGGTCATCTCCGCCAGAACCATCGCCACAACTTCAAGCGCGTAAATTTCATCTGCGGAAAATTCGCGTGCCTCTTTGGATTGTACGACCAAGACCCCAAGCGAGTCGCCGAGGCGCTGGATTGGAACGCCGAGAAACGATGAATAGATTTCCTCACCCGTTTCCGCCATGAAGCGAAAGCCTTTGGCCGAGGGGGCGTTGGCGGTGTTAATGACCTGATTGTAACGGGCCACACGACCCACCAGCCCTTCGCCTATACGCATGCGGGTCTGGTGAACCGCAGCGGCGTTCAAGCCTTCCGTGGCGCAAAGCTCCAATGTGTCTTGATCGCGAAACAGATAGATTGAGCAAACCTGTGAGCGCATCGAGCTGGCGGTCAGCTGCACAATTTTATCGAGCCGCGCTTGACCGGCCGAATCTTCTGCCATGGCGTCGCGCAGGGCGCCAAGAAGTTTGCGACTTTCACTCTCTGAGGTTTGGACCATTTAGACTGGTGCCCCTAGGCTGCTTTTTCCAATTCAAAAGCATCATGCAGGGTCTGAACGGCCAATTCCATATATTTCCGCTCAATAAGGACAGAAATTTTTATCTCGGAGGTTGTGATAACCTTAATATTGATCCCCTCACGGTGGAGCGCGCGGAACATTTGCGCGGCCACACCCGCATGGCTGCGCATGCCGATGCCCACAACAGAGACCTTTGCCACAGCTTCATCTGCCACCAAGTCATGATAGTTGATGTTGCCCTCATCCTTTGCCGATTGCATTGCTTTTTCTGCGCGCAAGACCTGATCGGTTGGGCAGGAGAAGGTCATATCAGTGCGGCCATCTTCGGAGATGTTCTGAACGATCATGTCGACATTTACCCCGGCCTCTGACAGCGGGCCAAAAATGGCGGCGGCGATTCCCGGGCGGTCAGCAACGGAGATAAGGGTCATTTTTGCTTCATCCCGGCTATAGGCAACGCCGGCTACGACATTTGATTCCATGATTTCCTCCTCGGCACAGACCAATGTGCCTGCTGTATCTGATGGGTCTTCGAATGAGCTAAGCACCCTGAGGCGCACATTGAACCGCATGGCCAATTCGACAGAGCGGGTTTGCAGAACTTTTGCGCCCAAAGAGGCCAGCTCGAGCATCTCTTCAAAAGCGATTTTGTCGAGTTTGCGTGCCTTGCTCGATATGCGCGGGTCGGTGGTATAGACCCCATCGACATCGGTATAAATATCACAGCGCTCCGCATCGAAGGCCGCAGCAAAGGCCACAGCGGTGGTGTCAGACCCGCCGCGCCCAAGGGTTGTGATCCGGCCCTCTGGGCTGACGCCCTGAAACCCTGCGACCACAGCCACGCGCATGCCTTCGGCGAATTTTTCATCCAAATTTTCCGACGGAATGGCTTCAATGCGGGCATTGGCATGTGCGCTTGTGGTTTGCACTGGCACTTGCCAGCCTTGCCAACTGCGGGCCGGAATGTCCATTTCTTGCAAAGTCAGAGCCATTAGGCCCGCGGTCACATTCTCACCAGATGAGACCACAGCATCATATTCTCTTGCGTCGTAGAGGGCCGAGGTGTCATTGACCCACCCCACCAGCTCATTGGTTTTTCCAGACATGGCTGAGACGATCACAATGACGTCATAGCCCTTGGCGACTTCCAAGCGAACACGCTCAGCCGCATTGCGAATACGATCCAGATTGGCCACTGATGTGCCGCCAAATTTCATTACCAAACGAGGCATCTGTCATCCACCATTGTGAAGGTTCGGCGGCGTGTTAGGCTGTTGAGCGCCTAAGGGCAAGGGCCGCCGGGCGGTTTCTCACTCTAATTCGTTTGACGCTTTGGCACAAAGGGCAGCGGTGCGACGGGGATTCCCTCATCGATCAGAGCCTTGGCCTCCTCGGCCTTGGCCTCTCCGTAGATGGCGCGGTTGGGGCTCTCGCCGCTGTGCATGGCGCGGGCCTCATGCGCGAAATTCATGCCGACATAATCGGAATTGGCCTCGATTTCTTGCTTAATCTTGGCAAGATTGCGCTCGGCTTCGCTCATCGGCGCGCTCAAGGCAGGGGTCTCTGATGCGGTTTGGGTCGAAATTTTCGGAGCCATCAGGGATTTTTCAACCGCGCAATCGCCACATTCCACACAGGTCAGCATCCCCGCTTTCGCCAATTTTTCAAAGGCTTCTGAGGATTGAAACCAGCTGTCAAAGCTATGATTGTGACTACATTTAAGCGAAAAGCGGATCACGGGGGATGCTCCTTAGCGATTAACCCTTATTTGAGTGATTGCGCCGCTCAAATCAAGTGGCGAGATCGTAGATCATTATGGCGCAAAGGCCTTAATCAATCGTGCCAGTTCCGGCTCGGCCACGCGGCTTGCGGCCTCCCCGCAGCTAAACCATTGGCGTTGGCGTTCGGATTGTTCGGGGTAGCTGTCGCATTGTGTCTTCACTTTGAGCGCATAAAGCGTCACCATACAGGGCAGGGACTCGGCATTTTCCACATGTTTTTCATAGCTGTAAACGCCGATGGGGCGCTGTTTGATTTTGCCTGTGACGCCGGCCTCTTCGCGCGCTTCATTGGCGGCTGCTTGCGCAGGGGTCAAGCCATCTTCGGGCCATCCTTTCGGCAGGATCCATCGCTTTGTGCGCCGGGAGGTAATGAGCAATATTTGCACGACCCCCTGTTCAACCCGATAACACAGCGCACCAAATTGCGCCCGTGCCATGCGTTTTTGTTTGGGGTTTATTGAAATTGGTAGAGGTTTCGGCTTTGAGGGGCTCATAGTGCGCAGTTGTTTTCATTGTTGCTGAATGCCTATAACACAGGCAAGATGAATATACAAAAGCGCGGTTCCTTGAACACTCTTCTCAATATTTTGACCCAGATCCGCCGCATTGCGCGGATCGGCGGGATCTGCGTTGCTCTGTTTGGTGCGGGCCTGTGCACGGCGCAACCGATAGATGTTTTTGCCGCGGCCAGTATGAAGCCGGCTCTGGATGCCATTGCCTTGCGATACGCACGTGAAACGGGGCAGGTGCTGCGCCTGTCCTATGCGGCCTCCAGCGTCTTGGCCCGGCAGATTGATCAAGGTGCTCCGGCCGATGTCTTTGTCTCTGCCAGCACAGATTGGATGCGCTATGTGCATGATGCGGGGCTATTGAACCAACCTGCGCGCGAAATCGCTTCAAACCGTTTGGTACTGGCCTCAGCCGTTCCGGAAGCTGTGCGCCTGAACGCAGATGATATTGTGACGCGCCTGAAAGGTGGACGTTTGGCGGTGCCGCTGATGTCTTCCGTGCCGCTTGGCATTTATGCCGCGCAAGCCCTGACGACGATGGGGCTCTTGCAGGATTTACAGCCGCATTTGGCGCAACAGGACAATGCGCGCGCCAGTTTGATCTCGGTTTTGCGGCAAGAAAGCCCCTTGGGCGTGCTCTATGCATCCGATGTCCGCAGCGAGCCGGGCGTCTTTGTCGTCGCCGATATTGCGGCACATACGCATGATCCGGTGCGCTATCTTGCAGCTTCTGTGACCGCGCGGGGCGCGGGGGTTGTTGCCTATTTGGCTGGGCCAGAGGGACGTGAGGTTTTTGCCGCCTACGGGTTTTTGGCACCATGAGCTGGTTTAGCGTCACCCCGGTTGAGCTGGATGCGCTGCGCCTGTCGCTTTGGGTGGCTTTGGTGGCTGTGGCCCTCAGCCTGCCATTTGCGGTGGCTGTGGCCTATGTGTTGGCGCGGTTTAACTTTTGGGGGCACGGGCTTTTGAATGCGCTGGTCCATTTGCCATTGGTCCTGCCGCCGGTTGTCACGGGCTATTTATTGTTGGTGATTTTTGGCCGCAAAGGCAGCTTTGGCCCGGTGCTGGAGGCCCTGGGGCTGAAATTGGCTTTTACATCGGCCGGAGCCGCGCTGGCGGCGGCGGTCATGGCATTTCCATTGATTGTTCGGGCCATTCGCCTGGCCTTGGAGGCGGTAGATCCGCGGCTAGAAGAGGCCGCCGGCACCCTGGGCGCGTCGCCGATCAAGGTCTTTGCCTTTGTCACCTTGCCGCTGATCCTGCCGGGGCTGATCGCTGGGGCCGTGGTTGGATTTGCTAAGGCCTTGGGAGAATTTGGCGCGACCATCACCTTTGTCTCAAATATTCCAGGAGAGACGCAAACCCTGGCTTCGGCAATTTACGCAATGTTGCAAGTGCCCGGTCAAGAGGCCGCCGTCGGGCGGATGATCGTCCTGTCGCTCATTTTGTCTTTTGGGGCGCTGTTCTTGTCGGAAATATTGGCCAGAAAAATGGTGCGCCGATGAGTTTGGATCTCGACATTCACTTGAACAGGGGGCGTTTTACGCTCGAGCTCAAAGTCACAGCTCCGGCTGGTGTTACGGTGATCTTCGGCCCCTCCGGCTGTGGCAAGACCACATTGCTTCGGGCGGTGGCCGGGCTGGAATCGGTGGATCGCGGGCAGATTGTGATTGATGGCTCTGATATGACTGAGCGGCCTGCCCACCGGCGCGCCGTTGGTTATCTCTTTCAAGAGCCACGGTTGCTGCCGCATCTAAATGTTCTGCGCAATTTGAAATTTGCCCAAAAAATGGGTCGGAAGGTCACAGAGCAGAGCTTTGATGAGGTCATCGCCCTGTTGGAGCTTGGGCATCTTCTGGACCGGGCGCCTTTTGCCCTATCTGGCGGGGAAGCGCAGCGGGTGGCGCTCGGACGGGCTTTGCTGAGCGCCCCAAAATGCCTGTGCTTAGACGAACCGCTCTCGGCATTGGATCAAGGGTTGAAGCATCGCATTCTGCCCTATCTCGAGCGGCTGCACGACCGTACGGATATTCCCATCCTCTATGTCACCCATGATGCGGCTGAAATGGCGCGATTGGCCGATCATATCGTGTTGATGCAGGCGGGGCGCTGCCTCTTGTCTGGACCGGCTGAGGCGATCTTATCGGATCCTGCTGCGGTGCCCTATCTTGGCGTGCGGGCGGCCGGTACGGTCATTTCGGGGCAGGTCATGGCACCTGATCCCATCACCGGGCTTGCGGTCGTGGGCTTCGATGGCGGCCAGTTGATTTTGCCGGAATTAGCCCAGAATAAAGGCTGCACGATCCGCATTCGCATCCTGGCGCAGGATATCGTTTTGGCGCGTGAAAAGCCCAGTGGCCTCTCGGCACTCAACGTTTTTGAAGGGACAATAACTCAGCTTCACTCGGGCCAGGGGCCGGGAGTGATGGTGCAATTCAAAACCGGCAATACGCTGTTTTTAGCCCGCGTGACGCAATATTCGTCGCGCAAAATGGAGCTGGCCGTTGGGCAAAATATCTTTGCCATCGTCAAAGCCACCGCTTTTGATCCGGCCGGAATTGGCACCTAAGCCGCGGCAGGGTGCTATGTCTTGCGGCTTGGGCGCCGGGGTTTGCGCGGCAAGACCTTGGGTTTGTTCGACCAACCCAGTTGATCGGCGAGCACCCGGCGTTTGACCTCTTCCACCTCGCCGGGCTTGAGGTCGCGCAGCTGAAACGGGCCGTATGAAATGCGAATGAGACGGTTCACCGTAAAGCCTAAAAATTCCATCGCCCGTCGAATCTCTCGATTTTTGCCTTCCTTCAGGCCAATGGTCAGCCAAAAATTCGCGCCGGTTTGCCGGTCCATTTGAATGCTCATCGGTTGGAAACGCTCGCCATCAACTGTGATACCTTGGGTCAAAGGCTCGAATGCCCCGTCGCGCGGATAGCCTTTGATGCGCACGCGGTAGCGCCGGGTCCATCCGGTACTGGGCAGCTCAAGTGTGCGCTTTAAACCGCCATCATTGGTCAGCAGCAACAGCCCTTCGGAATTCATATCCAATCGTCCGACTGAAACCACACGCGGAAGTCCTTCGGGCAATTTGTCGAACACGGTCTCGCGCCCTTTTTCGTCGCGGGCGCTGGTCACCAGGCCTATGGGTTTGTGATAGAGCCAAAGCCGCGGTTCTTCGGGCGGCTCAATCGGTTCACCGTCAAATTCGATCTTATCGCTGGCTTGTACGTTCAGCGCTGGGCTGAAGATCTTTTTGCCATTCACTTGGATCCGGCCCGCTTCAATCAGTTTTTCACTGTCGCGCCGAGAGGCCACGCCTGCGCGGGCCAAAACTTTAGCGATCCGATCGCCCTTTGGTGTTTCATCTGCCATGGGCCCGGCTTAGACTGTGTTGAAAGCAAAGCCAAGCGGGGAAAAATGGGTTTTAACAGTCAAATGGGCTCGGCACTGATTGAGGCGCGCAAGGCGGCAGAGGCCGGCGAGGTGCCCGTGGGTGCGGTCTTGGTGGATCCGCGCGGCGAAATTGTGGCACGGGCTGGCAACCGCACGCGGCGCGATTGTGACCCGACGGCCCATGCGGAAATCCTGGTGATCCGGGCCGCTGCGGCGGCTTTGGGCCAAGAGCGCTTGGGCGGATATACGCTCTATGTGACCCTTGAGCCCTGCGCCATGTGTGCCGGCGCTTTGGCCCATGCCCGCATATCACGCGTGGTTTATGGAGCCGCCGATCCGAAGTCTGGCGGCACAGACCACGGCGCACGCGTGTTTTCTCACGCACAGAGCCATCATAGGCCCGAGGTCATAGGCGGTATATCAGAAGACGATTGTGCTGCGCTTTTGCAAAATTTTTTCGCGCAAAAACGCTCTTGACCAGAGGGCAGTCGCCAGAGCCCTTGGCAAGGTCCAAATCCCAAGTTAGTAAGCGAAGAAGCAACTAAAATAGTGAAGGATCACCGATGTCGATCGACACAAAAACCGCTGGACGCGTGGCAAAGCTCGCTCGGATCAAGGTGGAAGAGGCAGATTTGCCCGCCTTGGCCCAGGAGTTTACCAATATTTTAGGCTTTATTGAACAGTTGAACGAAGTGGATGTTGAAGGGGTTGAGCCGATGACCTCTGTCACGCCGCAAAGGCTTTACCGCCGGGACGATGCTGTGACCGATGGGGATCAGCAAGCCGCTGTGCTTGCCAATGCGCCCGATGCGCGTGAGGGATTTTTTGCTGTGCCGATGGTGGTGGAATAATGTCTGATTTAATGAAACTCACCTTGGCCGGTGCCCGCGATGCTCTGCGGGCCGGCGAGACCACAGCTGTTGAGCTGACAGAAGCTTCGCTGGCAGCGGTTGCCGCTTCAAAGCCTTTAAACGCTTTCGTGCATGACACCTCAGAGATTGCGCGTTCGCAAGCCAAGGCTGCAGATCTGCGCATTCAGGCGGGGGATGCGCCAGATATGTGCGGTTTGCCTATTGGCATGAAAGATCTGTTCTGCACCAAGGGCGTTGCGACCCAAGCGGCGAGTGCAATTTTGGACGGATTTAAACCCGAATATGAATCCACCGTGTCGCAAAAGCTGTTTGATGCCGGCGCGGTTATGGTGGGCAAGTTGAATATGGACGAATTTGCCATGGGCTCGTCCAATGAAACGTCGGTCTATGGCAATTCGGTGAACCCTTGGAAAGTCGATGAGCGCGAATTGACACCGGGCGGCTCGTCAGGTGGCTCGGCGGCGGCGGTGGCGGCAGAGACTTGCCTGGCGGCGACTGGCACCGATACGGGTGGCTCCATTCGTCAACCCGCTGCATTCACCGGTATCACGGGGATTAAACCCACCTATGGGCGCTGCTCGCGCTGGGGCATTGTTGCCTTTGCCTCTTCGCTCGACCAAGCCGGCCCGATCACCAAAGATGTGCGCGATGCGGCGATCATGCTCGAGGCCATGTGCGGCTTCGATGCCAAAGACAGCACCTCAATGAACCTGCCTGTGCCCAATTTTGAAGCTGCGTTAACAGGAGATATCCGCGGAAAAACCATAGGCATCCCAAAGGAATACCGCGTAGATGGTATGCCCGACGCTCTGGAGACTTTGTGGTCTGAAGGCCGCCAAATGCTCCGCGATGCAGGGGCGATTGTCAAAGATATCAGCCTGCCGCATACGAAATATGCCCTGCCGGCCTATTATGTGATCGCACCGGCAGAGGCCTCCTCAAACTTGGCCCGTTATGACGGGGTGCGTTTTGGTCACCGTGCAAAGTTGGAGGCCGGGGATGGCATTACAGAAATGTATGAAAAAACCCGTGCGGAAGGTTTTGGCTCGGAAGTACAGCGCCGCGTGATGGTGGGCACCTATGTGCTTTCGGCTGGATTTTATGACGCCTATTACAACCGGGCCCGCCGGGTGCGCGCTTTGATCAAAAAGGATTTTGATGATGTCTTCGCTGCCGGTGTGGATGCAATCTTAACGCCCTCAACCCCATCTGCCGCTTTTGGTTTGGGGGAGATGGCCGATGCAGATCCGGTGCAGATGTATCTGTTTGATGTCTTTACGGTCACTGTGAACTTGGCCGGCCTCCCCGGTATTTCTGTGCCAGCGGGGTTGGATTCAAAAGGTCTGCCTCTGGGGCTGCAATTGATTGGCCGTCCCTGGGAAGAGGGGGATTTGCTCAATACAGCCTTCGCTTTGGAGAATGCGCTGGGATTTAATGCCAAGCCGACGCAATGGTGGCGATAAAGACAGGTGGCCGGCCTTGGGCGGCCTAGCCTAAAGGAGATGCGGATGAAATATGCTGTGATAATCGCTTTGGCCTTGGCAACAAGCGCGTGCCAACGCGCGGTTCCGACCGAAGTCATCAGCGCCGGCACTATGATGGCGACGGAGAGCTCTTCGGGTGACGCCGCCTCTGCGCCGCCTGTCAGTGAAATCTCAAATGAGCAAGATTTTGAAGTTGTTTCAACCGCGCAAACCGTGGAAAGCGATGCGGAGCGGATTGCCGCAAATCGGGCCAAATATATCGTCATGGACGTGCAAGCCCTCCCGCAGCGCCCGGGCCGCCGGCCCAATGTGGTGGATTATGCCATTCGGACCAATAATCCCATCGGGGTGCAGCTTTACAATCGTTTTGGTACCGGGCTGAAGGTGATCAGCTTTGGCGGGTGCGATCGCTATCGCTCTAAGGATGAGGCGCAGCAAGACTTTTTGGCCAAGGGCGGGCCGGAGCGCGACTCCTATGGTTTGGATCCGGATGGGGACGGCTATGCTTGCGGTTGGGATCCACGGCCATTTCGCTTGGCGGTGGGAAACTGAGCCTGCTGGCCATAGAGCGGCGTTTATCGCCAAACTTTGGGCCGCGTAAGGGCGGTCTGGCTCCCTATTTGATTGTTGTCCATTACACGGCCATGCCAAATGCCCAGGCCGCTCTTGAGCGGTTGAGTGACCCAACCCATGAGGTTTCTGCCCATTATTTTCTGGATCAATCGGGCGGGGCCGTTCAACTTGTGCCGGAGGCGCAGCGGGCTTGGCATGCGGGCGCGGGCGCATGGGGCGGCTGTACAGATATTAACTCTGCGTCCATCGGAATTGAACTTTGCAATGCTGGCGATCACGCTTTTTCATCGGCGCAGATGCAAGCGCTGAAATCCTTGCTCAAAGAGGTGATGCAGCGCTGGGGCATTGCGGCGCAAGGGGTGATCGGTCATTCCGATATGGCCCCCGGGCGCAAACAAGACCCCGGGCGCTGGTTTGATTGGCAGGATTTGGCCAAGGAGGGTCTCGCCGTCTACCGCGGGGCGCCCCACAGTCGCCCGTTGCCCTTTGCGGAGGCGGCCGAGCGGTTCGGTTATCACCGGCCGGAAGGGGAGGCTGAAGTGCAAACCCTGCTTGAGGCCTTTCGCCAACGGTTTCGCCCAAAGGCCTCAGGTCCGCTCAACGAAGATGATGTGCAGATCCTATCTGATCTCGCGCAAACCTATCCCGCGCCTGTTGGATAGTTGCGCCGGGGCGCGGCTCCGCCTTTGCCCTTACCCTTACCCTGGCCCTTGCCGTCGGCTTGACCCGGCCTGGCAGGGATCGTAACAGGGTCGGGCGCGGGGGGCTGGGCAATCGCGGGGGGCAACCTTCGAGGAAAGTCCGGACTCCGTGAAACAACGGTGCCGGGTAACGCCCGGCGGGGGTAACCCTAGGGATAGCGCCACAGAGAAGAGACAGCCTTGCATGCAAGGTAATGGTGAAACGGTGGGGTAAGGCCCACCGCGCGGCTGGCAACAGCCGTGGCACGGCAAGCCCCACCGGGAGCAATGCCAAATAGGAACCGCATATGGGTCGTTTCAACCCCGCAGGTTCGGGTTGGCAGCTAGAGGGGCCTGGCAACAGGCCGTCGAGATGAATGATTGCCCAAGATTGCGCTGGCAACGGCGTGGATCTGGACAAAATCCGGCTTACAGGCTCCCCGCGCATATTTGACTGGCTTTGGTCACGTGAATCGGTTGACAGCACCGCTGGGGGCGTTAAAAGCCGGTTGATTAGGATAAATGCGGCCATGAGGCTGCGCCCGTAGGAGACTTACCATGGCGAAGCCAACCACAATCAAGATCCGCCTGAATTCCAGCGCGGGCACCGGCCACTTTTATGTGACCAAGAAAAACGCACGCACGATGACCGAAAAAATGGTCGCACGGAAATATGATCCTGTTGCGCGCAAGCATGTTGAATATAAAGAAGGCAAAATTAAGTAGGCAATAGCCCCCTTCAATTTTCAAAAGGCCGCGCTGAATTGCGTGGCTTTTTTTTGCGCAAAGCGCAGCCAGCTGCACCCTTGGCGCCAGCTTGGAGTTCACCTCAGCCTAGATAGAAAAACACCCCACCATTTATGGCGGGGTGCGCAATGTTGCGGCCAAAGGGGCCGGTTTATTCGTTGTTGCCCATGAACATCAGCAAGAACTGGAACATGTTCAAGAAATCAAGATAGAGGTTCAATGCGCCAAAGATGGCGGATTTGGCGAGCCACTCTTGATCGCCGTGATGGGCGTGGGCCAGATACTCATTCTTGATATTCTGCGTGTCATAGGCGGTGAGACCGGCAAAGACCAAGACACCAATCGCTGAGATCGCAAACAACAGCGCAGGCGATTGCAGGAAGATGTTAACGATCATCGCCACAACCAGACCAATGACGCCCATGATCAGAAAGCTGCCCCAACCGGAGATGTCTTTCTTCGTTGTGTACCCATAGAGGGAGAGGCCAGCAAAAGCGATGGCGGTCACCAGGAAGGTCTGCGTGATGGAATGACCTGTGTAGCGAATAAAGATTGAGCTGAGAGACAGGCCGATCAAAGTGGCGAAAATAAAGAAGAACAGTTGCGCCCCGGCAGCACTGGCCCGACGCATCACTGTGCCCATGCCCAAGAACAGCACCGCAAGCGGTGCCAGCATAATCACATATTTCAGCCAGGTGGTGTAAATCACCAAACCAAAGCTGGTGAGCAATTTGCCATTTGGCAATTGCGCTGCCGCCATATTGGCATCTGTGGTGGTGGCCAGGCCGGCAATGGCCCAAGCGGCGACGGCGGTGATCACCATGCCAATGGACATTGTGCCATAGACTTTGTTCATATGTGCCCGCAGGCCGGTATCGATCGCGGCGCCGCGACTGCCTGCATTTGCGGAAATCGTGTTAAAATCTGCCATGTTGCTCTCCAAAAATAACGCGTTCGGCGCGCCAAGCGCCGTTGGAGTAAATATCGGGCTTATGGGGCGAAATTTCAAGAGAAACCGCAAAAAATGCCTATGGAATTCGCTAATTTTTGCCCAATGCCCGAAAAATGACGGCGTATTGGTTAAACTGGCCCCCGAACGACGAGCTTACCGATTGATTTTCGCGCTTTAAGATCGGCCAAAGCCTCGAGCGCTCGGTCAAAGTCATAGCTGCCGCCGATATGGGGGTTGAGCTGCCCCTTTGAGATCATTGCGAAGACATCTGTCAGGCTGTTGAGTAAAATCTGCGGTGCAAACCCCATATAGCCGCCCCAATAAAAGCCCAAAACATCCACATTTTTGACCAAGAGATGGTTGGCTTTGATCTGGGGCACGTCACCGCTGGCAAAGCCGATGACCAGATAGCGCGCCTCGGGTTTGCAACATTTCAGTGCCGCAACAAAGGGATCGCCGCCGACCGGGTCATAAACCACGTCGACACCGCCCAGAGCTTTGACACGGGCCACGACATCTTCTTCGGCGCTATCTATGGTGATGGTCGCGCCTCGATCTTTGCAAACTTGCAATTTTTCCGGCCCGCGGGCCACGGCGATGACCGTCGCGCCGAGGGCGGCCCCAATTTCCACGGCGGTCAATCCCACGCCGCCACCTGCACCGAGCACCAACACAGTGTCGGCAGATGTGAGTTTTGCGCGGTGAGTCAAAGCGAGATGCGACGTGCCATAGCTGATTAATGCAGAGGCGGCAGTGTCGAAGGCCATGTTGTCGGTGAGCTTCAGGCAACGCGTGGCCTCGAGCGGACAATATTCTGCCAAGCCGCCAGAGCCTGCAAATCCAGCGACGCGATCACCGATCTCAAAGCCGGTGACTTCAGAGCCAAGATCCGAGACCTCGCCCGCCACCTCCATGCCCAGGGTGAAGGGCAGGGCAGGTGTCTCCTGATAGGTGCCACGAATCATCAGCAGGTCTGCGAAGTTCAGAGCGCAAGCAGCTGTGCGAATGAGAATTTGATTCGGTGCGAGCGTAGGAATGGACCTGTCTAAAAAGACAGGTTTTTCACTATGGTCGAGGACTTGAAGGGCACGCATGGGCTGAAACCACCTTGTTTGTTAACCATTTTACTTTTTATAGGCGCGTGCCGCCGGAACTTCCAGCATCGAAAACGCGTTGCCGCAACGGCAGAAAATTTCCAATAAAATAGGTGATTTTTTCTAAATACCGGTAATTTGGACGGCTGTTCGGGAGCAAAATCGGCGCGCCGAATGTTCTCGAACTTACAAATTGTTAATAAATGGTTAATTTTCTGGTTTATTTTCGAAATAGTTTTCGTGCTATACGAAAGGTGGTCAGATGGGCTGTAGGTATTGATATTTTTCTTTGGCTCGCAAGGCATTTAGGAGACGAAAATGAAACATCCTGTCGATTTACACGTCGGGCAACGGGTGCGACAAAGGCGGTGGTTGTTGGGCATGACCCAACAGCAGTTGGCCGAAAAAGTCGGTATTAAATTTCAACAAATTCAAAAATATGAAACCGGCGCCAACCGGATCAGCTCATCGCGACTTTGGGATATTTCAGAAGTCATGGATGTGCCGGTGAGCTTTTTCTTTGAAGGTCTTGATAGAATTGACGACAGGGAAGCCGGTAAGAAAAATATTTTAGAAAATAAAGAAGCCTTGGATTTGGTGCGGTGCTATTATGCCATCCCAGAAAACCAGCGCAAACGCCTGTTTGATTTGGCGCGCGTCTTGGGTGACGCAGCTTAACTGCCCCTTTGCCGGTCATCGAGTGGATCCTTCGGCGTCGACTGGGGCTGTTGGGCCTGATTGCTTGACCAAGTGGCGCGCCTCGCCCTAGATAGGCCGACTTAGGAAAGAAGGCCGTATGACCGATCAAGCGCCAAGCCCGGAAGTGATCTTATCCCTTGCCTCTCAGCTGGCTGATGCGGCGGCCGAACAGACCCTGAAGTGGTTTCGCGCCCCGGCCTTGGTGGCGCAAAACAAGTGGTCGGAGGGGTTTGACCCGGTGACTGAGGCCGATAAGGCGGCAGAGGCTGCCATGCGTGCGGTGTTGAAAGCCCAGCGTCCTGAGGATGCGGTCATTGGCGAGGAGTCGCACAACACCACTGGCACATCTGGTCTGTCCTGGGTGCTTGATCCAATTGATGGCACCCGCGGCTATGTCAGCGGAACGCCCACTTGGGGCACTTTGATTGCTTTGAATGATGGGCAGGCACCAATTTTTGGTCTGATCGATCAGCCCTATACGGGGGAGCGTTTTGTCGGCGGGTTTGGCATGGCCTTTATGGAGCGCCAGGGGGTCAAAACCCCGCTTGCCACGCGCAACACGCGTCACTTGTCCCAGGCGACGATCTTCACCACCTTCCCGGAGGTCGGCAGCCCAGGCGAGGCTGAGGCCTTCCACGCCGTGGCTGAACAGTGTCAATTGACCCGCTACGGCATGGATTGCTATGCCTATGCGCTTTTGGCTTTGGGGCAGATTGATTTGGTGATTGAGGCTGGCCTGCAACCCTATGATATCCAAGCCCCGATCGCGCTTGTGAGGGCGGCAGGCGGGGTCGTCAGCGATTGGCGCGGGGGCAATCCGATGAATGGCGGCAGATGTATTTGCGCAGCGACGCCAGAGTTGCATGCGGCTGCGTTGGATATTTTGCGCGAGGTGCCGCTTGACTGACACGCTTATCAAAAACGCAGATTTGGTTCTGACGATGGATGAGACGCGGCAGGCGATCCCCTCGGGGGATGTCTTGATGCGCGATGGGCGCATTGTGGCCGTGGGGCGTGATCTGCCGGCGACGGGCTGCACTGTGGTGAATGCGGCGGGCTGTTTGGTCACGCCAGGTTTGGTCAATACGCATCACCACCTGTATCAAACTATGACGCGCGCGGTGCCCGCCGGGCAGGACGCAGCGCTCTTTGGTTGGCTCCAAGCGCTCTATCCAATTTGGGCGACCATGCGTCCGGATGACTTTTTTGTATCAGCGCAAGTGGGGATGGCCGAACTGCTTTTGTCGGGCTGCACCACCACATCAGATCACCTGTATCTTTATCCCAATGGTACGCGGCTGGAAGATACGATAGAGGCCGCGCGAGAGATTGGGATGCGGTTTCAGCCCACGCGCGGAGCCATGAGCATCGGTGAAAGCGCCGGAGGCTTGCCGCCAGATGATTTGGTCGAGCGAGAGGCGGATATTCTTGAGGATATGATCCGGGTCATCGATGGCTTTCACGATCCGCGCCCCGGCTCCATGTGCCGCGTTGGGGTCGCACCCTGCTCGCCTTTCTCTGTCAGCCGCGAATTGATGCGCGATGCCGCGCTCTTGGCCCGTGACAAAGGGGTGATGATGCACACCCATTTGGCGGAAAATGATGAAGATATCGCCTATAGTTTGGAAAATTTTGGGATGCGGCCCGGGCAATATGCTGAAGAGCTGGGTTGGACCGGGCCAGATGTCTGGCATGCGCATTGCGTTAAACTTGATGCGGAGGAAATCGCCTTATTTGCCCGGACGCAAACCGGGGTGGCCCATTGCCCCTGTTCAAATTGCCGTTTGGCCTCAGGCATTGCGCCGGTGCGCGCGATGCGAGACGCGCGTGTACCCGTGGGGCTGGGGGTTGATGGATCGGCCTCCAACGATGCCGGCAATCTGATGGCCGAAGCGCGCCAGACGCTCTTGTTGCAGCGATTGGCCTTTGGGGCTGGGGCAATGTCACCGGGAGAGGCATTGGAAATTGCGACTTTGGGCGGGGCGCAGGTTTTGGGCCGCGCGGATTGCGGCAGCTTGGCACCCGGTCAATGTGCGGATGTGGTGATCTGGGACATGGGCGATGTCAATGCCGCCGGAAATTGGGACCCCGCAGCGATCCTTTTAGCGGGTCCAACTTTGGCCCGCGATGTCTTTGTCAACGGCAAGCAGCTGGTCTCAGAGGGGCGCATTACCACTTTGGATCAACGCGCCTTGGCACGCCGGCAAAATCAGCAAATGCGGGCGCTGCAAGAGCGCGTTTAGTCTTGCCATCAAGCGCATGAGGTGAGTTGCCACCTATTTGATTTGCCAAGCCTGTGTCCAGTCTGGCCGCATATGCCCTAAACTGGAACGCCCGCCACCCAGACTTGCCGAATGGCCCGGTCATCGCCCATCATAACCGTCGGAAATAGGCTTTCCCAAAAATCATTGGCGTGCTCATGGCGCTGGGCGATTGCTGCGGTTGAGCTTAGGTTGAGAATGCAAAGGTCTGCTTCGGCTCCGGCGCCGAGGTGACCGATGGTGCCCGACAGGTGCAATGCTTTTGCCGAACCTTCCGAGGCCAGCCACATCAGCTGCGCGGGATGCAGCGCCTGGCCGCGCAATTGCGCCACCTCATATGCTGCCGCCATCGTGCGCAGCATCGAGAAATTAGACCCTCCCCCGATATCGGTGGCCAGCCCCATGCCAACCCCCGCCCGTGCAAGACCTGTCAGATCAAACAGGCCCGATCCAATAAAGGTGTTGGACGTTGGGCAATGCACCACAGAGGCGCCGATCTCGGCCAATTGCGCGATCTCGCGGGGCTCAAGATGGATGGCATGACCGTAAAGGCCGCGCGCACCGAGCAGGCCGAATTGCGCGTAGGTCTCGAGGTAATCGCGCGCATCTGGAAACAGGTTGCGCACCCAGGTGATTTCTTCCGTTTGCTCAGATAGGTGAGTTTGCATCAAACAGTCTGGGCGTTCCTGCCACAGCCCGCCCAAGGCGGCGAGCTGTTCGGGGGTTGAGGTCGGTGAAAACCGCGGGGTGATCGCATAGCTCAGGCGGTCCTGGCCGTGCCAGCGATCAATCAAATATTTGCTGTCATCATAAGCCGATTGCGCCGTGTCGATCAGATCGTCCGGAGCATTGCGATCCATACAGGTCTTGCCGCCCACAACCCGCATTCTGCGCGCCTGGGCGGCCTCAAAATAGGCGGTGACAGAGACGGGGGCCGTGGTGCAATAGCTGGCCATGGTCGTCGTGCCATGGCTCAACGCAATGTCGAGATAGCGGCCGGCGATTTTGGCGGCGTAATCGGGATCTGCCAGGCGGATTTCCTCTGGGAATGTATAGCTGTTGAGCCAGTCAATCAAACGCTTGCCCCAGCTGGCGATGATGGCGGTTTGAGGGTAATGCACATGGGCGTCGACAAAACCTGGAACGATTAAATCTGTTCCGTAATCTACCATCTCGGCCTGCGGATGGGCTTGGCAGAGCGTCGCACGACTGCCGACCTCAGCAATTTTTCCGCCCCGCAACAATACGGCGCCATCGCGCCTGTGCGAGGTGACCTCGGTCCATGGCACCTTGAAGGGATCACCGCTGAAACAAAGGGTTTGTCCGAGGAGAAGTGTGTCGGTCATGAAAGGAGTCCAAAATTCTTTTGTCTGGCTTAATCTTGTCATATGAAATGAGACTTCGTAAAGGCAGGTATGACAAATCTTTACGCAGCCTCCGACGAGCCAAATGATGTCTTAGATGCCCAAAGGGTATCTGATGTGCGTATGGCGGTGGAACATGAGGATGCCCAACGGCTCCAGATGCTGCTCGATCCGTTGCATCCAGCTGATATTGCTGACCTTTTAGAGCAGGTGAGCGATGCTATCCGTGCGGGTATCTTGCAGCTGTGGAAAGATGGCATCGATGGCGATGTTCTGTCCGAATTGGACGACAGTATCCGCGAAGACATCATTGATGGTCTGGACGCGACCGAGCTGGCCGTTGCGGTGCGCGATTTGGATTCTGACGATGTGGTGGATCTGCTCGAGGATCTCGACGAGCCACAACAAGAGGCCATCCTTGGCGCATTGGATCATGCGGAACGGGTTGTTGTTGAGCAATCCCTCGCGTTCCCAGAGGAATCGGCCGGGCGCCTTATGCAACGCGAAGTTGTCATGGCGCCGGAGCATTGGAATGTGGGCCAAGCGATTGATTACCTGCGCCGTCAAGAAGACTTGCCCGAACAATTTTACCATATGATCCTCATCGACCCGCGTCTGCGTCCCACCGGCTATGTCACACTTGGCAAACTTTTGGGGGCCAAGCGCACCACTGCGATGCTTGAGATTGCCGAAGATAGTTTTCGCACCATTCCAGTGGATCAACCGGAAAAAGACGTGGCCTATGCGTTTAATCAATATCATCTGATTTCTGCGCCGGTTGTAGACGCCGATGATCGACTGGTCGGGGTGATCACCATTGATGACGCGATGATCGTGCTCGATGAAGAATATGAAGAGGATATGATGCGCCTTGCCGGGGTTGGGGAAGGCTCCCTTTCGGACAGTGTCTTGGAAACCACGCGCGGGCGTTTGCCGTGGCTGGCGGTTAACCTGGCGACAGCGATCATCGCGTCCTTGGTCATTTCGATGTTTGAGACCACGATTGCGCAATTTGTGGCGCTCGCGGTTTTGATGCCGATCGTCGCATCCATGGGCGGCAATGCCGGTACGCAGTCGCTGACGGTGGCTGTCAGGGCCATTGCGACGAAGGATTTGACCACCTCCAATGTCTGGCGGGTTATCCGCCGTGAAGTCCTGGTGGGGCTGCTCAATGGCATGATCTTTGCGGTGGTGCTTGGCCTTGTTGGATATTTTTGGTTCGGCTCTTCGATCATTGGTTGGGTCTTGGCGCTGGCCATGGTGCTCAATATGGTCGTGGCCGGCCTGGCTGGCACGGTGATTCCGGTGGCGCTGGAAAAAATTGGCACCGATCCTGCTTTGGCCTCGGGTGCTTTTGTGACCACTGTGACGGATGTGGTTGGCTTTTTCGCCTTTCTGGGTCTTGCGGCTTGGATGTTGCTATGAGTTTAGAGGCGCAAAAAACTGAGGCACGGCGCGCCGCTTTTGCCCGGCGCAAGCGGGCCCACGCGGCGCAAAGCGGGACAAATGCGGGTGTACTGTCAGAAGTTTTGGCCGGTTACCGTGGTGCGCCCGTGGCGGGCTTCATGCCTATTGGAACTGAAATTGACCCATCGCCGGCTTTGGCAGAGGCCTGCGCCCATGGACCGGTTGGCCTGCCCGTGATTGAGGCGGCTGGGTTGCCTTTGCGTTTCGCACTCTATGTGCCCGGCATGCAGATGGTAGAAGGGGCGTTTAAAGCGCTGATTCCAGAAAAAATCACATGGATGGTGCCAGAGATTGTGATCGTGCCGCTCGTGGCTTGGGACGCGCAGGGGGGGCGTCTGGGCTATGGCGGCGGGTATTATGATCGCACCCTGGAGGGGCTGCGCGCCCGTGGCCCTGTCTTGGCGATTGGTTTTGCGTTCAACGCGCAACAGGCCGAAGCTCTGCCCTTAGAGCCCACAGATCAACCGCTTGACATGATTGTGACGGAAGACCGGATCGTGCAGTTTTCTCGTTAATCTCCCATGATGCTCGAGGTTGAGAGCTCTCTTTTGGCGCACACCGTGCCCCGATCGCGCCCCTTGGTCAAAGCAGATTTACACCGCGGTTGGCCCAGCTGGGTTGCGGGCGGCGCTAAATTTCATATGCTCCTTGCATACTAAGGGTCTTGGCAGATGCTGACCCAAGCTCGGCATGAGATCGGGCGGGACAGTTATTTGCGCAGCCGCTTGGTTCAATGTTCGTTGGGAGGAGATCTGATCATGACAGGCAACGCGGCGCATTGGTTTGTGGATCGGCACATCGCAGAGGGGCGCGGCGCGAAACCTGCGTTTGAGGAAGCTTGGGACGGCGGGCGGCAGCTGACCTATGGGGCTTTGGCTGAGGGCACGGGGAAGGTGGCCGATGCCTTGATGCGCTCAGCGATCCCCCGCGAAGCGCGTGCGGCGATGTTTGTGCTCGATCAAATCGAATTTCCGCTGATTTTCTGGGGTGCGCTCAAGGCCGGCGTGGTGCCGGTTGCACTCAACACATTATTGTCGGGCGAGGTTTATAGCGCCATTTTACACGACAGCCGGGCTTCGATTGCCTTTGTCTCACAAGAGCTCTGGGACGTGGTTGGGCCAGCGGTTCAAGCCTCACCATATCTGCGCCAGATTGTGGTGATTGGTCCAGAGGCACCGGAGGGAACCCAGTCTTGGGAGGCATTTTTGGCAGGCAGTACGCCCGCAGAGACGCTGGAGTGTTCTGGTGATGAGATCGCTTTTTGGCTTTATTCGTCTGGGTCAACCGGCGCGCCGAAGGGCGTGCGCCATGTGCATTCCGCATTGCGCCAGACCTGCGAGACTTTCGCCTGGCAAGTTTTGGATATTCAGCAGACAGACAAAGTCTTTTCTGCCGCCAAATTGTTTTTTGCCTATGGGTTGGGCAATGGCATGTCTTTTCCCATGTCAGTTGGGGCCACCAGTGTGTTGTTTAATGGCCGGCCGACGCCTGACAGCGTAAGCCATATTCTAGCGACCTATCGGCCCACGGTTTATTACGGTGTGCCGACGCTCTTTGCCGCGATGCTGCATAAGTGGGAGATGGACGGCGCACCGCCTCAGGTGCCGCTGCGCTGTTGCACCTCAGCTGGCGAGGCGCTTCCGGCGGATATTGGCCGTAAGTGGCGTGATCTTATGGGTCTTGATATTATTGACGGGGTTGGATCAACAGAGATGCTGCATATATTCCTGTCAAACCGGCCGGGCGATGTGCAATATGGAACATCGGGCGTGGCGGTTCCGGGCTATGAGGTGCGGCTTGTGGATGAGGATGGCGCTGAGGTTGACACCGGCGTGGTTGGGGAGCTGCTCGTGCGCGGCGGATCTGCCGCAGCGGATTATTGGAACCAACGCGACAAAACCCGCAGAACTTTCGAAGGGGAATGGACGCGCACGGGCGACAAATATGAACGCAACGCAGCTGGCCGCTATATCTATTGTGGCCGCACCGATGACATGTTCAAGGTCTCAGGTATCTGGGTCAGCCCGTTTGAGATTGAGCAGGCGCTCGTTGCCTTTCCAGCCGTATTAGAGGCCGCTGTGGTGGCGCATCGTGATGAGGATGACTTGGAAAAGCCCAAGGCTTTTATCGTGCTCAAGCCCGGTCACGGACCGGAGGATGTGGCGGATATCCAAATGTTTATCAAAGATAAAATAGGAAAGTGGAAATATCCGCGGTGGATCGAGATCATTGATGAACTGCCGAAAACGGCTACGGGAAAAATCCAACGCTTTAAACTGCGCACCCGCGCGTGACTGAGCGGTGGGCAGAGGCGGCACGGTTGAAGGCGCAAGGCATGTGGCTGGAATATGGCTGTCACGGGCCGCCGCCTGGCGAAGCGCCGACTATGGTGCTGCTGCATGAGGGGTTGGGCTCGCGCGATCTTTGGCGCGCCTTTCCCGCGCGCTTGAGCGCCGCCACGGGCTGGGGGGTCTGCGCCTATTCGCGGGCGGGCTATGGTGGCTCTGAGCCGGCCACTCTGCCGCGACCTTTGGATTATATGACCCAAGAGGCCTGTGGGGTATTGCCCGAGGTTCTGCACGCTATCGGGTTCGAAGGCGGTCTTTTGCTCGGCCATAGTGATGGGGCCACAATTGCGGCGATCTATGCGGGCGTTGTGCAAGATCCACGGCTGTGCGGCCTTGTCACCATCGCCCCACATTTTTTTACTGAAGAGATTGGTCTGCGTGAAATCGCAGCTGCAAAACAGGCGTTTGACTGCGGCGATTTGCGGTCGCGTTTGGCAAGATATCACGACGATCCCGACAATTGCTTTCGGGGCTGGAATGATGTCTGGCTGGATCCCGAGTTTCGAGATTGGGATGTGTCAGAGATGCTTGACGATATCCGCGTGCCGGTTTTGGCCATTCAAGGGGCCGACGATCAATATGGCTCATTGGCGCAGATTGATGAACTTGCACGCCGCTGCCGCGCGCCGGTTGAGCGGGTGGTTCTGGCAGGCTGTCGCCATGATCCCTGCTATGAGCGGCCTGATCGGGTGTTAAATGATCTCACGCGCTTTTGTGCGACGTTGGACGCCGCGCGGCGCGTGCCAGGTGTTGCGTTTTGAGCGAAAAGGTCCGAGATATGCCGGAGCATGCCTATGTTCCAGGACAGACGCCCCGCCATGCGGAGGGACGATTTGAGCACCTCACTGCGACCGTGCATCAGGGCATGAGCCCCGCGCAATTGACGCAATCTGAGGCCTTTCGCACAGGGCTGGTCTATTTGCGTCGCGGATATTTTTGGGAAGCGCACGAGCTGTTTGAGGCGGTTTGGATGGCGCTGCAGGCGGGCAGTGATGATCGCCGTCTCGTACAGGCCTTGATCCAGCTTGCCAATGCGCAGCTCAAGCTCAAGATGCAGCGCCCCAAGGCCGCGAAACGCCTGTGCAATATGGTGCGCGGATTGTTGGCAACATTGACCGGGACGCGGGTCATGGGATTAGAACTCTCTCAAATACGAGCGCAGCTGGAGGCTGTGGAGGGAGATGTAAATGATGCATTATAATGCATAAATATTCATTAATTAGCGTTTTATTTTGTAAAATACGGAAATATATCAAATAAATTTATGTTCTATTATGCATGATTTCGTTTACCTGACCGGATCACTTCTCTAGCCTGTAGTCAAATTGAAGAAGGGCATTGTGCATGACGCAAGTTATGGATTTCCGAACTGATCCGGCCAAATATCGCCACTGGCGTGTCACATATCATGGGGATGTGGCCAATTTAATTATGGATGTGGACGAGACGGCCGGCCTGTTTGAAGGCTATGAGTTGAAATTAAATTCCTATGACCTTGGGGTGGATATTGAGCTGAACGATATTGTCCAGCGGATGCGCTTTGAGCATCCCGAGGTGAAGGTTGTGGTGATGCAATCGGGTAAAGACAAAGTCTTCAGTGCCGGGGCAAATATCCGCATGCTGGGCGCAGCAAGTCACAGCCATAAGGTCAATTTCTGCAAATTCACCAATGAAACCCGCAACGCCTATGAGGCCGCTGAGGCCGATAGCGGACAAAAATATATTGCGGCGATCAAAGGGGCCTGTGCGGGCGGCGGCTATGAGCTGGCCCTGGCGTGCAACTATATTATGCTGACCGATGACAGCAGCTCGGCTGTGGGATTGCCTGAGGTGCCCTTACTGGCGGTCTTGCCTGGCACGGGTGGTCTGACCCGCATCACCGATAAGCGCAAAATGCGCCGCGATTTGGCTGATATTTTTTGTTCGATCGAAGAGGGGGTGAAGGGCAAGCGGGCCAAAGACTGGCGTTTGGTCGATGAGGTCATTGCCAATTCCAAATTTGATCAAACCGTCCAGGAGCGCGCTTTGGAATTTGCTGCCGCTTCGGACAAAGCCGGTGTCTCTCAGGGGATTGAGCTTGGCCCGCTTGAGCGGCAGATCACCGACGATGGCATCCTCTATGAGCATATCAATGTGACTTTGGACCGTTCGCACCGCCGGGCGGAGATCACACTTAAAGGCCCGAGCACGCCTGCGCCGGCCGATATGGCACAGCTGCAAGCCCAGGGCGATCAAGCCTATCTTTTCAAGCTATGCCGAGAGCTTGAGGATGCGATTTTGCATCTGCGGTTTAACGAGATGGATCTTGGGCTTTGGGTGTTTAAATCCCAAGGCGATGGCGCGGCCTTTTTGGCCCATGAGGCGGTGATTGCCACGAGCGATCACTGGCTGGCGGTTGAAATGCGCCATTACTGGAAACGCACCCTGAAGCGGATTGATGTGACCTCGCGTTCTTTGGCGGCCTTTGTGGAAAACGGATCGTGTTTCGTGGGGCTTTTGTCAGAAATACTCTTCGCCGTGGATCGGACGTATATGATGGAGGGGGAGTTCGAGGATGATGAACGCCCTGAGGCCGAAATATGCCTGTCATCTGCGAATTTTGGTGGATTTCCCATGGGCAATGATTTGACGCGATTGCAAACGCGGTTTTTGGGCGAGCCGGAACGGGTTGCGCAGGCGCAGGCCATGATCGGCGTGCCACTCGCCGCAGAGCAGGCCGATGCCTTGGCGCTGGTGACTATGATCCTTGATGATATCGATTGGGATGATGAGCTGCGCATTTTCATGGAAGAACGCGCCAGTTTTTCGCCTGATGCGATGACAGGGATGGAGGCCAATTTGCGATTTGCCGGACCGGAGACCATGGAAACGCGCATTTTTGGCCGTCTGACAGCCTGGCAAAACTGGATCTTCAACCGCCCAAATGCAGTGGGCCAAGAGGGCGCTTTGCAACGTTATGGCACGGGCCTGCGCGGAAACTTTGATATGGAACGGGTGTAAACGCCTAAGGGTGCGCATCACAGGGCCATGTGCCCGTGTTGGGCTGGATCAACAGGAGATAGAAATGCTGGATCTAATTAACGTCAACTATGACACGATGATTCCCAACAACGTGGGTCTCTCTGAGGATCGCAAGGTTCTTAAAGCGCTGGAAAAATGGCATCCGGGGTATATCAATTGGTGGAATGATCTGATCCCACAGAACTTTCAAGACAGCATGGTCTATCTGCGCACGGCGGTCAGCGTGGATCCAAAGGGATGGGCCAAATTTGATTATGTAAAAATGCCAGAATACCGCTGGGGCGTGCTTTTAGCGCCGCAGGTGGAGGATCGTGTGATCCCCATGGGCGAGCATGCCGGGCAGCCGGCCTGGCAGGAAGTGCCTGGTGAGTATCGCAATATGCTCAAGCGTTTGATTGTGATCCAGGGCGATACGGAGCCCGGATCTGTGGAGCAGCAACGGTTTTTAGGTCTCACAGCCCCATCGCTTTATGACATGCGCAACCTGTTTCAAGTGAATGTGGAAGAGGGGCGTCACCTCTGGGCGATGGTCTATCTGTTGCAAAAATATTTTGGCAAAGACGGGCGCGAAGAGGCGGATGATCTGCTGCGCCGCTCGTCCGGTTCAGAAGAAGCACCGCGCATGCTGGGGGCATTCAATGAGGAGACACCAGATTGGTTGTCGTTTTTCATGTTTACCTATTTCACGGATCGCGATGGTAAGATGCAGCTGGAAAGCCTGGCGCAATCTGGATTTGATCCGCTGAGCCGCACGTGCCGCTTTATGCTCACCGAGGAAGCCCATCACATGTTCGTCGGTGAGACCGGCGTGGGCCGCGTGGTGCAGGCCACTTGTGAGGCAATGAATAGGGCTGGGATCACTGATCCCTATGACATCGGCAAGGTGCGGGATCTAGGTGTGATTGACCTGCCGACCATCCAAAAAAAGCTTAATCTGCATTATTCATTGTCCCTTGATCTGTTTGGTCAAGAAGTCTCGACCAATGCGGCCAATGCGTTCAACTCCGGTATCAAGGGCCGATATATGGAGCAGCGGATTCAAGATGATCACCAGTTGAAACATGACAGTTACACTGTGCGCAATATCGTGGATGGCCAGATCGTTGCCCAAGAAGTTCCGGCGCTGACGGCCATTAATATGCGTTTGCGAGATGATTATATTCGTGATGCCTCTGGCGGAATTGGCCGGTGGAACAAACTCATCGCCAAAACTGGCGTAGAGTTTGAGCTGGCCTTGCCCCATGAGGCTTTCCACCGTCAAATCGGCGTTTTTGCTGCGATCAAAGCCAACCCGGCCGGGGATGTTATCTCTCAAGCCCAGTGGGAGGCGCAGGCGGGTAAATGGCTGCCAACCAAAGAAGATGGCGCCTATATTCAATCGCTTATGGTGCCTTGTTTTGAGCCAGGAAAATTTGCCTCTTGGATCGCTGCGCCCAAAGTGGGCATCGACAACAAGCCCGGTGACTTTGAATATGTCAAATTGCACATGGCCTAAGTCTGGGGCGCGATGGCCAGGGAAGGAATCTAAATGAACACGCCGCTCAAACAACATCTGATCGATCCTGAGATCTGTATCCGCTGTTATACCTGCGAGATGACCTGCCCGCTTGGGGCGATTGAACATGATGACAACAATGTGGTGGTCAATGCGGAGCTGTGCAATTTCTGCATGGATTGCATTCCCGTCTGCCCCACAGGCTCCATTGACGAGTGGCGCGTTGTGGCTTCGCCCTATTCGCTTGAGGCGCAATATGAGTGGGAGGAGCTGCCTGAGCAAGAAGACCTGGCCGTTGCGGTGCATCCTGCGGCTGAACAAACCGAAGAGCAAGATCCCATTGCGGCGCTTTTGGCCGAGGCGCAAAAAGGTGCAGGCGGTCGGGCGGTGGCGCCCATATCTGCTGCCAAACCAACGGTGAACCTTTATAATCTTGGCCATCCGGTTGAGGCGGTGGTGCAAGGCAATTACCCTTTGACCCAAGATCCAGAGCATGATGTGCGCCATATCATCCTTGACTTCCAGGGCCGGCCCTTTCCTGTGCTTGAGGGGCAATCTTTGGGCATTCTTGCCCCCGGCGAAGATTCCGAGGGCAAGGCGCATTTGCCGCGTCTGTATTCCGTTTCGAGCCCGCAGGATGGGGAGCGACCAGGATATCACAATGTGTCTTTGACTGTGAAACGCGAGGCACAGGGCGTCTGTTCGAATTACATCTGTGATTTGCAGCCTGGTGACCGGGTGAATGTCACTGGCCCGTTTGGAGCCAGTTTTTTGCTTCCCTTAGATCAAGAAGCGCGGTTGTTAATGATTTGCACCGGCACAGGATCCGCGCCGATGCGGGCCTTCACGATGGCTCGGCAGCGGCGCATAGGGCCAAAAGACGGCGGTATGGTCATGTTTTTTGGCGCACGCACCCCAGAGAGCCTGCCCTATTTTGGGCCGCTGAACAAATTGCCCGAGGCTGTGTTGCAAAAATTTCTAAGCTATAGCCGTGTTGCGGGCGAGCCGCGCGAATATGTGCAAGATCGTATGTTGCAGGCGCGCGATCTTGTGGCTGAGATGCTGCAAGATCGCCAGACCCATGTTTATGTCTGCGGCTTGAAGGAGATGGAAGCGGGCGTTGAGACGGCCTTCGAGGCGATCGCTCAAAGTTTCGGAGCCAATTGGCCCGATCTGCGCGACACGATGCGAGACGCCGGACGATATCATGTCGAAACCTACTGAAATGGACCCGCGCCCCCGTGGCGCAATTTGTCACAAAATTAACGTGACATGGGGTGACTGTGATCCGGCACGCATCGTCTACACTGGACGTCTGCCATGGTTCGCCCTGGATGCGATTAATGGCTGGTGGGAAAGGCAGCTGGGCGGTGATGGCTGGTATCAGCTGGACGTGGATCGCAATTTAGGAACACCATTCGTTAGGCTTGAGATGGATTTTATGCGTCCGGTCACCCCCCGTCATCCGCTGATGTGCTATGTTTGGCCCGAGCATTTGGGCGAGACCTCCATCACCTTTCGCGTTGATGGCGAACAAGAGGGGCAGCGATGTTTTTCCAGTCGGTCGGTGAATGTATTTGTCACCTCAGACATCTTTCAAAAATGCGTGCCGCCGATGGACTTGCGCGAGATTGTTCTGAACGCCATTCCGGAGCCGGTCCGATGAGTTTTCAGCCCAACGAACAGCTGACGGCCCAACAGAGCGAGAGTGTTGACCCGCCAGGCGTGGCGGCGGGGCTCGATCTGCACACCGCGGCGCTTTTGCGCAGTTTGGGCACGCGCCTGCGTCAGATGCGAAAATCCCAAGGGCTTAGCCGTCGCAGCCTGTCAGAGCGTTCGGGTGTTTCATCGCGGTATTTGGCCAAAGTCGAGGCTGGAGATGGCAATATTTCCATTGGCCTTTTGATCAAGCTGGCTGCGGCGCTGGAGCAACCCGTTGAGCATTTTTTGATGGCTGATGCGCTGTTTCATTCGGATTTGCCGCATGTCTCGCAGCTTTATGCGCGCGCAGATGCCGCGATGCGGGCGCGCGTCTTGCAGGTGCTGGACCCTGAGCGCATGGGGCGGCAAAAAGCACAACGGCTCTGCTTGGTCGGCTTGCGGGGCGCGGGAAAATCAACACTGGGCGCGCGGATCGCCGATACGTTCGATGCACCGTTTATTGAGCTGAACCGTGAGATTGAAAAGAATGCCGGTATGGCGCTTGGTGAAATTATCGCGCTTTACGGACAGGAGGGCTATCGCCAGCTGGAGGCCGATACTTTGACGGCCATTATCGACGGGCACAGCCGCGCCGTTGTCGCAGTGGCGGGCGGGATCGTGTCGGAGGAAGGCAGCTTTTATCATGTGCTGTCGCGCTTTCATACCGTCTGGCTCAAAGCCTCTGCTTCGGAGCATATGGAGCGGGTGCGGGCGCAAGGCGACGTGCGTCCGATGCAAGACAATCCGCAGGCGATGATCCAATTGCGGCAAATCTTGAGGTCGCGCGAGGCATTTTATACGCAGTCGGATCATGTTTTGGACACCAGCGGTAAATCGGTGGAGCAAAGCCAGAGCGAATTGTGCCAGCTGATTGAGAGCTGCCAAATTTTAAATGCGCGGGCGGTGTAAGATCCGCCGGTCAGGTAGATATTATTGAGGAGGGGTCCGATGCAGGTAACCATGCACAGTGAAGATCATATTGGCTATGTGACTGTGAGCAATCCGCCGGTGAACGCCATTGGTCAAGCGGTCCGCCAAGGTCTGCTTGAGGCGGTGCGCTGGGCTGAGCGCAACAGGCTGGATCGGGTCATTGTCTGCGGGGCGGGGGGCGTTTTCGCGGCCGGCGCAGATGCAAAGGAATTTGACGCGCCACCGCTTGAGCCACATCTGCCGGAGGTATTAAATGCGATAGACGAAAGCTTTGTGCCCTGGATTGCAGCGATTGAGGGCGTGGCCTTGGGCGGCGGCGCTGAGATTGCCATGGCCTGTCGCATGCGCATTATGGCACCTGGTGCACGCATCGGCCTGCCAGAGGTGACTTTGGGGGTTATTCCTGGAGCGGGCGGCACCGCGCGTCTGCCGCGTCTGGTTGGGCTTCAAAAAGCCGTCGAGATGATCACGATGGGCAATCCCATCGGGGCGCAGGAGGCCTGCACGGCAGGGCTGATCCACGCGGTAGAGGAAGATCCGATTGAGGCGGCCTTCCTGGTCAACAGTGAAGCTCTGGGCTGCATAGTGCCGACCTGGGAATATCATGCGCCCGCGCATGACCCTGATCTGGTCCACATGGCTCGAAAGAAACTACAAGCAAAAATGGCGGGGCAAGAGGCACCGCTTCGGGCGCTTGAGGTGATCGAGGCAGGGCTCTCATTGCCGTTTCATGACGCGCTGGCGCAGGAACGCCGGGCATTTTTGCAGCTAAAAACTGGGCCGCAAGCCAAGGCGCTGAGACATATTTTCTTTGCGCAGCGGGCTGCGAAAGCGCCTGAGCCATTCAAAGGCTCTGCTGCGTCGGAGGTGCAGCACGCGGTGGTGGTTGGCGGCGGCACGATGGGTGCGGGGATCGCCTATGCGCTTTTGGCAGCGGGCCTGCATGTCACGATTTTGGAGGCAGATGCTGCCGGGTTGCAACGTGCTGAAGACAATATCGGCAAGATTATTGCGGCCAGTTTGCAACGCGGCATGATTGATGCGGCTCGGGCCGCAGATCATCGCAGCCGGATGACACTCAGCACGCAATATGGTCAAGCGGCCACTGCGCAAGTGGCGATTGAGGCTGCTTTTGAAGATATGGCGGTGAAACACGATATTTTGGCCAAATTGGAAGCCGTCCTGCCAGCGGATGCGGTGCTGGCCACCAATACATCTTACTTGGATGTGAATGAGATGGCCGCGTGCTTGATGGATCCGTCGCGGCTGATTGGGCTGCATTTCTTCGCACCGGCCCATATCATGAAATTGTTGGAAATTGTCAGAGCGGAAAAGAGCAGCGATCGCGCGATTGCCTTGGGTTATGGCTTGGCAAAACGCCTGGGCAAAGTTCCGGTGCTCGCGGGGGTCTGTGATGGGTTTATCGGCAATCGCATTTTAGCGCGCTATCGTGAGGCGGCCGATACTGTGTTTATGGACGGCTCAACCCCTTGGGAGGTTGATGAGGCCATGGTAGAGTTTGGCTACGCCATGGGGCCCTATGAAGCTCAGGATCTTTCTGGATTGGATATCGCCCATGCCAATCGGCAGCGTCAGGCACCGACGCGTGATCCAAACAGGCGCTATATCCCCATTGCCGACCGAATGATTGAGTTGGGGAAATTGGGCCGCAAGACAAGCGCGGGCTGGTATCGCTACCCCGGGGGCGGTGGCAAGGTTGAGGATCCAATTGTGGCGGATCTGGCCATAGAGGAGGCGCATTTTGCCAAAATATCCCGCACGGATTACTCTGGGCAGGAAATTTGCCAGAGGCTTGTTCTGGCCATGATCAACGAGGCGGCAGATATTTTGCACGCGGGCATTGCGCAATCGGCCAGTGATATCGATCTGGTCACGGTGTTTGGCTATGGGTTCCCGCGCTGGCGTGGTGGGCTGATGCATTATGCTGACAGCCTTGGGGTGGAGACAATCGTGGCCCAGCTTGAGGTTTTGGCGCAGGAGGATCCTATCGCGTGGAAGGTCTCCCCGCTGCTCCGCAGCTGCGCAAAGGCTGGTCAATCGCTGGCTGAGGCTCGGCCGAAGTGATGACCGGTGGCTTTGATGCAAAATTGCACTTGCCAGAGCGTAGGGGGTGTGCATAAAAATTAATAATAAAAATATTAACTTAGGATCCATACCTGCTGTGCACGACTTTACATCTCAGATCCGTTGGACCGGCAATCGGGGCGAGGGCAATACACGTTACGACGGCTATGATCGGCGCTGGCAGGTGTGCAGCCCGGGCAAACCGATCATCGAATGCTCTAATGATCCGCTCTTGGGTGGGGATCCGCAGCTGCATAATCCAGAGGATCTGCTGATCAATGCGCTGAGTGCCTGTCATATGCTGTGGTTTTTGCATTTGTCTTTCAATGCCGGGATCGTTGTGATGGGCTATGAAGATCGCCCCGTCGGGCATGGGGAGAGCGCGCCCTCTGGGGCGGGTCGTTTTTTGGCGGCAACATTGAGGCCGAAGATTACATTGGCACCTGGAATGAATGAGCAGGCGGCTGATGCGGTGCATGAGAAGATCCATGACGTCTGTTTTATCGCCAGATCTGTCAACTTTCCCCTTCGGGTCATAGCGCAATATGACTTTTCAGAGGCCTAAAATCTGCCCCCCGCCTTGCTTTAGCGCCAGCTGAGGCCTATGGGGGGTCTCATGAAAATTCTGTATCTTGGCGATGTTATGGGCCGCTCCGGGCGGCAGGCAATTTCAAATGAGCTGCCCGGTTTGCGGGCGCGTTTGAAGGCTGATTTTGTGGTGGTGAACGGTGAAAATGCCACAGGTGGCATGGGACTTTCGGGCAAACATGCCGAAGAGATCCTAAAGGCGGGGGCCGATTGCATCACGCTTGGCGATCATGCCTTTGATCAAAAGGACATGCTGCAATTTATCGAAACGGAGTCACGCATCATTCGTCCGCTCAATTTCTCAAAATCCGCTCCCGGACGCGGGGCTGCGATTTTTACCGCCACGCGTGGCCGCAAGGTCTTGGTGGCACAGGTCCTGGGGCAGGTCTTCATGAAACGGCCCTTCGACGATCCGTTTTCCGCTGTGGATGCGATATTGTCGAAGCATCCCCTGGGCGGGCAGGTCGCCGCAACTGTGGTGGATATGCATTGTGAGGCCACCTCTGAAAAAATGGCGATGGGGCATTTTTGCGATGGCAAGGCCAGTATGGTGGTGGGTTCGCACACCCATGTGCCCACGGCCGATGCGCAGATTTTGGACCGTGGCACGGGCTTTCAAAGCGATGCGGGCATGTGCGGCGATTACAACTCTGTCATTGGCATGCAAAAAGCCGAGCCGCTCCGCCGCTTCATCACGGGCATGCCCAAGGCGCGGTTCGAACCGGCGATGGGACCGGCCACGCTCTGCGGTCTTTTGGTGGAAACACAAGATACCACCGGCAAAGCCACCTCTATCCAAATGATCCGCCATGGCGGGGTTTTGAGCCAATCAGACGGCGCGTCATTGGAATGAGGCGCCTGGTCCCTTATGGTTGGCTATTGTTTATCGGCATCAGCTGGGGAGCCACGCAGCCTTTGGCTAAAATCGCCGTGTCCAGCGGCTATCAACCGCTGGGGCTAATTTTTTGGCAAATGTCGATCAGCGCTGTGGTCTTGGGACTGGTCAATATGATCCGTCGTCGACCTTTGCCGATCAATCGGCGGGTGGTTCCATTTTATCTGGCGATTGCCCTGATCGGGACGATTATTCCGAATGCGGCTTCCTATAAAGCCTATACGGTCTTGCCTGCGGGGATCATGGCCCTGCTTTTATCATTGATTCCAATGATCGCCTTTCCAATAGCTTTGATGTTTGGCCTGGATCGCTTTAGTTTCAAACGTATGGCGGGTCTGTCTTTGGGATTGTTTGCGGTCTTGCTGATTATAGGCGTGCCTGAGGCTCTGCCTGATGCAGCCATGCTGGCTTTTATTCCTCTGGGGTTGCTGCCGAGCCTGATGTATGCGTTCGAGGGCAATTTTGTTGCACGGTTTGGCACGGGCGGTGCAGGCCCGTTGCAGCTGCTTTTGGGGGCCTCGATCATCGGCACGGCGGTCTCGGGGCCGCTGGCCTATAGCAGCGGACAATGGATCAATCCGCTGCATGTTTGGGGCATTGCTGATGTGGCTGTGGTCACCTCGGCCTTGATCCATTCAGTTGTTTATACTTTATATGTTATGATTGTACGGCAGTTTGGCCCGGTTTTTTCGGTTCAGGTGAGCTATGTCGTGACCGCCGCCGGGCTGGGATGGGCCATGTTGATATTGGGCGAACGGTATGCAGGACCGATATGGCTGGCTTTGGTTTTGATGTTCATGGGCATTTATTTGGTCAGCCCGAATTTAAAGGACAGTCAAAATGGAAAACCTCACTCTAAATGATCATAGCCAGGCGTTTTTTGCGCTGGGGGTGGTTGCTGTGATGTTTTTATTATTTTTGCGCGAAAGCTTCCCAACTGAGGTCGTCGCGATTTTTGGCGTGGCTCTGTTATTGATCAGCGGGGTGCTGCCCTATGATGTGGCGCTTGCGGTTTTGTCCAATCCCGCGCCTTGGACCATCGCGGCCATGTTTTTGGTCATGGGCGCTTTGGTGCGCACCGGCAGTCTCATTGGATTTACCAAACTGGCCCATCGCCTGACGCAAAGGAGCCCGACCTTGGGCTTGGGCGTTCTGTTCGGATTTGTGGTTCTGGCTTCCGCGGTGGTGAGCAATACGCCCGTGGTGGTGGTGATGATCCCTGTATTTGTGCAATTGGCCAAAACTTTGAACACAGCTGCCAGCAAGCTTCTGATCCCCTTATCCTATGCGGCGATTTTGGGAGGAACTTTAACTTTGATCGGCACCTCGACCAATCTCCTGGTCGATGGGGTTGCGCGGGCCAATGGGCTGGTGGGGTTTTCGATTTTCGAAGTGACGCCTTTGGGGGCCATATTGGTGCTTTGGGGCATGATCTATCTGCGTTTTATCGCCCCGCGATTGCTGCCCAGGCGCGCCAGTTTGGCCACGCTCCTTTCCGATCGGCCGAAAATGAAATTTTTTACGGAAGCGGTGATCCCGCCAGAGTCGAATCTGATTGGGCGGGCGGTTGCGGGCGTGCAGTTGTTCAAACGTCCGGGGGTGCGGCTGGTGGATGTGCTGCGCGGTGACCGCTCTTTGCGGCGCAGTTTGCAAGACGTGCAGTTGCAGTTGGGTGATCGGGTGGTGTTGCGGACCGAAATGACGGAGCTCTTGTCGCTCCAGAGCAACAAGAGCCTGCGGCGGGTGGATCAAATTTCTGCGGTGCAAACGTCAACTGTGGAGGTCTTGGTCTCGCCGGGCTGCCGTATGATTGGGCGCAGCTTGGGAGATCTGCGCCTGCGACGGCGCTATGGGGTGTATACATTGGCGCTCCATCGGCGCGATCAAAACATTAAGGGCGCGCTGGATCATGTTGTCATTAAAATAGGCGACACGCTTTTGCTGGAAGGCGCCGCTGAAGATATCGCGCGATTGGCCGCTGATATGGATGTGCTGGAGGTGAATGCCCCATCCGAAAGAGCCTTTCGCAGATCCCATAGCCCGATTGCACTTATGGCGTTGTTTGGGCTTGTCGGTCTGGCGGCCTTTCAAGTGGCCCCAATTTTTCTGCTGGCCGTTGTGGCTGTGGCTGTGGTTCTCGTCACCCGCTGCATTGACGCGGAGGAGGCCTTCGGATTTGTCGACGGGCGGCTTTTGGTGTTGATTTTTGCCATGCTGGCGGTGGGCGCAGCGCTGGAAAACTCTGGCGCTGTCGCGCTTATTGCGGGTGGCCTAGCGCCCTATCTGGCGATTTTACCGGGATTTTTGATTGTCTGGGCGCTCTATCTGTTAACGTCGGTGTTGACGGAAATGGTTTCGAACAATGCGGTGGCCGTGGTGATTACACCTTTGGCAATCGGCATTGCCGCGCAGCTTGGCATCGATGCGCGCCCCTTAGTGGTTGCGGTCATGGTGGCTGCGAGCGCGAGTTTTGCCACGCCGATTGGCTATCAAACCAATATGCTGGTCTATGGGGCGGGTGGCTATAGGTTTACGGATTTTTTGAAGGTGGGCATTCCGCTCAACCTGTCGATTGGCGTGCTGGCATCTCTGTGCATCCCGTGGTTTTGGCCGCTCTATCCTGCATGAATGCGCTGCTAAAAATCTTTAGCTCCAGCAAGACAGGCGGTGGCAACCGCAGTGGCGCGACACGATCCTATGGCCCGCCATGCGTGAAGCCAAAAGACCTTGCCGCGTCGCGCGCGTTTCGACGATTGCAGTGAATTGCCCTTAAAGATGGGTTGAATTGCCCCGCGGCCCCGCCTAGAAACACTCGAAATTATCAAATGTAGGGGGCTGTCATGGCAGGCCATTCCAAATGGGCAAATATCCAGCACCGCAAAGGTCGGCAGGATGCGGCGCGGTCGAAATTGTTTTCCAAACTGGCCAAGGAAATCACCGTGGCGGCCAAAATGGGCGACCCGGATCCCGATAAAAACCCGCGGCTGCGTTTGGCTGTGAAAGAGGCGAAATCGCAATCCGTTCCGAAAGATGTCATTGATCGGGCGATCAAGAAGTCTCAGGGCGGGGATGCCGAGAGCTATGATGAGATTCGCTATGAGGGCTATGGGCCTGGTGGTGTGGCGGTGATTGTGGAAGCGATGACCGATAACCGCAATCGCACAGCCTCAACTGTCCGCAGCACATTTACCAAATGTGGTGGAAATCTTGGCGAAACAGGTTCGGTGTCTTTCATGTTCGATCGCAAAGGTCAGGTGCTCTACCCTTTAGAGGTGGGCGATGAGGACACTGTGATGATGGCCGCGCTGGAAGCCGGTGCGGAAGATGTGGAAACCACCGAAGACGGCCATGCGATTTTTTGTGCTGATACAGATCTCAATGAGGTTTCCAACGCTCTTGAGACGCAGCTGGGCGAATCTGAAAGCGCCAAGTTGATCTGGAAGCCGCAAACGACCACGGAGTTGGATCTGGAGGGTATGGAAAAGCTGATGAAGCTGATTGATACTTTGGAAGATGATGATGATGTGCAGCGCGTCACAGCCAATTTTGAGGTCAGCGACGAGGTTATGGCCGCGTTGTAACGGGTTCGAAATAGGTGAAGGAAGAAGGGGCTTTACGGCCCCTTTTTATTTGGACCAGCGCCTGCGCGCTTTATGAAAATTGTGGTTCATAAGCACAATCTAAATTCCAAGTTTCAGGCTCTTGCGCTTGAAATTATGCAGAGGGCTTTTGAGCGTTCATTTTGGTTGAACACTGTTTTTGATTTTTTCAAAAGTATAAATTCCGCAGCCGTATGTTATGTCTTTTTCGACCTCTGTCACGGCGGTATCTAGGTGCAAATCACCTGTGTCATCCACATAATCAAAACGCCGCAATGTCATGTGTTGCTGAATGGATGGGTGATCGAAGATAGAGCTGACATGGAACACCCGATGGGCGTTAAAATGGACCTCATCTGCTTGTCCAATTGGAAAGCTGATGTACAAGCGACCGCCCTCACACAGCAGCTCCACAAGGTTCGTTAACCCTTTGATGTGACCCTTTATGTCGATTGGATCCGTATAGCGTCCGAGACCAAAATGCTCAATCGCATGCAGACAAGACAGAGAGTCTGTTTGAGCCAAATCCTGTGGATTCATCAAGTCAGCTTGACGGAATTTGATGTTTTCATGTTCAGAATTTGGCAAGGGGCGCACGTCAACCACTTCGATCTCACGATAGGAGGCCACATGCGCAACAAAGCCATCAATACGAGAAGCGATATCAATATGGCGTTTGGGATTGTGGTCGTGGATCAGCCTTGCAACCAATAAATCTTGGTGGAAATAATGGCCTTTAACGATGCCGGCACTATCGGCGTAATCTGACAGAATTCGAAACTCGCGGGTTATCTTTCCGCCTTGCTCTAACCATTGTTTTTTATCTTTATAAAATTTCCACAGATATTTAAGATGCTTTGGCTTCATAAGAGCTGTCCAATCAAGATACGCAATATATATCATAAGGCCAAATACTTGCCCCTATGCCGTGGTATGATGTTTTGTGGCGCCGGTCAATGCGAACGCAGATTTGCTCTGTGCGCTATGGCTTATATCGGCGCGCGCCGAGTGGTTAGGACGTGCCTTCGTCGCGCACGACTTTAAAACCACCGTCCATATAGGCCAAGGGAGATCTGGCGGCATTGGTGATGGCAGTCACATTTCCGATGCAGATATCATGGCTTCCATGGGTCATAATTTTATCCACGGTGCATTCGAATGCAGTGGCGCCACCTATAACCGGCCCGTGGGCTGTGTGCCGACAGTCGATAGCGCCAAAACGATCGGGCTCGTCGGCGTCAAAGCGCCCCGCAAAGCGGCTGGCCAGGGCGCTGGCTCCTTCGGGCAGGACATTTACGCAAAATACGCGGTTGCGCCCAACGGCCAGACCAATCCGGCTGTCGGATCTGAGGCAGACCAATACGGAGGGTGGGTCGGCGGAAAGAGAGGCAAAGGCGCTGACGGTTGCACCTGTGGGCCCGTCGTCCCCTTGGGTGGTGACGACTGTGACCGACTGCGCAACATGGCGCATCGCCTCAATAAATAAGCTGCGGTCAACCATGGTTTTTCCAGTCCTGTCATAAAATTTCTTGCACCAGACATATCGTCTTTGGGGCGCAATTCAATGGCGCGATCTGCCTTTTTAAAAGTAATCTGACTGAGGCCAGTGTGTCGGGCGATTGTCGCGGTGGCTGATTCTGTCTGCAGGCGGATTGCGCTGTGAGTTTTTCACATTTTGACCAATTGGAGATCATTCCGAGTTTTTTTTGTTATGTAATCTGTTCGGGAGAGGTTGTTGCACAAAAAAATCAGGTGAAATTGATGATAAATTCAAATTTCCGGTTGCGTCACAGAATTGTTTGTTTGTTAATCGTCGCCAAAATATCACCAATCCGCAGAGACGAGATTGGCAAAATAACGGGGATCAAGGTTTGGCTGAGGCACAGACGAAAGCATTTGTTGAGTTTCAACGCGTGCAAAAGAGTTACGACGGCGAAGTTTTAGTGGTCAAAGACCTGAATTTGGCGATTCCACGGGGTGAGTTTTTAACCATGTTGGGCCCATCGGGTTCTGGCAAAACCACTTGCCTGATGATGTTGGCTGGATTTGAGACCGCCACTCACGGCGAAATTTTGCTTGATGGAAAGCCTATCAACAATATCCCACCGCACAAACGTGGCATTGGCATGGTGTTTCAAAACTATGCCTTGTTCCCGCATATGACGGTCGGGGAGAATCTGTCGTTTCCTTTGGAGGTGCGCAAGTTCGGAAAGTCTGATCGCGAGGCTAAGGTGAAGCGCGCGCTGGATATGGTTGAGATGGGCGATTTTATCTCTCGCCGCCCGGCCCAGCTGTCTGGTGGCCAGCAGCAGCGTATCGCATTGGCACGCGCTTTGGTCTTTGAACCGGAACTGGTTTTGATGGATGAGCCTTTGGGAGCCCTCGACAAACAACTGCGCGAAAAGATGCAGTTTGAGATCACAGACCTGGCCCATAAACTTGGGATCACAGTGGTCTATGTGACCCACGACCAAACTGAAGCCCTGACAATGTCGGATCGTGTTGCGGTGTTCAACGATGGGGTCATCCAGCAAATCGCCCCGCCCGA